>Ga0066700_10000073_pt1 | contig 25649 bp, 27 predicted proteins | sample GraSoiAngelo_149_FD_66460 | JGI IMG/M metagenome (GOLD analysis project Ga0066700, IMG submission 66460) | Grasslands soil microbial communities from the Angelo Coastal Reserve, California, USA - 14_1009_09_30cm | ecosystem: Environmental > Terrestrial > Soil > Grasslands | place: USA...
CCCATCTCAACGCAGTTCCACCCTTTGTTCCACCCTTTCTGCGGCTTCCTTCGCCTGCCCTCACAGCTTGGCCTGCCGCTCAGACAGCACCGGCATGTGCACGGTACACGGACGGACAAAGCCGCCATCGAGCATCTCGGCGGCCCTCAAACAGTCCCGGATCGGCTAGCAGCGCTGGTGAACGAACTAATACGGTTTTGATCACCGAAGGCCAGCTGGAAATTCTCACTAGCGGGGCTAGCTTAGAGATCTTGCCGAGGTCGAGAAGCTCGTGGGCAGGGCCAAAGACGAAAAATAGCCACCAGGCTCAACTGCACCAGCTGCGTGAGTTTTACCGGCTCGACTGTTACCATCAACCATCAGAATGAGCACTACCCCTGCCGCGCTTTCGAAACTAGTTCGGTCCTTGCTCGCCTGCATGCAAAGCGAGGAATTGCTGCGTCCGGGTGATCGTGTCGGTGTAGCCGTGTCTGGCGGGGCAGATTCGGTGTCGCTCCTGCTGCTCCTTCTGGAGTTACGCAAGAAACTGGGTATCGTGCTCAGCGTGGTGCACTTCAATCACAAATTACGTGGCAAAGCTTCCGATGCGGATGAAGCGTTTGTCGCCAAACTGGCCGCCAAGCACGGTCTGGAGTTTCATTCGGCTTCTGTGGACGTTGCCAAGAAAGCGAAAAAGGAGCGGATCAACCTCGAGGACGCGGCACGACGGGCACGGTACGACTATTTCCGTTCGCTAGCGGAATCGGGAGCTTGCCCGCGAATCGTGGTGGCGCACACGGCCGACGATCAGGCGGAGACCGTGCTCGCGCACTTGCTCCGGGGTACGGGCCTCACGGGGCTCGGCGGAATTCATCCCGTCGCCGGCCCGGTGATTCGTCCCCTGCTAGGCATTCGCAGGGGAGAACTTCGGCGTTTTCTTCGCGCTCAAAAACAAACCTGGCGTGAGGATGCCACCAACCGCAACACGAAGAGGATGCGCGCGCGGATTCGGAAGAAGCTCCTGCCCCTGCTCGAGAAACAATTTCAACCGGCTATCGTTAAGCATCTAGCAACGCTGGCGGAACTCGCAAGAGACGACGAAGCATTTCTGGAGGCCATCGCGGAAGAACGGGCCGGTGTGCTGGTTCAAAAGAACGATGAGCGGTCGCGAATCGGCGTGGACGATTTGTTCCCAGCGCACGCGAGAAGAGCATTCAACACGGAGGTCACCGAGAAGCCGGGGGCAACAAGAGCACTGAGCAAGCGGATAGTCCGGCGAATCGTGGAAGGCATCAAGCCGCGCGACGGGCAACTTGGGGCGGCGCATGTAGAAGCGGTGCTGCAACTGGCGCGCAATGGGCAAAGCGGGAGTTCGCTACTTCTGCCCGGTGGTGTAGAAGTACGAAGACTGCGAGACGCACTTGTATTTCAAGCCATAGAAAATGCAGGAATGCGAAATTCTCAGAGCGCGCCGCAGAAATACGAGTACCAGGTCGATTTGGCAAGAGGTGGCGCGGAAGTGCATGTGGCGGAGGTGGGGTGCGTATTCCGCCTCAGGGTGATTGACTGGCCTCCCCAGAGAGGGGAAACTAGTAGGGATGGGGCGGTTCTGGACCGCGACCGGTTGTGCGCTCCGATGGTGCTGCGTAATTGGCGCCCCGGAGACCGATTGCGTCCCGCGGGTCACCGAAGAGCCCGCAAGCTGATGCGGCTGTTGAACGAGAAGCGCATCAGCCGGTGGGAGCGTGACGGCTGGCCGGTGCTGACGAGTGGCGGTGTTATTGTATGGGCTCGCGGCTTTCCGCTCGCCGCGGAATTTGCCGCGAGTGAAAGGACCAGAGCTGGAGTCGTGATCACCGAGGAACAACCTTGAGCAGGGGGAAGGGAGGAGCCTATTCCGCGGCACGCATCGCCGCCCGGGTGGCAGAGCTGGGGAAAGAGGTTTCGCGGGAGTGCGAAGGGCGGCGGCTGGATGTGGTGGTAACTTTGGATCGTGGTTTTATTTTCGCGGCGGACCTGATGCGGCAAATCGACGCGCCGGTTGTTTGTCACTTCGTGCGCGAAGAAGTGCGGGACGTCCAGGATAGCGGGAACGCGCGGCGCGAGGTTTTTTTTGGTTCCGGGCCGGAGTTGAAAGGCCGAGACGTGCTGGTGGTCGACGCGGTTCTGGAAAGCGGTGTGACACAGGAATTTTTGTTGCGGCGGCTGGGCGAAAGCGGGCCGCGCTCGATCCGGCTGGCAGTGCTGCTGGATAAGCCCAGGAAGAGACGGGTAGCCCTGGAGCCTGATTACTTTGGCTTCCGCACCGCATCTAACCAGGTATGGGTTGGCTACGGACTTGCAGCAGCCAACGGGACGGGGCGCAACCTGCGGCAGCTTTCCTCCGGAGCAAATGGGTCGCTTAGGAAAAGCGTCAAGGGGCGGAAGAAATAGGCAAGATGCGGTTTTTTTCCGGCAGGTTGCAGGATTAGTGAGGACAACGTGAATTCTAGCTCCACGGCAAAAACAATTCTCTTTTGGATCTCCATCGTCTTCTTGGGCGTGATGCTCTGGAAGCTGGTGTCCGCCAACGGATCACAGACGCGCGAGGATACTCCCACGTATAGCGTGTGGTTGGCCAAGGTCGATGCGGGCGAGGTGAAGGAAGTAACGATGTACCTGTCACCCAACAGCTACGACCTGCAGGGTGAGTACTACAAGCCCGCGAACATGAAATTCCAAGTCACCATTCCAAAGGAAGAAGCGCCGACGGTCACCAAAGCCCTAAGGGACAAGGCCGTACAGCTGAGGGTGAAGGAGGTGCGAAGCGGTGACTGGGTGTTGATCCTGCTGAACGCCGCACCGCTGATTCTTCTGGTGGGCTTCTGCCTGTTCCTGATGCGGCAGATGCAATCGGGCGGAAACAAGGCATTGAGTTTTGGCAAGTCGCGCGCGCGGTTGCTCTCCGCGCAGCAGAAGAAGGCCACGTTCAAGGATGTCGCCGGAACGGACGAGGCCAAGGAAGAGCTGCAGGAAATTATTGAGTTCCTGAAAGATCCGCAGAAGTTTCAGAAGCTCGGGGGGCGCATTCCCAAGGGTGTGTTGCTGGTGGGACCTCCGGGCACGGGCAAGACTTTGCTGGCGCGCGCCATCGCCGGTGAGGCCAATGTTCCGTTCTTCTCGATTTCTGGTTCGGACTTCGTGGAAATGTTTGTTGGCGTGGGCGCAAGCCGCGTGCGCGATCTCTTTGAACAGGGCAAGAAAAACGCGCCCTGCATCATTTTCATCGATGAAATTGATGCGGTTGGGCGGCATCGCGGAGCAGGTCTCGGCGGGGGACATGATGAGCGCGAACAGACCTTGAACGCCTTGCTCGTGGAGATGGACGGCTTCGAATCGAACGAAGGTGTGATCTTGATCGCCGCGACGAACCGGCCAGATGTTCTGGATCCGGCGCTGTTGCGGCCGGGCCGCTTCGACCGCCGTGTAGTTGTGGCACGTCCTGACGTGAAGGGTCGCGAAGAAATTCTTCGTGTGCACACGCGCAAGGTGCCGATCGGCGATGACGTGGATTTGTCCATCATCGCGCGGGGCACGCCGGGCTTCTCCGGTGCGGACCTCGCGAACCTGGTAAACGAAGCGGCGCTGTGGGCCGCACGCCAGAACCGCAAATTCGTCATGATGGTCGACTTCGAGATGTCCAAAGACAAAGTGATGATGGGCGTCGAGCGCAGATCAATGATTCTATCCGACGAAGAGAAGAAGAACACCGCGTATCACGAGGCCGGCCACGCACTGGTTGCGGCCATGACGCCGGGCGCCGATCCGGTCCACAAAGTGACGATCATACCGCGCGGCATGGCTCTCGGCCTCACCATGCAGCTTCCGGAAGACGACAAGCACACCTACACGCGCGGGTATCTGGAAGCGATGCTGGCCGTGCTAATGGGCGGACGTTCGGCCGAAGAAATTTTCCTTGGCCACATCACGACGGGCGCGGGCAACGACATCGAGCGCGCCACGGACATCGCGCGCAACATGGTCTGCGAATGGGGTATGAGTGAGCTGGGGCCGCTAGCCTACGGCAAGAAGGACGAAGCTATTTTTCTCGGCCGCGAAATCGCACAGCATCGTGATTATTCGGAAGACACCGCCATCCAGATCGACAAGGAGGTCAAGCGCATCGTCAACGGCGGCTACGAAAATGCCAAGAACCTGCTGGCGAACAACCGGGAAACGCTAGAGCGCATCGCGCAGGCACTCCTCGAACGGGAGGTCATCGACGCCAACGAAGTGAAATTGCTCATGGAAGGCAAGCCGCTTCCGGAAAAACCGCGCACGCCTCCCCCGCCGCCACAAGTTGCGCCCAGCACGGACCCCAAAGTGGTGCGTCCGGAGTTGCGGCCGGCGCCCGGATTCACCCGCGGCGAAAATCCCGCCAAGGCCTAGCGCATTTTGCACCACTGACGGCAGGGGCCCATCGTGCCCCTATTCTTGCTCTCCTTAGGTCCGCCATGCGGGCGTCGCTTGTCGTGCCTGTTGCGGGGAAAATGGCGTAGAATACGGCCATGGCCAAGCAGGACAGCGAAAACCTCCACGTCACGTGCCCGTGTTGCCACGCAAAACTGACCGTTGATCCAGTTTTGGGCGCTGTGCTCTCGCACGAGCTTCCCGTGAAAGCGGGCCCGAACGTGGACCTTACCGACGCCCAAAAGATCCTTGCCGAACAAAACCGCCAGCGCGAAGACAAATTCGCGGACTCTTGGTTCCAGGAAACGAACAAAGAAGACATCCTGGCGAAGAAATTTGAAGAGGCCATGAAAAAGGCTAAAGACGCGCCGGCAGGCAAACCCATCCGCGATTTTGACCTGGACTAAGAGTGCCTCGTGACTAGTAGTGACTCATGGAAGAGCCTTCCTTTCCGCAAGGAAGAGCGCCGCATTTCGCGTTCTTTCGAATGAACTCCAGGAAAAAATTCAACCTCCGATTGCGCTCAGGAAAGCTCGTACTAGGCGAGCGCACCCTGGTGATGGGCGTGCTGAACATCACCCCGGACAGCTTTTTCGATGGCGGGAAGTTTTACGCCGAAGAACAAGCGATGGAACATGCTGTGGAAATGGAGCGCGCCGGCGCGGATTTGATAGACGTGGGCGCGGAATCAACAAGGCCGGGGTCCCAGGAGATTTCCGGCGAGGCAGAGCTGCGGCGGGTCTTGCCCGTGCTCGGCGGCCTTCGCCGGCTGCTCAAGATTCCTATTTCGATCGACACGCAGAAGGCGGAGGTCGCGGAAGCCTCGCTCGATGCGGGCGCAGAGATCATCAATGACATTTCCGGGTTGAAGAACGATCCTCGGATTGCCGAAGTCGCCGCGCGCCGCCGGGCGCCACTCGTCCTGATGCATATGCGCGGCGAGCCGCGAACGATGCAAAAGGGGCCGTTTGCACGTGAGGTCATGAGGGACGTAATCGAGGGCCTGCGCAAGTCGGTGATCCTCGCCAGGAAAGCCGGCGTCCCGAAATCGCTGATCATTCTCGATCCGGGCATCGGTTTCGGCAAGAGCTTTCGGCAGAATTACGAATTGCTGCAAAAACTTCCGCAACTGGCGAGGCTCGGCTATCCGCTCTTGGTGGGCACTTCGCGCAAAGGCTTCCTCGGTGCTACCTTGGCTCGGGATGGCAAACCTGCGCCACCGGAAGAGCGTATCTGGGGCACTGCCGCAACGGTTACCGCCAGCATCTTGAATGGGGGACACATTGTCCGCGTACACGACGTCAGCGAAATGGTGCAAGTCGCGCGCGTCGCGGATTGCCTCCTAGATCCGCAACGGAGGCTGAAGAACTAAACACGGAGATATCTACGTTCCTTCGGTATAATGCGCTGCAATCGGAACACAAAAGCAGCGCATTGAAATTCCAGGAAAAGAGAGCCACCTCATGACGGGCCGCACGATTTCTCTTATTTCCTTGCCGCTTTGTCTTTTCGCTGCACTGCCATCTTTGCAGGCGCAGCTGCCGCCGGCCAACAAAGACCCTCTGCTCCCTTCGCAAAGCGCCCAGGGAAAAGCGGGTTGCTCCGTGACCGAGACATCATCGTGCGCGGAGGCGGCGGCGAAGATTCTGCCGATCGTGATGGGTTCATCGCCGATGGAGGAGAATCTCCGGCGGCTGACGGATGAGATTGGCGGGCGAGTAACGGGCACGCCGGAAATGGCCAAGGCCGTGGATTGGGGTGTGGGAGCGTTTCGTGCGGCAGGAGTGGAAGTTCACACCGAGAAATATACCCTGCCGGTGACGTGGAGCGACGGAGACACGCGGCTGGAATTACTCGGCCCGGTGAGATTTCCCATACGGCTGAAAGCGGAGGGGTGGTCACCAGCGACCCCGGCGGGCGGGATTGAAGCGAATGTCATCGATGTGAGTTACGGCAACGAAGACGAATTTGCAAAGGCGGGGGCACTGGTCAAGGGCGCGATTCTGCTCGTTCACAGTGACATCGGATCAACATGGGCCGATCTCTTCAACGAGTATCTCCGGCCACCAATGATTATCGATCATGCGGTGAAGGAAGGAGCGAGGGCCATTCTATGGATGGGCGCGCGGGAGAGACTGCTGCTCTATCGCCACACGAATTCATTGTCCGGTGAAATTGACAAGATTCCGCAGGCCGTTGTGGCGCGCGAAGACGCCATGCGACTTGCACGGACCGTCGCAGCCTATCCAGGGAAGGTGCGCGCGCGCTTCGACATGCCCAACAAGATTGGCGGGCCCATCGGACAGGAAAACGTTGTGGGCGAAATTCGTGGCTACGAGAAGCCGGATGAAATCGTCATCCTCGGCGCACATCTGGATTCGTGGGAGCTGGGCACGGGAGCGCTCGACAACGGCTGCAATGCGGCGCTTGTGATTGAAGCGGCGCGCGCCATTAAGGCAACTGGGCTTTTGCCGCGGCGGACAATCCGCTTCGTGCTCTTCAGCGGCGAGGAACAAGGCACGGTTGGATCGTTTGAGTATGTAAAGGCGCACCACGCGGAGCTCGACAAAATCCGCGCGATGATCACCTACGACTCGGGGATCGGCCGCGTCACTGGGTATTCGCTGGGTGGTCGCCGCGACATCGAAGCGGGCGTACGGGAAGCGCTCAAGCCGCTGGAATCCTGGGGCGCGAACAATCACACCTATGACGCCTCGTTCGGTACGGACAATTTTGACTTCATGCTCGAAGGCGTGCCGACGCTGGTAGCAAATCAGGAAGAGGCCAACTACCTGCCGAATTATCATGCCGATTCGGACACGCTGGACAAGATCGATATGCGCGAATTGAAGCTGCATACGGTGCTCGCCGCGCTGACGGCCTGGGGAATCGCGGACCGCGCCGAACCACTCGGGAAACGCCTTTCGCGCGTGGAACTCGAGGTTCTCGTGAAAGAAACCGGCCTCGACCAGCAGCTCAAGTTGCTTGGTTATTGGAACGCGTGGCAGAGCGGCGCGCGCGGACGGAGACCGTAGACCCAACATCCGGTTCTCGCGACAGTTCTGCGTGACAGGCGTCTCTTAAGGCGCATCGCATATACCCCAGGGACCTTCCCGGTATACTGGAAGTGTGAGCAGCGCTACGAACGAGCCGAACAGAATTGAGCGCCGATCCATTCTGGCGGTGGATTATGGGCGCGCGAGGATTGGAATTGCTCTCGCGGACGCGGAGACACGGATGGCGCAGCCGCTGATGACGATGGAGCGCATCAATCGAAATGAGGACATGCGGCGGCTCCGTGAACTGGTGCGCGGTCACGACGTGAAGCAGATCGTGGTGGGTTTGCCACTGCGGCTGGATGGCACGCGCGGCGAAATGGCCGAAGAAGCGGAGCGCTTTGCGCAACGCGTGCGGAAACAGATGGGCGTGCCGGTGGAGTTGGTGGACGAAAGGCTGACGAGCTGGGAAGCCGAGCGCTTGCTGGAAGAAGTTCAGGGAAGATTTATACGCCATGAAAAACTGACCGGCAGTAACAAACCGCAGAATGTGCAGGCCAAGATGACCGTGGATGCCGTGGCGGCTGCCGTTATTTTGAAAGAGTACCTGGATCGACAGAGGCAGACGGCCGAGAAGGCTTGAGCATCACAAGAAACCGGAACCGTGAGGCTAAATTGAAGTTTTTGCTCGCTCTATTGCTCTTGATCGTACTGATTGGCGGAGGCGCTGCGGCGTGGATGTGGTATGGAATGACGAAACCGTACCAGGGCTTTGCGGCGGAAGGCGTCTTCGTCGATGTGCCGCGCGGGACTTCCAGCCGGCATGTGGCGTACCTGCTGAAAACAAATGGCGTGGTGCGCAGCGCTCTGGCATTTGAGATCTATGCGCGGCGGCATCCGAAGCGCACGCTGCTAGCCGGCGAATACTTTTTTGATCATGCCATGACGGGCCGCGAAGTCTTCTGGAAGCTCGCCAACGGCCAGGTTTACCAGCAGCCGTTCACGGTGCGCGAAGGCGAAACAATGTTCGACATTGCCCGCGAACTCGAAGCAGGAAAGTTCATGCGCGTGGGCGATTTTCTCTATGCCGCCGGCGATCCGGCGCTGATTCGCGATCTTGCGCCGGGCGCTCAGACGCTCGAAGGTTTCCTGTTTCCGGCCACTTATGAACTTCCCCGGCACCCAGCAGCCAGCGAACTGATCGCAGAAATGGTGCACAAGTTCAAAGAGGAGTGGAAGCGTATGGACTTGCCAATGGCGCGGGGACCGACCGAAGAGGGCAACCACAGGTCCGTCAACAGGATCGTGACCCTGGCGTCGCTCGTTGAGAGGGAGACGCCAAAGCCGGAAGAGCGGCCACTGGTGGCTGGTGCATTTGAAAACCGATTGCGCAAAGGCATGCGGCTGCAGTGTGATCCGACGGTAATCTATGGACTGGAGCGGCTGGGAAAATACAGAGGAACGCTAACGGGGAAGGACCTCGGTTTCGATTCTCCGTACAACACATATGAGCATGGCGGGCTACCTCCCGGGCCAATTGGAAATCCCGGGGAAGCATCGTTGCGCGCCGCGCTCCAGCCGGCGCAGACGAATTACCTTTATTTCGTGGCCAACACCCAGGGAGGGCATTTTTTTAGTGCCACCCTGGCGGAACACAACAAGAATGTGGTGAAGTACCATCGGCTGCTGGCCGGTCTTCCGGCGGATCCACCGCCGCAACCACCTCCGCCCAGTCCGAAGAAGAAACAAGGCAAGCAACACCGAGGCACAGCACGATGACTGAAGATTTGAAAACGAAGAAGGCACTGATCTTGGAGACCGCGCGGGAGATCAAGGTACAGCAATGGACGCCGGCGGAGATCGATCAATTGCGGCGGCGGCTCCTGGCGGAGCACGGCGAGGCCGGCAAAACGGGAATGGAATACATTGCTGACGTGCTGAAAGACGCGGGACAAAAAGTAACGATTAACCAGCAGGAAGAAGCCGAGGACCAGTACGAGGAAGAATTCGAGGATCTGCTGCACTTCAGGACGCTGGAAGATGCTGAAGTCAGCATCATGCGGCTGGATGAATTGATGCGCAAGTTTCGCGGGCAAAACGAACACGCGGCGGTGGGGCGCGTTTTGAACGTAGCGCGGCTCGGTAAGCGCCGCGCGGAGATGATCTCGCGCAACAACAAGGTGGAAGCTCACAAGCGCGCCGAAAAAGTAGAGATCGCCAGCTGGTTCCGTATCTGGCTGGAAACCCCGGATGCTTTCTTCGACTGGCTGGACGTTCGGAAGCAGTCGCCGGAATTTCGCGCCAAGTTTCCGCAACTGGAGACTGAAGAATGAGCACGCCGGGAACTGCGGCGCCAGGAAACGGTGCGCTGGAATTGCCGCCCTTTTCTCTGGATGTGCAGGCGCTGGACCTCGGTGGCGACGTCAAAGCGGTGGCACTCGAGCTAGTCGAAACTGAAAACCGCGAGCCGGTACGAGGCAGGGACGCGGCAGAGATCTGGTCGGCGGTCTTTCCTGCCCTTGCGGGGAACGAATCGTACGCCGTGGATTTTTTCAGCCACATCGAGAGGGTAAGAGAGTTTTGCAAGACGCGCGAAATCGCGTTGCGCGATGCGGCGGAGCGCTGTGTCGTGCTGCCGCAGCCCAATCAAGAGCAGTTGCAGCAGATCTTTGAACGACTGGAAGGCGAGACATTCGGCCTTCGAGCAGGCCGGGCGGCGCAATCCGCCGATGCGGCACTCGAAGGCAACTTGTCAAAGTGGGGGTTAAACGCCTATCAGCCAGTCTACGCCGGCTACACGTTCTGCGCCATTTGCGAGCCAGAAGACGGCTGGGTGACGTTGCTGAGCGAGTCGCTCTGGCCCAGCGAAGTCATCCGGCGGGTGCGGCCGGCAGTTGAGCGATTTAACATCCACATTGCGCGGCCCAATTGAAAGACTTCCTGGCCGTGACCCGCATGGATTGACCGGCATCCGAGTGGTTGCTAGATTGCTTCATTTGAACGAGTGAGAACGGAACTGATTGATGCGACGTGTGAAAACATGCCTGGTGCTGGCGACACTGGCGGCTAATTCCTGCGGCTGTAGTAGCAGAAATGGCGTAAAGGGCCACACCGAACTAACTCAGTCGCAGAGGTCAGTCGCGAAGGAGGCCACGCGTGAGGAACTCTTCGAAGCATACAATCTGATCGCGCGCAGCACAAAAACGCTGAACGCCACCGTTGAGTTGAAGCCGACAGCGGGGTCAAAGTATAGCGGGGTGATCGACGAGTACCATGAGGTTAAGGCCTTTATTCTGGCGGTGCGGCCGGCGGAGATTCGCGTGATCGGGCAGGCGCCGGTGATCGGAACCACGGTGTTTGATATGGCCAGTGATGGCGAAACGTTTCGAGTCTCGATTCCACCGAAGAAAAAGTTCCTCGTTGGACTGGTGGCTGTCGAGCGCTCCAGCAGCAAGCCGATCGAGAATCTACGGCCGCAGCATCTGCTGGATGCGCTGCTCTGGCCGGAAATTCGAAAGGAAGAATCTGTGACTTTGCGCGAGTACAACGAGGAGAACGCCAGGTATTACATATTGACAGTTCTTCGCGGCGGCTATCAGGTCGAAGTGTTGCGGGAAATCTGGTTTGACCGCTCGGAGCTGCAGGTATCCCGCATGCTGACTTTCGGGCCGAAAGGTGTTCTACTTTCCGATGTTCGCCTCGGTGACTGGCAACCTTCAGATGCTGCGACGTCATCAACTGCCGCGGCCTTGTTTCCGCGCGCGATTCGAATCGAAAGACCGCACGACGACTACCAGCTCGATTTGCGGGTCACCAAGGTCATCATGAATGAAGAGATTCCGGCCGAGCGATTCAAACTCGAGCAACCGGCGGGGGCGGAATTGGTGCCTGTTGGAAAAGCCTCGGAGTCCAAGCAACCATGATGGGGGAGCTGATCCTCCGCAACCTCCTGCACCGGCCAGTGCGCACGCTGATCGGAGCAATGGGGATTGCGGTGGAAGTTGCGCTCGTCGTCCTAATCGTCGGGCTGACCAGCGGGCTGCTGACTGAGACGGCCAGGCGCATTGAAGGCATTGGAGCGGACATCATGCTGCAGCCGCCATCCGCGTCTTTCCTGTTCGCCTTTGGCAGCGCGCCCATGCCCATCAAAATCGGCGACCGGCTTGCGGAATTGAAGTACGTCCAATCCGTTGCTCCCGTGCTTTTCCAGTTTAATACGTCGGGCGTCGAAATCGTTTACGGAATTGAACAAGAGAGTTTTCGAGCCGTCTCCGGCGGATTTGTGTTCCTTCAGGGACACGACCTGGAAGGACCCGACGACATTCTGGTGGACGACATTGCGGCGAAAATGAAAAACATACAGCCGGGGCAGACTTACCGCATCTTCGATCACGATTGGCGCGTCACGGGAATCGTCGAGCATGGAAAAGGTTCCCGACTATTTGTTCCCCTCGCAACGCTTCAGGAACTGGTGGGCGCGCGGAATAAGGCCACCATTTTCTTTATAAAGTGCACGCGGCCCGAACATACCGAAGACGTCATGGAAAATATGCGTCACGTCCTTCCTGGCTACACGGTGCGGCCGCTCAAAGACTATCTCTCGCTGATGACCTCGACGAATATCCCGGGCCTCGAGGCCTTCATAAACGCCATGATCCTGCTGGCCATCTCCATCGGGCTACTGGTCATTTTTCTCACCATGTACACCACGGTGATCGAACGCACCAAGGATATCGGCGTTCTGAAATCGCTCGGCGCAAATCACTGGTTCGTCATTCGGGCGCTGCTCTCGGAATCCGCGGCGCTTTGCGTCCTGGGAATCGTGGCAGGCATCGGTCTGAGCTATCTGGTGCGAGCCGGTTTTATCTGGAAGTTTCCGACGCTGACCATTCTCATCACCTCGGGATGGATTCTTCGCGCGGCCGGCATTGCACTCCTGGGCGCGCTGTTTGGCGCGAGCTATCCAGCATGGCTGGCCAGCCGCAAAGATGCGGTTGAAGCATTGTCATTCGACTAGGAGACCCGGGCGCGGAGTACGCCGAGAACACAACGGACACCAAGAAGAGAGGAAAGGGCCGCGAAACAAGCCGGATGCCTAGGCACGAATGCGAATCGCAGCTACAATACCTGAACCTGCCGAAGGGCTGATTTTCCAGGGAAAAAAGAACGTGGAGCCGATACTCAGGACAGAGAATCTGTGGAAGCTTTACCGCGCGGGCAAGGTGGAAGTGCCCGCCTTGCGCGGCGTGAATTTCGAGGTCCAGCCTGGCGAATCAGTCGCGGTGATGGGGCCCTCGGGATGCGGCAAGTCTTCCTTGCTGTATGTGATCGGCGGCCTGGCGCAAGCCTCCCGGGGAAAGGTTCTGGTTGACGGGAATGACCTCACCGAGTTGAGCGACGCCGCGCGCACCAAATTGCGCCGCCACAAAATCGGCTTCGTCTTCCAGCGATTCAATCTGCTCCCCACGCTGACGGCCAAAGGGAATATCGCCATCGCGCAGTTTATTCATGGCGACGGATTCGACCCGCACCGCTTCGATGTTGTGACGCAGATGCTCGGTCTGGCAGGGCGTTTGCACCACAAACCCTCGGAACTCTCCGGCGGCGAGCAGCAGCGCGTAGCCATCGCGCGGGCGATCATCAATGAGCCGAAGATTCTCCTCGCGGACGAGCCCACGGGAAACCTGGATTCGAAGAATTCGGAAATCGTGCTGCAGATGCTGCGGCAGCTGAACAAGGATCTGGGCCAGACCATCGTAATGATCACGCACAACCCGGAAGCAACAACCTATTTCGACCGCGTGGTACACATGCGCGATGGGGTTATCGTCGACGGCGTGCCTGCGGATTGACATGGCAAGCCTTGGCCAAATTCTTGCCCGGACGTTTTTCTGGTCCTACGAGCGCGGCACGTGGCAATATGACGTCGCGGTAATCCTGATTCTGGTCTTCGTGCTTCTCACGCCTCGGAACTGGTTCCGCGATAAACCGCAAAGCGGAGCGCCGGTCACACCAGGGCAGGTCCAATTTATTTCGAAAGAGGGAAACCGGCTGACCTATCGCGTGGATGCCCGCATCCTGGCCCCGCCGACAAGGCTCGCTCTTCAAAACGACCTGCACACCGCGTTGCAGGAGGCGCTGCCCGAACTGCACAGCGGGAACTTCTCGATCGCCAAAATCGAACCACTGCGCGATGACCAGGGCACGGTGATTGCCTACCAGGTCGACATTCACCGTTAGCGCCGTTCTAACCGGGGGCCACACCTTGCTTCCGGGTATCCTTGAGGCGCGCTCGCGCATCTCTTTGTATATGTTAGGATTGCGAAGGTTTGTCTGAACTGCCGCATCTTTACTGGATCGAGGTTACGTTTGAGACGTCCATCTTGTCTTCTTTTCGCGATGCTTAGTCTGTGCTGCTCGCTAAGCGGGCTTCGAACGCTGTCCGCGCAGACTACTGCAAATTGGACCATCGAAGGCATCCTGGGCATGATGGACAAGTCCGCGCAGGATTTTCGCACGCTAACGGCCGACATTGAACACATCAAGTACACGGCAGTAGTGAAAGACACTTCCACGGAAACGGGCCACATTTTCGTGCGGCGCGACGAAAAGATGCGTATCGAAATCGCGAAACCTGATTTGCGCACGATTCTGCGAACCGGCGATTCTCTCTTCGTCTACAACCCGAAGATCAATCGAGTGGAAGAATTCGACCTCGGCAAGAACCGTTCGATGGTCGATCAATACGTTCTTCTTGGCTTTGGAACAAAGAGCGACAATATCAGGAAAAGTTATTTGGTTTCTGTCGTTGGCGAAGAAGAGCTCGATCATAAGAAGACAGTGGTTCTGGAGTTGACACCCAAATCAGAACAGATCCGCAACCAGATCATCAAGATTCAGATGTGGATTGATCAGGCTTCCTGGCTGCCGATTCAGCAAAAGTTTTTTGAGGCTGGCTCGGGCGACTACTTTTTGTTTCATTACATCAACGCCATGAAAAACCTGAAAATCGGCGATGGAAAATTTAAGCAAGATTGGCCGAAGAGTGTCAGCCGCGTGAAACCTCACGCGTAGTTTCCTGCGCTTCAGCTTCACTGTTCTCACATTTTTTGTGGGGGGTCAGTCCCCGGCGGAGCGCTCCTGCGCCAGCAACTGTTCTTTTCGAGCGAGCCCCCAACGATAACCGGCCATGGTACCGTCCTCGCGAATGACGCGGTGGCACGGTACCACGATGGACACGGGATTCGTGGCGCAAGCTCTAGCAACGGCCCGAACGGCCTTGGGCTTACCGAGGGACTGTGCGACTTGCGAGTACGTGCGCGTCTTGCCACGCGGAATCCGCTGCAGTTCCTGCCAAACACGGCGCTGAAACGCCGTCGCCTGTAGGTCAAGCGGGAGTTCCAATCGAGGCTGTTTGCCTTCGATGCGCTGCACGATTTCCCGCACCCAGCGCTGGAACGAATCCGTGGCGGGCGCAATTTCCGCGCGCGGATATTCTTCACGCAGTTCGGCGATCATGGTGTTCTCCCTATCGCCGAGATAAACGGCCGACACTCCGCGCTCGGTCGCAGCCACCAAAATTTTCCCCAGCGGCGATTTCGCAATGGTGTATCCGATCTTCATACCCAGTCCTCCCTTTCGATAAGTGGCTGGCGTCATGCCCAGCTGTGCATTGCTGCGCTCGTAGACGCGGCTGGATGATCCATACCCTGTTTCGTAGAGTGCATCGGCAATGCTCTGGCCCGCGCGGAGCATTGCTTTGAACCGCTTGATACGCAACGCTTCGGCAAGCTCGCGCGGTTTCAGTCCGGTCACCTGCAGGAAAGCGCGCCGCAGGGTGCCTTGCGTGGTCCCAAGCGTCCTGGCTAGGCCTCCCAAACGAACACCCTCTTCGGAAGACGCGGCGAGATGACCGGCGGCGCGTTGCACTAACGCAACTGCACCGGAAATCTCATTCGGTCGGCAACGCAAGCAAGGCCGATAACCTTGCTTTTCCGCCTCTTCGCGCGTGCGGAAGAAAGTGACGTTGCGCCGGAGCGGCCGGCGCGCCGGGCACGAAGGCCGACAATAGATGTGAGTCGAGCGCACGGCAAGCACGAAGCTTCCATCGGCCCGGGAGTCGCGTGTCAGCGTGGCCCGCCAGTACCGCGCGGCTGCGTGTGCCGAGATGTTCTGTACGAATTTGGTTAGTGCGTGGCTCATGTTCAATATGCCAAAAGTAACGCAGCCTGAAAAGGAAATCTATCCGCAATCGTGCGGCAAAGTGAAGCAGGGAAAATCCATCGAAAGGGTGGAACGATCAGACTTCCCCAGGGGCAGGAACCGGATCCCTGACTGGCGCAGGGGTGCGATGCGGCGCGGTGATCACCAGAATGACCGCCGTAAGGATGACCGCAGTGGCAATGACGGTACGCAGCGTGATGGTCTCGCCGAGGAGCAGCCAGCCCAGGAACAGCGCCACGACGGGATTCACAAACGCATAGGTTGCCACGCGCGTCGCAGTGCTCTGGTGAAGAATGTAGATGTACGCGCTAAAGCCAATGCCCGACCCGAAGACCATGAGATAGGCGAGCGCAAGCCAAGAGCGGAGCGAGATCGCGCCAAGATGTAGCCCGCGGAATTCTCCGGCGAACAGCCCGGCGATCAATAGAATTGCTCCCCCCGCGAGGCTTTGCATGGCCACCCCCAGCATCGGCGAACTGGGCATCCCACCGTGTTTGGAATAGAGCGAACCACACGCCCAGGCCAGGGAGGCAACCACCAGCACCGCACCTCCCCGTGGATCGACGCGCTCTGAACCTCCAAGGTGCGCAGGCCCGACCAGCAGCGTGAGCCCGGCAAATCCCATTAGAAGCCCTATCCCCACCCGGGGAGCAGGCCTGAGGCCACCAGGGCGGAGCCAGTCCACAATCACCAGCCAGAGCGATACCGTGGCCACCAGGAGCGCCGCGATGCCCGAGGGCACGGTCTGTTCCGCCCAACTGACCCCGCCATTGCCAACGAACAGCAGCAGAGTGCCGGCCACGACGGCTGTGCGCCAGTTTGCGGCAGTCGGCCTGATCCTGGTCTTGGCACGCAGCACCGGGTAGAGAAACAGGCCCACGATCAGGTGGCGGAGTCCCGCCAGGATCAGCGGTGGAAACGATTCGATCCCGATGCGGATCGCCAAATAGGTCGAGCCCCAGACCACGTAGACGGCAGCAAAAGCCATCAGCACCAGAGTCGCCGTGCGGGCGGGAGTGTAAGGCAGGGGCGCGGGAGTCCCCAGGGTCTGTTGCGTCTCTAATGTCGTCGTAGACATGTTTGCTTACCAAGACCTGCACTTCCATGAATAGCGGCGAATGGCCGAGGTGTCGAGCACCATATTGGTAGCGGGTGCTGCCAAGGAATCCACAGAATGTTGTGGGTAAGCTTCAGTACCATTACGAAGTGTTTGAGGTTAGGACACTTCCGGCGTTTTCCACAGGTTGACGCTGAACACTTCTGGTGACATCTTAGCGTTCAACACCACACTGGTGCGGACCGGGGAATTCCAGAAAGTCAGTTTGGCGGTTCAGGTTGTTGGGCCGTTGCCAGCGACAGTGAAGGGGCGTCCCTGAGAGCTAGATGAGCGCGACGAAGCCCGCAACTGCATTTGAATTGTGGCTTGCCAAACCAGCCGCGGAAACTCGCGACGCTGCGATTGTAGCGCAACCGCTCGCGCATGTTCCTGCGCTGCGCCTGGCCCCACTTCTGTGCCCCAGCCAGCCTCGACGATTCCTCCGCGTGCCTACGCACGCCGTAGGCGTGCTTCCCGAACATCGGGAATATCCGCGCGCCACGCTGAACCTGCCGCTGCGTCTTCGCAGTACCGGCGGAATCCCCGAGGAATTCCCGATTACTCTGGTCAGTCGCAACATCAGCTCAACGGGGGTCTATTTTCTCTGCCCCAGGGAGCTGTCGGTTGGCACCTCGATCGAGCTGGACATCGTGTTGGTAAGCAAGCCCTTGGGCCTCGGAAACGTCGTGGTTGCCACCATGGCGCATGTGTGCCGGGCAGAGGCCGCCGCTATGCCAGATTGGTATGGCATCGCCGCAACCTTCGATGATGTCCAGTTTGGCCGCGACGACCGCATTCCTTCGCGTTATCTCCAACCGTAAGGCTCGCGCCTTCCTTCCATTCCGAATTAGACTCCTCGCCATCCGTCTGGAGTGTCTTCAGAATTCGACCTCCGCGAATTCTGCTACTCTCTGGAACGATGGCCGAGAATCGCAAACCTAGCATTGAAGGAGTCCTGTTCGACTGGGATGGCACACTTATCAATTCCTACCACGCCGATACATCGGCGTACTTGGCAATGTTCAAGGAGATGGACATCTCTTGGGGGATCGCCGAGCTCGAGAAAAACTATTCGCCGAACTGGTATCAGGTTTATCGCGCTGCGGGGTTGCCGCGGAGGCGCTGGAAAGATGCAGACCGCGCGTGGCGGAGGCATTATGCAAAGCACCGGCCGAAGCTGATCGCCGGTGCGCGCCGGGTCCTGGCGAGATTGGGCGACGCTCATAATCTTGGCCTGGTCACCAGCGGCGATCGCGATCGTGTCACTCGTCAATTGCGCGAGTTCCGCTTGACGAAACTTTTCGCGGTGCGCGTTTACAGCGGAGATACCATGCGCAAGAAACCGCATCCCGACCCGCTGCGTCTGGCCTTGCGGCAGATGGAGCTGCATCCCTCCGCGTGCGTGTACGTAGGCGACGCACCACAGGACGTAGAGATGGCCAAGCGTGCTGGTGTGCGTGCGATTGGCGTGCTCGGTCCGTTCCCCACAGAAAAGCGTCTGCGCGCCGCCCACCCGGAGTTTCTGATCGGTTCGATCGAGGAATTGCCGGATGTACTGAAGCGATTACTCCGCTGATGCGCTGGCCCGGGTTTTTCACCAGATAGGATCTCATCTGCTTCGCACCTGGTCACAAACATTCAGTTGAGATCCTAAGGGTTCGACTTGTTCGAGCCCTTAGGATGACCGTGCTGGCTACGCTCGTTGACAGAGTCCAGACAGGGAGACGCGCTCCAGATTCTTAGCGATCGTGCTTAGGGCTTCGGAGGAGTTGTAGGAGTCGACGGCGATGACGTCTGGGGCGCGCTGGGCACGGGTTTGAAGTCCGTCCACTTGATAACGATGCGAACAGGAATCTCCAGCCCCTTCAGATTCAGCGTGTCATCCGAGCGGGAATAGCTCGGGAACCAGTATTTCCCATCGACATTTTCGCGATAGGTTTCGAACAAAGTAAAGGGCAGATCCGCGATCGTGTGTACGTCGCCCTGATCGGTAACCCATTTTCCGTATGTTTTCACGACTTCCAGATATTTCGCATCGACCCACACGATGCCATCGAAATAGGCCTTGATGCGTTCGACGACTCTTGGCTTGGCCTGAAAAATGTAGCAGTCGACTTCGTCCACCTGCTCTTTGCCCAGGTATTTTAGGTCGTATTTCGAGAGCTGGCTTGAAGTGAGGGGAAACGCGGGGATGCGCTGAAGGCTGTCGAGATCTTCCGCCCTGAGGAAGAGATGCTGAAGGGTGGAACGAGGCTTCTCGACTACCTTTTCAAACAGTTTCCCTTCCGCGTCGCGGCCTGGTTGAGTCACCAGCACAAATTCACCCGAAGGCTTCCCGTCCGCACCAAACTCCTGGATTCGAATCGTCTTCCGGTAGGTATAGCGTGTGCGCCAAAGGATGTACTGGTCTTCTTTTTGGGAAAAACTCTTGACGATTTCGGCCTCGGGGAGCGACGGCGGCGCTTCCGGTTCTGACTCATTTCCGATCCGCGTGACGTGATGCTCCGGCGGCGGAGCGACCGGCCCCTGCGGGGCGTCCTGCGCGCGCAGCGGCGACCCGTGAATAGCGGCCAGAATAAAGAAGACGATTGTGGACAAAACAAATGAGACGCGTTTGAAGCACTTCAATAGTCTGGCCTGGCTCATAGGAAATTGGATGCGCGCCACTCATCTTTGGGCCGCCTAACGCGCCTTGCCGAATCAAGAGTCTAGCGCACTCCGAGCATACTACCCTAGCAAGACGGACAGGATTAGGGCCGCCGAGGAAGAATCAAGAGCTCTCTGCTACAATTTTGACGATTCGTGAGCGACGCAAAACTAGCCAAGCGGTATTTCGTGTCGGGAATGGTCCAGGGCGTGGGCTTTCGTTATTACACGCAAGCTGCCGCGGAGAGACTGCGCGTCAGCGGTTTCGTCAGAAACCTCCATGACGGCCGCGTGGAAGTGTTTGCCATCGGTGAGCCGCAGCAGCACGCGGAATTTCGGGCCGCGCTGGAACGTGGACCACGGTTCTCCAGCATCAGCGAAGTTCAGGAAGAAGCCGCGGCTCCGGATCCGCGGTACGAAGGCAGATTTGTCATCAATCCCAACGCTTGAAATACCCGAACAGACGTGAGTCGAACCGCGAGGAGATGTTCGAATGAACAATTTGAAGAAACTGATCCGCGAGGTGCCCGACTACCCGAAGCCAGGCATTCTCTTTTACGACCTGACCACGCTGCTGAAAGACAAGCAGGGCTTTCACACGCTGATCGAGCGACTATGCGAACACTACCAGGGCCACACGGTTGACGTGGTAGCGGGGATCGAAGCGCGCGGCTTCATTTTTGCTCCTGTTTTGGCGTACCAGCTGGGCGCCGGGTTTGTTCCCATTCGAAAACCGAAGAAGCTCCCTGCCGAGACCGCGAGCGTCTCCTATGCCCTGGAATACGGCACGGACACGCTCGAAATCCACGAAGACGCCGTCAAACCTGGCCAGCGTGTGATCATTTGCGACGACCTGCTGGCCACCGGCGGCACGGCCGCCGCGACCGCCAAACTCATCCAGCAACTCGGCGGTACGGTCGAAGGAGCCGCCTTCGCCGTCGAACTCACTTTCCTCAACGGCCGCAGCAAACTGAACGGCGTCGATGTCTTCGCACTGATTCAATACGACAAATAAGAAAGCGCCATGGCCATTTCGGGTGCACAGGGGGAGGCACTCACTTCCCTCGCGTGCGCGCGTTCCGCTGGCGAATAGCTTCGAAGAGCACGACCCCGGCCGCGACCGAAACGTTGAGAGATTTAATGGGACCCGTGGTTGGGAGCGAAACAACGAAATCGCACCGCTTGCCCGTCAGCTCATGCAGGCCTTGGCCTTCGCTGCCGAGGACGATTCCCACTGGCGACGTGTAGTCCACTTCAGTGTAATTTTTGTCCCCCTGCTCATCGAGGCCCACAAGCCAATAGCCGGCATCCTTCAACTCCTCCATCGTCCGCACGAGATTGGTCACCTTCGCGACCGGCAGATGCGCCAGCGCTCCTGCGGAAGCTCGCGCGACGGTATCAGTCAGTCCCGCCGCGCGTCGTTCGGGAATCACCACGCCGTGCGCGCCCGCGGCTAGCGTCGTTCGAATGATCGCGCCCAAGTTGTGCGGATCTTCTACCCCATCCAGCAAAACGATCAGCCCCAGCTGGCCGTGGCCAGCATTGGCATTTGCCAGAATGTCTTCCAGACTCGCCGCCGCGCGCGCCGCCGCCAACGCGACCACTCCCTGGTGGTCTTTCGAGTTGGCCAACCGGTCGAGTTGCCCGCGGTCTTCGAACCGCACCGGAACGCCCTGCTTGCGCGCCAACTGCACGATTTCTTCGACTCGCGTGTCCTGCCTACCCTTGGCGATGGCGATGCGATCGATAGGGCGCCATGCTTCCAGTGCTTCCTTAACAGCGTGTATGCCGGTTAGTTTGTCCATGGAAAGGACAGTTTACAGATGAGCGTCTGCAGTTGAAAGCAGTGGCCGTTGATGGGACGGGCATTCTTGCCTGTCCCACTAGGCCACGGCATGCCGTGCACGCTGGCCGCAACGGCTAATCCAATACCGAGCAGAACTCGAGAATTCTTGCGCGAGCGGATTTTACCGGCGCGGCGAAGGAAAGTGCGGCCGCCTCGTCCAGCAGCAAGATCACCCGATCGAGTTCACCTTCCCCGGCACGCCCAGCGAGCGCCAGCCGGATCGGATGAAACAGCTCGCGTCCGCGCAATTCCATGCCATCTTTGAGTGCTGTGACAATTTCCTTGAACCTTTCAGTCGTCAGGGGCACGCCATCCAGCAGCAGCAGCCCCACCTGCCGGAGCACGTCCCGCGCCGCATAACGCGACAGCACTACGTGGCTCTCGACTCGGGAGATGATTTCGCGCGCGTCGTATTGAAAAACCAGGTCCAGCAGATCAGCCAGAGCGGCGCGGTCAGACGCGTGCCCTCCGAGCACCAAAGCGGCGCGTTCGCACCAGGCATCTTGCTCAAGCGAAGGCTCTGCGGCAAGCCGGCCGCGCTCACGCAGAATGGCAACAACATCCGCAACGGTAAAGGGATTAGCAGCGGCGACAGGAGTGTCAGAAGGATCGCCAGGAAGCATCAGCAAAATTGTACCGTAGCCACGCCGTTTTATCCTGAGCGCGAGTAACGGAATGCCGCGCCCTTACCAGCACACTTCGGCAATTCAGCGGGAAGTGAGTGTAGCAATCACATATGCCGCGATGGCTCCCCCGCGGCCGATCGCATCGACGCCTTCGTTGGTCTTGGCCTTGAGATTAATCTTTTCGGGGCCGACACTCAGAGCTTTCGCAAGTGCCCCGCGCATCTTCGGGAAATGTGGGCCCAGCTTGGGCTTTTCGGCGATGACCACCGCATCGATGTGCTCGATCGCGAGACGTTTCTCGTCCACCAGCTTTCTTGCATGTTCCAGGAAGAGCATGCTGTTCGCACCCTTCCACTTTGGATCGGTGTCCGGAAAATGGGTGCCGATATCGCCAAGCCCCGCGGCGCCTAGCAACGCATCGCACAGCGCGTGCGCCAGCACGTCGCCATCCGAATGTCCTACTGGTCCCTTGTCAAAAGGCAGTTCAATCCCGCCGACAATGAGTTTGCGGCCCTCCTCCAAGCGATGCAGGTCATAGCCGATTCCGCAGCGCGTGCTCATGCCTTCTGGCGCTCGCGTTCGAGGTAGAAGCGGGCCAATTCCATATCCGCGGGCTTGGTGATTTTCATATTCCGCTCGGAGCCCAGCACGACGTGCACATCGTGCCCGATGCGCTCGACGAGCCCCGCTTCATCCGAGGCACTCACTCCATCGGCCTCTGCTCGCGCAAATGCCTCCTTCAGAAGTTTTGTAGAAAACCCTTGCGGCGTCTGTGCCAGCACGACGCGCTCGCGCGGCATCGTACCCATAATCAGCGCCACGTCCTCCGGCAAGCTGGCACGCTTTACTTCCTTCACTGTGTCCATCGCCGGAATACCCAGAATCGCCGCCTCGCACCGTCGCGCTTCTTCGATCACGCGTGCAATCTGCTCCTCGGTCACGAAGGGCCGTACGGCGTCGTGCACCAGCACGATCTCCGTATCGTTTGCCACCTCGCGCAGCGCCGCAGCCACTGAATCCTGCCGTGAATCGCCACCCTTTACGACGCGCACCGGCTGTTTGAATTTTTCCCTCGTGATCCGCTCTTTGAGACGCGCTACTTCATCCGCACGCGTCGCCACAATGATGTCCGTAACCTGCGGGCACGCAGCGATCCGCCGCAGGCTGAGGATGACAATCGGCGTACCGTCCAGCTCTAGAAACTGCTTGGGCGTTTCCGCGCCCATGCGTGTTCCCAGACCGGCCGCCGGAAGAATGGCAGCGATTCGGCTCATGTTTGGAGCGATTCCGCCCAGACGCTGCAAGGCGCGGACTCGCAAACTTCAGAGTGTACCTCAAGCGGGGGCACGGGGCGAGGTCGACAGCCATGACGCGCTCTCCGGAGGCCACCGGCCCCCACTTCAACAGATAACTTTAGGAAATGCCAGGTGTGCTCCCATGTGCTCAACTACTCCGCATCGGGCCCTGGAAAGATGGGGCGGGCTTGGCGGTCCATGGTGTCCTGCTCCCGAAGACGAGCGGATGTTGCCGTCCGGCTGGTTACCAGGGAACGTACGCCACCATCGCCGTCGCCACGACCTGCGCCGGCCGCTTGCCGCAACGCAGGCGCCGATTGTTCCGCGCGTTCTTCCAGGCGACCAAAGATCATTTTGCCCGCGGTAGTCTGATGGACGGAGGTCACAATCGCATCGACGCTCTTGTTGATCATCCGGTGCGCGCCATCCACCACGACCATTGTGCCGTCATCCAGGTAGGCCACGCCCTGGTTCGGTTCCTTGCCTTCACGAAGAATCAAAACGCGCATGGGCTCGCCGGGAAGCACGGCAGGCTTGAGCGCATGCGCCAGCTGGTTGACATTGAGCACCGCGCAACCTTGCACCGTGGCCACTTTGTTCAGGTTGAAGTCGTTGGTGACAATCTTCGCGCCGATGCGCCGCGCCAGCTCGACAAGTTTGTGATCCACGTCCCCGGCCTGCGGAATGTCTTCCTCCAGAATCCGCACATTCACCTGTGGCATCTTCTGAATCTTTTGCAGTACCTCGAGCCCGCGCCGTCCGCGTTGGCGCTTCAAAGGATCCGAAGAATCGGCAACCATCTGCAGCTCGTGCAACACGAATTGCGGCACTCCGAGAATACCTTCGAGGAACTGCGCATCGCAGATATCGGCGATGCGGCCGTCGATCAATACGCTGGTGTCTAGAAGCTTCACGGATTCCGCGAGAGCCGAGTTCTTGCCCAAGAACCCGCCCAAAGCATTAACTTGCAATTCCCCGCCCCGGACTGAGCCAAGGACGAGTCCGAGATAGCCAAGAGCGAACAATGCAGTAAATTCGAGGAAGGACTTGGTGGGTTCGGGCTCATCCGTGTGGGAGAGGACCAGGGTCACGAGCAGAGCGGCGAATACGCCAAGGACGGCGCCAAACGCCCCGCCTAGCAGCCCGCTCAGCGCCGCCCGGCGCAGTCGCAACTCCGCCAGCAGGACTACCAGTGCCATCAGAAATCCCACGCTAGCTGCGGCAAATCCTCGGAGGCCGAACGGACCCAAGCTATAGCTCACCGCCCCCGTGCAGGCCACGAGAAAAGCGCGCACCATCCAGAAATCCCACTCCCCCCGCGATGCCCAGGCAGGACGTGCGTGGATCGCCTGATCTTCCCGCTGGGGTGAAACTCTGGATTCCGGGGAAGGCAATCGCCGCTGCGCTTCGGGACTGATCCGGCTCATACGACCTCACAGTTTCGAGCTTTCACTGCAAAATCAGTACAGCCAGCCCGCAGAAGCGAAGGGAAAAAGGGCCGATGCGGGATGTGGAACGCGGTTCACGTCGTCTATATACTCTCTCAATAGTATGGCGTCAAGCAGATATCAAATCAGCAGCGGTGAAAACACCGAACGCCGTGGACAAAAAAACTTCTAAATTAGGTGACGTAGAGCCGCGGAACACGTTGGCTCACGGCACACAGCAGATCTGAGGTGACCGTCCCGACTCCGCGCGCCACGCGATTCGCCGGCAGGATATGTGTGCCATCCGTACCATAGATCGTGGCCACATCACCGACCTCTGCGCCTTCCACGTCCGTGACATCGATCATGGTCACGTCCATGGAAATGATGCCGACGATCGGCACGAGCTTCCCGCGCAGAAGCACGTGGCCGCGATTTCCCAGCGAACGGAGAATTCCGTCTCCGTATCCCGCGGCTAGAACGCCGATGCGCGTAAGCCGCTTGGCTACAAACGTCGCGTTGTAGCCTACTCCCGCGCCAACAGGGACGCTGCGTAGGCTGATGATTCGCGAGCGAAGGCTCATCACCGGTTTCAGCGGGAGCCGCACCTCGGCTTCCTCGCGCTTTTCCGAGGGGTCGTAGCCAGGATGGTAGCCATAAAGGATCGCTCCGGGCCGCACCATCTCCGCCCAGGTTTCCGGCCGCGTCACAATCGCCGCGCTGTTCGCCAGGTGCACAATCCCCGGATCGATCCCCAGGGAGCGCAGGCGCTGGAGCGCGGCGTAAAAACGCCCTTCTTGTTCGCGTGTCTGCTGGCCAACGGCGGTATCCGTGAAAACTTCCGACGAAGCAAAGTGCGAAAAAATACCGGTAAGCCGCAGGTGCTTGCACTTTCCCAATTGCCGTGCAAAGCAATCCACCTCGCCGGTCGCAATGCCCAGCCGGTTCATTCCCGTATCGATCTTCAAATGGAAGGTTACCGGCTTCTTACCGCCGCGGCGCGACGCCGCCCGATTCAGTAACTCCAATTGTTCGCAGCGATGAATCACTGCCGTAAGGTCGTAAT
>Ga0066700_10000078_pt1 | contig 25114 bp, 22 predicted proteins | sample GraSoiAngelo_149_FD_66460 | JGI IMG/M metagenome (GOLD analysis project Ga0066700, IMG submission 66460) | Grasslands soil microbial communities from the Angelo Coastal Reserve, California, USA - 14_1009_09_30cm | ecosystem: Environmental > Terrestrial > Soil > Grasslands | place: USA...
TGGGCGCAAACTTGTTCTCGATAAACATGTTTATGCCAGAAGTGACGGCCTTTTGCTATATCTTCGGTGAGAAGTGCGGGTTAGCTCCACAAGGGCAGAAGCGTATAGCTGATACCAGCTTGAGATTCCGCTCCGTTCATGCAACACCCGATTTCTTCAACGTAGTATTGATTAAATAAGAGGATGCTAGTCGGATCGATCAGAGTACGTCTGTCCAATATTGCTCAGGAAGCCTCAATCGTGAAGCACGATGTTGAGAAGTGAACTGTGAACTTGCAATCCATCACCAGTGTGATAATCAATGAATCCCAATTTCCTAAACCGGTTCATGAAAAAGCTAACCCGCGAGCGAGTTGTACCCACCATCTCTGCCAGGGTTTCCTGACTGATCTTGGGAATCGCAACTTCGGGCGTACCTTCCTTGCCGAAATGAGCCAGCAATAGCAATATCCGGGCCAGTCTTTTTTCACTGGAATTGAAAAGCTGGTCAACCAAATCCTCTTCGTATCGGATGTTCCGTGTCAGCAAATATGCCACAAACATATCGGAAAACGCGTGTTCCCGATGAAGCACTTCCACCATCGCATTCTTGTCGATTCGCATCACGGAGCAATCAGTCATCGCGGTTGCGCAGCACAGGCGGAGAGCTTGCCCAGTAAGGCAACCTTCTCCGAAGAAATCGCCCTCGTTCAGAATGCCTATGGTGGCTTCCTTCCCAATCGTAGACACAACGGTGAGTTTTACCTTTCCTTTCTGTATATAAAAAACAGCATCGGACGGGTCGCCCTGAACAAAGATCGGCTGCTTTTTGGGAAAAGCTGCGATCTTCCTACCGCCGTCGATGGTCGAAAGGAATGTCTTGGGATCGAATTTGCTGAGCTTCTTGGCCGCCACCACGGGTGTCATGATTGGCCCCCTCTCAGGAGTTCTGAATGCGCAGAGGGCAACTTGCTACGGTGAACGAAAAATAAATGCGCAAGAAAGGGAAGAACAACACAATGCTTTCACTCTTGGTGTCGAAAGTCAAACTTTTGGTAGAGCCGAAACCAGAATCCGTTTAGGGCATGAGTCCATCAAGACTACAGAGCGGCACCACAGCCGGTGGGTTAAGGGGGCGGCAAGACCGGCTAGACAATCTTGTAACTGGCAGGTGGACACGACAGAAAGGCCAGAGGATTTGTCCCTTCCTCTGGCCGGCTGACGTTGCGCGACAATGTGCGTTTCGCTGGATTTTATTAACGTGGTCGGAGTTTCATGCACAGCGTTTAGCGTCACTGTGGAGGACGTTACAGACATCAATTTTTAGCGTCTTTGACGGAAGACGAAAAACCCCGCAACACGGCGACGATTGCTCTAGGAGGTCCGGGAGGTTGGAAAAGCTGATAACGGTGCGTCACTCTTCGCTAAAGCGGACAACGCTACCTACCGAACAGACGGTGATATCGCCGACGAAATAGCCCAAGCCTGAACGTCGCCAAGCCGCTTAATTAAAAGTCCTCTGGGCTACATGCACTCGCTAGCAACAGGACCTATCAAAAGTGCCTTCAAGAAAGCACCTCCTAACAGGCGATTCCTGTTCTTAACTAGTGTGGAGCACACTTCTAGCAGAGTCAAGTCACAAAATTGACGGCCTCAATCCCCTTTATTTCGCCGTCGCCATATCAAGTTGAAGCTGGTAGTAGTCAATCTTAATTTTGTCTATCGAGACTTCCCTGGCGTCGCCGGATTTTGCCCTTACCGAGATTTTTGCCGTCGCGGTGCAATGAAGCTGACGGAATACTGATTCGGATTTAGTCTGCTCCGCGTCTATTACTGGCCCGCCTAGAGGGCTAAAGAAGGAGGGTACGGTTGCCGTGGGTCCAATGCCGCCGAGGCCAAAATACCGCCCATACGGCCAAAGCCGGAAGCCCACATCTGTCCTGGGCGGTCGAGCAAGGCATTAAACCGGAAGGCAAACTTGAACTGCAACTCGGCAAACTCTGTATCGGACGCTATCTGAAACAAGGTGCCGCCTGTTAATTCACTGTGTTCGAGTGTCAGATCTCGGATGATGGCCCGTAATTCCTTCGCCAAGTCCGCAGAGACTTTTTGAAGAAGTTCCGGCTCGATTGTTTGAATCGGAAGATGCTCTTCAACCCATTCCGCCGTGACTGGCGTGGGTGCGGGAGCATGACTCTTAATAAAATCGTCAATCGTTTTATAAATAGAAACTCTGCCGCCCTTACTCTGCAAATCATGCTGGATGTCCGGGTGAGGAGCATCTTTAGCCCAGAAACCTGAGTCGCCGATATAAATGCAACTTGAGTACCTGCGGTATCGGAATAGCTCAGGACCCACAACCAAATGATTACGTCGCGCAACTCCTCACCCTGTTCATTCGCAGGTCGCTTCCGGCGGGCGCCTCTAATAAAGACCTCTTCGACTGAAACTCCCTCCATCTGAGCAACAAATATCGTCGGTATGCCGCCAAAGGGTTTCCTGAGAATACGGCGTAGTGCTTTTTGGGCATCGCCTACCTCTGGCTTGTCAAAAAGGCCCCGGTCATAATCCAACTCCAAGTATCTATAGCGGTTCCACACCTCAGCGAATTCCTTCGCTTCAGCTTTCAAGCGTCGGCCATAGCTCAAGATCACTTCTTCCCTGATTGAACGAGGCAATACAATCCTGGAGTCGGTTCGGCGTAAATATTCGAACAAGGTACGAAATGAAACACCTTTCATCCTGTAGTCAGTGGCATAGACGTTCGCGTCAAGTATGATCTGCATAGCTCCGTTCGGGGCGGGATTGTAGCATTGATGATGAAGTGAAAGCTGGTTGGCCTAGAGTAGTGCCGGGAATCTGTGCTAATTTGTGCTACCGATCTGGACATGTAGGACTTCGTGGACTTACTGGACAGGTTAGAGTCAGCAAGTTACTTTGTTTTCAATACTCGTTAGACTCCCCACTCTCTCCGCCATTACCTTTGCCCACTCGACCGCAGCGGCGGCCAGTGATTCTGTCCCCGGATCGACCTACAATCCAGGTATAGCCAACTTGCGGATCGCTGAATCGGCATGCTCAATGATTGACGGAGCCTTGAAGGCTTTTTCCCGTAGCCGCGTCCAATCGAGCCGCCAGTGCGTCGAAGCAGTCTGTTGGTCCGTTCCAGCGCAATTGGTCCACGTCATTGAAGAGTACGACGTCCGTTCGAAGCGTGGCCAGCGTTCGAAAAAGCACGGCGTTGTTGTCCCGCTCGCGGCGAAGGGTATCTGCGAGGGCAAACGCGTTGACGACGTTCACACGCCACTCGCGGTAGTCCAAAGGGATGGCTTCGAGATGGAGAAACTTGGCAAGAACAGCAGCCGACGACTTCGCTCCCCAGCCTGGCAGGCCCGGATAGCTATCTGCCGCGTCGCCCACCAGAGCCAGATAGTCAGGGATCGAGGCCGGAGATACGCCGAACTTCTTGACCACACCCGGCTCATCTAAAGTGACGCGCGTCCGGCGGTTCAGCTGGACGATGCGCGTCCCACTCACACATTGGGCCAGGTCTTTGTCCGGGGTGCAGATGATCACCCGTTCGACGCGTGCATCTCGGGCGGCCGCAAGTGCGGCGGCAGCCAGCGCATCATCCGCCTCGAATTCCACCATCGGCCAGACGACAATGCCAGCTGCGGAGAGGACGTCTTCGAGCAGCGGGAATTGTGCCAACAGATCGGGCTCGATGCCTTCGCTGGTTTTATATCCTGCCCAAAGTCCATTGCGGAAAGACTCGATAACGTGATCGGTCGCAACCGCGATGTGCGTGGCGCCGCCTTTGATCATACCCAGCACCGATGCAAGGACGCCGCGCACGGCGGCAACTTCCCGGCCATCCTGATCCCGTGCGGAAGGCAATGCGTAGTAGTGCCGAAACAGTTCGTAAGTTCCGTCGACGAGATAAATATCCAAGACTCGACTCCAAGTCCAACCTTATAGGATTGATGAAGGCTGAATAACGGCCGAGATGGGTAGGCAATCCGCATTCTACCGCGAATGGATTGGAGTTTGTAGGCACTTAGAGATTCCTTTCACGAATTGGAACTAGCCATTCCTTGCCTCCCGCGACGTTGACAGGTGTTTTTTCCGTCTATAGTACGATACGTACTATAATAGTACGCAGCGTATGGTTAAACCCAATCGAGACTCGACGCTCGCGTTTGCCCTTCTCGGGCTGATCTGGCAGGAGCCACGTTCCGGCTACGACCTGAGAAAATTTTTTTCCTCCACCCCGATGATTTCCTTCAGCGACAGCCCGGGGGCCATCTACCCCGCTCTGCACCGCCTCGAACAACGCGGGCTCGTGCGCGGGCATACGGCGCAGGGGGCCGGGCTCCGGCGTCGCAGGATTTTCGAATTGACTGCCCGAGGACGCGCGGAATTCAGGCGGTGGCAAACGCAACCGGTCATGCGGAACGACGTAGTTCGAAACCTGGACGCGCTCATGCTGCGGTTCGCCTTCATGGATCAGTTTGCCGAGAAAGGCGCCGCCCTCCAATTCCTGAAAGCCTTCCACAAAGAGCTTGCCGCATACATTCCGAGTCTTCGGAAATACCTCAAATCGAACCGGCAGCATATGCCCCAATCGGGCAGGCTTGCTCTCGAAAGCGGCATCCAGGCTTATGAAACCCAGCTCCGCTGGACAAAAGACGCCCTGACAACATATGGACAAGCCACGGGAGAAAGGTGATGAGAATACTGCGCGTCGTGCTCTACTGTGTGCTCGGCGGCCTGTCACTCACAACCATCGCTCGGGGAACCGGCGGCTTTAGTTGGTGCTGGCTCGCGGGAATCGCGCTGTCCGCTTCGTTTGTACCGGTGGCTCTGTTCGGGCCACGCCGGGCCCTCTCTCAATTCGGCGTTGTCGCGCCCGTGCTCTTGATTGTCACGGTTTTGTGCCTGTGGTCGGAAGCGCTGATCTTCCTACAGGCGCCGGAAATCCAGCAACACGCCGTCCAAGACTTGGTGGGGGCATCGGTGATTTATCTCATCGTGGCGACTGTCTTGGCTATCCTGGCTGTGATATTGAAACTGCCTCGTGCGGACGGTCCCAAGGTGGAGTTGCGCTCGGCAGACAAAGTAGCGCTGCTGGTCGTGGTCTGCGGCATCGCCTATGTCCTGTACTATCTGGTCTTCGGGTGGATTACTTACCGGTTTTTCACGAAAGGCTACTACCCCGATGCGCCTCAGCTGGTTGCCAAATTAGGCGTCTGGTTTTGGGTGATCCAAATTGGACGCGGCGCGCTGATGACTTTGGCCGTGCTTCCGGTGATTCGCACCTTGCGGATGAGCCGGGCGCAAGCGGCCATCGCCGTGGGCTTGATAATGTGGGTGGCAGGAGGTGCCGCGCCTCTTCTGTTGCCGAATCCCTTCATGGGCCCAACCCAGCGCTTCATTCATACAATCGAGATACTGACGCAGAATGCTTCGCTGGGCATCACGGCGGTGCTGCTGCTTCGTGCGAAGCAAGCACGGAGTGAGGCAGATTTGCCCGTTGCGGCACCTGCCCATGGATAACCCGCAACGGGCGGAAGGTGGCGAAGAAGGTCTCGTCTTCGAGGTTTGCCACATCGTTTTTCAAGACGGCGATCTCTTCAAATCTATGGTGTCCGCTGCGGCGGTGGTGTCACCCCGCTCAGGTTGCCATGCATCTCAGGGTGCGGCCCCTGCAGGTACTGATCGAGCTTTTTCTTCTGGTCGTCGCTCAGGAACTCGCGGATTTGCTTATCCGCCTTATAGCGCTGGGGCCTCACCTTGGCCAGGCGCTCTTCGCGCGACAGGCTTTTGTCCTGCACGAGCTTCTGCGTGGCGTCATGCAGTTCTCTCAGGATGGGTGTGATTTTGGCCTGCTGATCGCCGGTGAGATCAAGCTTCTCGGTCAGGACCTTCAGCTGCTCTTGGACGGTAGGCACGCCGCCGCCACTCCCGCCGTGCGCGTCGCTGCTGGTAGGAGCCTGTTGCGCGGCCGTGGTAAGCGCGAGCATCAACGTGGTCCCGATTGCAAGTAAACGAAAACGGTTCATCGTCTTTCTCCTTTGCCCTATGATTCGCAATGTAGCGGCCAAACGCCGTCAAGTCGAGTAGCAGCCCTAGTTGCTGAACAAAGAGGCGGTCGATGTCCAAAAATGAGCGCTCCAAATTGCGTGAACATACCGGGCTACGGAAAAAACAAAAAAGGCAGCGGAAGCCTGATCGGCGCATCCGGCGTACGTGTGAGCGGCTCGGCAGTGCTCTGGTGGCGTTGATCCAGGAGAGGCCGATCGATGACGTGACGGTGCAGGACGTGCTGGATCGCGCCTCGGTGGGTCGTTCCACCTTTTATCTTCACTTCCGCGACAAGGATGACCTCCTGCTCAGCCAGTTAGAGAAGTTCCTGGAAACGATGAGCACGGCGCTCAGCATTCAAAAGGAAGAATCGCATCGAGTTGTGCCTGTGGCAGAGCTCTTTGCCCACATCGGGAGCCAGAAGAAGCTTTATCGCGTGCTGGCCGACTCTGGCCGTCTCAACGATTTCTTGGATCTTGCGCAAGGCTATTTTGCCCGCGGGATTGAGCGGCGCCTCACGGAGTCCAAGCGTCTATCGAACCTACCGCAACGCGAATTGGGTCCTCGCGCCTCGGCGTTGGCCGGGAGCATGCTGTCGCTGCTGCAATGGTGGCTTGATCGCGGCGCGAAAGAATCACCACGGGCTATGGACGAGCTGTTCCACCGGATGGTGTGGAAGGGACTTCAATAGTCCTTATCGTGCGACCGTCAAGATGGTCAGTGTACCGAATACACAAATACTGTCCTTCTCGAAAGAGTCACAATGATTCTCTCAAGTACCGAATCTTTCTGCGGCGCGAGCCTTCGCTTTTGCCGCTTCTTCTTCGCGATTCTTCGGCGTTGCAGTGGTTTCGAGCGAACGGAGAAGACGAGTCGATATTTCGGATATTTCATCGACTGCGGCCAGGAACGACGCTTCGTTTGCCTTTGACGGTTTGTTAAAACCGGTAATCTTTCTCACGAATTGCAGCGAAGCGGCTTGAATCTCTTCAGGAGTGACGGGCGGATCAAAGTTAAAAAGGGTTTTGATATTCCTGCACATCTGGTGTGGCCTCAAGACATCTGAAGTTTTAAGCCTCTGGCGGCTAGACTACAACGGGACCAGCGTCCGGCAGAACCCGATGAAGCGCCAGTGCCAGGCCCATACAGAACCAGAACACGACCATCGCCTCTGCATCCCCAAAGCTGTATTGCAGCAACGAGATCAGCAGGAAGGCGACGTGTTCCCCTAAAATTCCTAATGCCAACCCTTGCGCGAACCACCCTTTATCCCGCGTTGCGCGCGCTAACCGCAGCAAAAAAACCAGGTAGGCGATGACAAGTCCCAGCCAGGCAAAGAGGGTAGGCAATCCGCATTCTACCGCGAACTGGATTGGAGTTGAATGGAAGTGCGTATGAAGCGGATAATGCCGGTAAGCTTCCAAATCCCACCGATGCCAATCGCCACTGATGCTGTCGAGACCCACACCCACCAGAGGATGTGCGCGAATCAGCTTGAGGCTGTCTCTCCACATCAGCAAACGGTATTGAGTGCCGGGATCAGCGGTATTGAAGACTGTCAGAGCTCTCCGCTGGTTAATCCAGTGCACACCAACCAAAGTGACGATGATGAAGCCGACCAAGATTCGGACGATAGTCTTGCGCTCAGCGCGCATCAACGAAATCAGCAGAGCACCGGCCAGCAGACTTACCAGAGAAATACGCGTCAAAGTCAGACCTACAGCCACGGTGATTGCCAGAAATGCGAGACATAGCGCCACGCGCGCCCCGGTGCTGACGTCGCCGCCTGCGATACATAATCCCCAGACCAATAGCCCAATCAGCACCAGGACTTCCGAATAGGGGAAGTAATGCTTGAGAAAGCCTTCGGCACGCAGCGGATGACCTCTAACTAGTTTGAGTCCGGGCTGCGATAGATAATCTTCCAGCTCTTGCCGACGCTGAATCAAAATCTTGAAATGTTCCAGCGGAGCGAACCGTGCCGCCAGAAGATGCACCTCGGCATCCGCTGGCACTTTACGCAACTTGGTAAACAGTTGCCCAGCGGTCAGCGTGCGCTTGCCATTCACTTGCTGAATAATGTCGTCAGGCTGCAAACCAAATTTTGAAAGTGTTGTACCGGGGACCCCGGTCGCTTCCAGTTTGACTCCTATTCCAGCCGTGTACTGCCATCCCGTGTACAACACGGCCAGGCAGCAACCGGCGATTAGCAATCCGGTCAAAATCCTGATCTGTCGCAGGCTGCTGACAGTCTGGGGCAGCAGCACTGCGATGAATAAAAGCGTCACAGTTCGCATTCGGCCCCAACTCATAAAAGGTACGACGGAGAACAGGGTGGAAATGAACGAAAGTGACAAGAACAAAAACAGTGGAAGCGCCAGCGGCTGACGATAGAATCGGATCCTGCCGGTGAAGATCTTTACCAACCAAATGGCGGTCGCGGCACGGAAAGCATTGGTTGCTCCCTTAGTGGTGAGAGGTGCACATACGGCAATCGCAGCCAGGCAGATAAAAATGGCCACGTCGATCCAGTTAGTCCACTTTGACGATACTGCGGGAGCAGGAGATTCGGACTCGGACAACGAAGCAGACTTCAACATGAGTGAAACCGGCGGAGACTGACGCAGGGTATTCTAAATAGCACGGCGCAAGATATTACACTGTATCGCGTATGCTATATTCTCAAATCGCTCGAAGATTGACTTCCTAGATGTTTTCTCGTTTTTCGCGAAATATTGCTTTCACCTGCGTCCTGAACGATGTCGCTGCGACAACAGCGGCCTTCGTGCTGGCCTTCCTGATTCGACTGTGGGCTGGGCAGGATGATTGGCAACGTGCCGGTCCCATCCATTTGTTTCGCCTCTATCTCCCGGTCCTGCTGGCAGCGGTGGTGATTTTTCCACTGTTGGGCTACATTCTGGGCGCTTATAAGCAAGTTGAACTGCGCCGGCCGCGCGAAATTGCTACCGACATCGTCAAAATGGCGGCCCTTGGGCTGCTCACGTTATTTTCCGCACTATTCCTTCTGCAAGGTCACTTCGTCAGCCGAAGCTTTCTGTTCCTTTTCGCCGTTCTGCAATTCCTATTGCTCGGAACCAGCCGTTGGCTTCTGTTAATTGGGGGAACGTGGCTGCGATCGAGGCCGGAGCAGAGACGGCATTTCATCATTGTCGGAAGCGGCAACGGGGCCGCTGAAGTCGCCACATTATTGGAAGCCGGAGAACGTTTTGGCTTGAGCCTGCTGGGCTTTATACACATCGGAAATGAACCGCCAACATCGCCGGCGGGCTTACGTCGGGCCTATTCCGTGCTCCCTAAAGAACAACTTGTGAAGATGTTACACAATCGCATAGTGGATGAGGTTGTGTTTGCGGTGGAGAAAGAAGAACTGCTTGAGCTGGAACCCCTAATGCAGCAATGTGAACAGGAGGGAGTACGCATTCGCATTCAGCTCGACTTTCTTCCCAAAGGTTTCTCTCACATTTTCGTGGAACACTTGGCGCACGTTCCTCTGCTTACTCTTGCCAGTACTCCGCAGAATGACTTCGCCCTCTTGTTTAAGCGTACCGTCGACGTCATCCTCTCCATCTTGTCTTTAGTTGTGCTCTCTCCGCTCTTTCTTTTCCTGGCCCTGCTGGTAAAACTGACTTCGAAGGGTCCTGTGCTTTTTAGACAGATCCGCTGCGGTCTCGGAGGAAGACAATTTGTGCTGCTGAAGTTCCGTTCCATGGTGGTCGACGCCGACGAGCTACTCGCTGATTTGAGCGCGCTGAACGAGGCAGAAGCTCCTCTGTTCAAGATGCGCAACGATCCACGCTGTACGAAGCTGGGCCGTTGGATGCGAATGTTCAGCATGGATGAATTACCGCAGCTCTGGAACATCTTACGCGGGGACATGTCATTGGTAGGTCCAAGGCCGCCGCTGCCGCAGGAGGTCGAACAGTATCAACCCTGGCAGCGTCGACGGCTCCGTATGCGCCCAGGACTTACTTGCTTGTGGGCTTTGGAGGGACGCAGCCAACTTCGGTTCGAGCGACTGACGCGGCTTGATTTGCTTTACATCGATAATTGGTCGGTTTGGCTGGATCTCAAGATCCTGATTAAAACTATTCCCACCGTACTCTCAGGCAGAGGAGCTCATTAAAACGACGATCTTTCCTATGCCCATGGACCTACTGCTTCAGCCATGATTTCCGTCCTCATCACCACCTACAATTCAGCGAGATTCCTTGAGCGATGTCTGGAGTCGGTTCGGGCACAGACGCATCATCCCGTGGAATTGATCATTGTGGACAACGCTTCCACGGATGGAACTCGAGACATACTCGCAAAGTACGAGGGCCAGGCCAGAATTGTTTATAACCAGGTGAATACTGGCTTCGCAGCGGCTCAAAACGCGGCTGCAAGACTGGCGAATGGAGAGTGGCTGCTATCACTGAATCCGGATGTTGTCCTTCATCCCGACCTTCTTGCCGAAGCCGTGGCCGCCGGCGAGGGACATTCCGACGTGGGCGCCGTTTGCGGCAAGCTGCTGCGCTGGAATCCTGGGGCGGCCTCTGAATTCACCAAAATCATCGACTCGACTGGGATCTACTTTCTTCGCAATCTCCGTCACCTGGATCGGGGTGCGGAAGAGTTGGATCAGGGGCAATTTGAAATGCCGGAATTTGTTTTTGGAGCCACCGGCGCGGCAGCGCTTTATCGCAGTCAAATGCTACAAGACATTGCTATCGAGGGAGAGTTTTTCGACGAGCAATTCTTCGCCTATCGCGAAGACGCGGACCTGGCCTGGCGTGCTCAATTGCTGGGTTGGCAATGCCTTTACACTCCCCGAGCCGTGGCATGGCATGTGCGCCGCGTCACACCCGAACGCCGCAAAGAGCTACCACTGGCCATCAATTGGCATTCCATCAAGAATCGTTTTTTGATGCGCGTCAAAAATATTTCACTTCCCCTATACGCCCGGCTGTTTTTTCCTGTGACATTCCGGGACGCGCAAGTCATTGGCTATTGCTTGTTAGTTGATCGACGACTTACGTCAGCATTAACCGCAGTCTGGAAATTGCGGCACGATCTTCAAAGGAAGCGACAAGCGATTCAATCGCGACGCCGGGTCTCGGACCGCCAACTCCTACGCTGGTTTTTGCCTAGTCCAGCGCGACCACAGCCCTTAAGGCGCTAGCGAAACATCCCTTCGAAAAGCTGCTCATACTGATCGACAATTTTCTCCCAGTTGTAATTCTCTCGTGCAAAGCGCTGCGCTCGTTCTCTTAATCCGTCGACCTGCTCAGGTGACGCGATCAACTGACTCAATTTCTCCGCCAACTCACGTTGCTCTGGGCGAAACGAAATCCCGCATCCTCCGGTCGTTTCGTGGTTGGTAGGCGTATCGAGGTAAAGAATGGCATTAGGGGCCGCCATCGCTTCCACCAGCGCGGGATGGACGCCGCCAATTTCCCCAGCGAAGACAAATAGCCCGGCATTATTTTGCAACTTCCAATAATCATCGCCGTAGATCGGACCTGTAAAGATAACCCGATTATCAGCCATGGACTTCAGCTGCTGCACGTAGGCGGGCCGATAAGGATTTCCTCCAACGACCACCATAGGCCAATCGGTGTCGACGTCGCGGTAGGCCCGAATCACGAGCTCGGGGTTGTTCTCCGGTTCGAGCCTCGCAACATATAAGATGTATCGTCGGCTAGATAATCCAAAATCGGAAAACTCACTGTTGTCAGTGCGGACAGGTTCGGCGCCATAAGCAATCATTTCCGATGTCTTGTGATAACGTTGGCGGAAGTATTCACGGATTGTGCCAGCGTCGGTAACTAAACGGGTGGGAGTAAATGCCGCCAGCACCTCACAAAAATGCAAAAACCATTGTCCCAAGAAATTCCATTTACGGCGCTTGCGATCTAATCCATCGACGTTCAGGGCGGTAGGTTTGCCCACCAGACGGGGGATCCACGCCACCGGACTATTGGCAACATTGCAAATCAATAACACGTCCGCATCGGTGAACAGTACATGCAGCACAGAAAGAAAAGTATGAAACAGGGTATCGAAATGCTTATTTGAGATAGTCGGAAGAATGATTCGTCTGATTCGGTGATCGAAGTCATCGTCAGGTTTTACGAAAGGCTTCCTGCAATACACCGCTACTTGATGTCCGCGTTGAACCAAACGTTTGGCGAGCTGATCGGCGAGCGTCTCAAACCCGCCGTAGCGGGCGGGGATACCGCGCGTGCCTAAAATTGCTATTTTCATTGCTGGAGAGCGGTTCGAAAAATCCGGAGGGATTCCTCGACAACTCCGAAATTAACTGACAAACGATCCGACCTTGTGGCTTTTGTTCTCGGTCTCACCGCTGCCGCCATGCAGACCATAACGCCACAGAACATGGGTATAGGCGCGCATGGCTTCGCTCCTACCCACGCCGCTTGGTTGAAACCCTGCCAGCGACATCAAGGCACGCAGGATGATTCCGATGATTAGACCAAAACGCAAGATGGTCGTTTCGCGATGACTGTGATGTTTCGCGAAGTAGTGCAACATATTGCGATACCAAAACACCTGTCGATCGTAGAAAGAAAGCTGATTGACGCTGTGTCCGCCACTGTGAATAAAGACCGCCGCTGGACAATAAATAATTTTCCAGCCGTGTAGACGCAGACGGCGGCAGAAGTCCACGTCCTCGAACCACACGGGATAGAAAGTTTCGTCGAAACCACCCAAGCTTTCCCATACGTTGCGCTTTACCGCCAGGCAAGCGCCAGCAGGCTGCTCGATTTCCTGAAGCGAGCCATGGTCGAGGTCCAGACATCGGTACTGCCGATTAAGCGGGTTTTCCTTCCAAAGCCGGTTGAGGAGAAGTACTTCCGCTAACATGCGGCCGAGGGTTGGAAATCGCCGGACATTGAAACCCAGGGCCGGGGAGCCATCCACGGCGACCAGCATTCCAGTTGCGCCTCCGACTCCATCCTGCGACAAGGTCTCCGCGAGTCTACTTAGCGATCCGGCCGTGACGATAACGTCTGGGTTTAGGACGAGCAGGACTTTTCCGGTTGCCATCTTTGCGCCTTGGTTGAGTGCGGCGGCAAATCCGACATTTGCGGGGTTCGACACAATGCGTACATCCACTCCACTTTCGCGGGCCCGTTGGATCGTGGAGTCAACGGAAGCATTGTCAATCAGGATAACCTGCCATTCTGTTTCGCCAGCCAGCGCTTTCAGGCAGCTCGCGATGTTCTCCTCAGAATTGTATGTGACAATGATGACGGAGCCGGCATGCATTCTGGGATGAGATTATAACTTCCAGGTTTAGGTCTCGTTTCCCTCCAGACGCCAATCTAAAGATAAAATAACTGCCATTATCGGGTTAACGGCCAATATCTACAAGAATCCAGAGCGGTACACGCGGCGACAGCTGCTTGCAGCAGAAAGAGTATTCATGATCGAGTTTGCACGAGATACGTACCGATACCGGGAACTTATTTGGGCCCTCGCCCTTAAGGAGCTCCGTGTACGCTACAAGCGTTCGTTACTGGGTTTTTTCTGGGCATTGCTCAATCCCGCGCTGCTGATGATTGTGCTGACATTGGTTTTCGGTACGATCATGCGTTTCTCGATAGATCATTACGCAGTTTTCCTTCTCAGCATGCTGCTGCCATGGACTTTTTTCTCCCAAGCGATGTCATATTCGGTGGATTCTGTCGTCGGTAACGGCCCACTGTTAAAAAAGATTTATGTAGCGAAGCTGGTTTTTCCGGTGGCTGCGATTGTTTCGAATGTGGTGAACTTCCTGCTCTCGCTGATTCCCTTGGCGCTTTTGATCGTACTATTACGTTTCCCGCTACACTGGACATGGGTCTACCTCCCGGTCCCAATGCTCGGACTCTTCCTGTTTACGCAAGGAGCCGCGTTTTTCTTTGCGACCGCCAACGTGTTCTACAGGGATGTCAGTCATATCGTTCAGATTTTGCTCTCCGCCTGGTTTTATTTTTCCCCGATTATCTATTCGCTTGATTTCATACCCGAGAAGTATCGCTGGCTTTTTCGCCTGAATCCGATGCTGTACGTCTTGAATGGTTTTCGGCTCAGTATTTATTATGGGCAATTGCCGTCTTTGTATTCAGCCGCGCTGTCCCTGGGTTGCGGAATCGCCGCGTTGATGATTGGGTTCTCAATTTTCCGGCACTACCAGAATCGTTTCATTTATTACATCTAAGTACGTCGAATGAGGGAGGCTGCCGTCAGAGTTATCTTTGATAACGTTGTTCAACGGTTTCGAATCATTCAGGAGAGGCCCGATACGCTGCGCGAAGCCTTCGCCAAGTTTCGGCGCCGAACCAGCTACCATGATTTCGAGGCACTGAAACATGTCTCCTTCCAAGTCGCGGAAGGACAGATGGTCGGCATCATCGGTCGAAATGGTTCGGGTAAGAGCACCATCTTAAAAATCATTGCGGGGGTGTACATTCCCACCAGCGGTGAAGTGGCCGTCAACGGCAGCATCGCGCCACTGATTGAATTAGGTGCAGGCTTTCATCACGAGCTGACGGGTCGGGAAAATATCCTCTTGAATGGACTCCTTCTCGGACTGTCCAAGCGCGATGTAATGAAACGCGAATCTCAGATCATCGAGTTCGCGGAATTAGGTGAATTCATCGATGTGCCGGTAAAACAGTATTCTTCCGGCATGTACATGCGACTAGCCTTCGCGATTGCGACCGAGGTCAATCCTGACATTCTCCTTATCGATGAGATATTGGCTGTGGGGGACGGAGAATTCCGGCGCAAATGCTTCGAGCGGATCGAGCAATTTCGGACTCTGGGCAAGACCATTCTCTTTGTATCGCATGATCTGGGCAGCGTCCGCCAGTTTTGCGACCGGGTCTTGCTGCTTCATGGAGGTGAACTGATTGAAGATGGCTCTACGGATTTCGTAATCTCGCGTTACGAATCACTGTTATCACAGCATGTTGATAGCCTGCGGACACAGGCCTGGTGATAGCTGGAAAAGTAGCACTCTAGTAAAGTCGCTCCTGCCGTTTCATGTTTCCGAAGCTTCCCACATTGCTCAAGTTAAAGCTGAAGCGGTATTGATTCTCGTTACGCACCGCACCGAGTGCGAAGCGCCGATATTCCATACTGACTCCGCAGCAATCCCAGTTGTAGCTCGTCTGCACGGCGCTGTACTGCAAAAACCCGACGTCAGCATCGAAGCCCACCGCGCCTGCTCCGCTCAGGCCGCGCTTGTTGGGAGTACCGTATGCCAGCAGGATCCGAAACTGATGAAAGTGGAGCGGGCTCGAAATATTATTGGAAACCAGATTCTCTCCCGGGACTCTCAGATATACATCGGCACCTCCGAATGTGATTCGCCCTAGCTGGTAGTTGACCAGCGCGGTGCTGGAACTGATTCGGCTGCTCTTGAAGTCGTAATCCAAATCCCACTCAGCATCTACGTGAGCTCTCGGAGCGATCCGCAGTCGCGAAATCAAAGGCGATAGATGTCGCGGACTGGTAAGAAAGGCAATGCCGGTGAGGTCGGCGGTGGTCGTGAAAACATTGCGGCGACCGTCAACCAGCGCTCCACCGAAGGTGGTATCGAGGAAGTACTTCTGACCCAGTTCCCAACTGACGAGTTCGCGAGCCTCCGGTCCCGAAGGGCAAGGCACAGCTTTCACCGCTTCGTCCTTCTGCTGCCCTAAGGCGGAATCTAGTTCGGGTGAATCCTCCGCAGATCTCAAAGGATCCGGTGTGAATATCTCGCTGACCGTGCCGCAATTGCTTGAAGAACTCGAACTCTTCTTGGAGTAAAGGCGGTTGACGACCCTATACTCGACCTCATCGGTATTGCTGAGGATATCGCGCTCGTCGAAACGAAGAATATTCGGGAAGTTGTTGACACCCACAACCCGGCGATACACCGCCTGGGGCTCGAATACATGCTTAAGTTTATGGCCTAAGAGACCTCGATTGAAGACTCGCTCCAGCGATGGCGGGCGAACCTCAACAGAAGCCTCGAGAGCGCGACGATTGGTTAGATCATTGGACGCTACCCCAACCCCGCTGGTAGGCAGGAGTCGCTGAGTGTAAAAAGTGTCGCGGACCCCCAGCTCCGGGCGAAGCGACCATCCCCGAAACAGCAAAGGTAGAGACATTGTAGGGACAAAATCGAAACGCCCGACCAGAGGCGCCGTACGAAACGAAGGCTCACTGCGCGACAAACCCTCAGCGGCGACGTCCATGGATAAAAACAAGGGCGATTGGCTTACCCGGTGGTCCAGGCTTGCATATTCGAAGGTGGGCGCATGAAAGATCACAATTCGATCTGCGTTGTTAGTGCTCTCGAAGTTCTCGTAACGTCTTACCGCGGCGTTATAGGAAACTCCTGGGGATGTCTTGGTCAAAAAGAGATTGGAAATAGCTTCCGAAGACACGGTTTGCGTGAACACTTCATTGAAGGCGAGCCGAAAAATAAAAGAACTCAAATAATCAATATTGGCCACTCCACGGAAGCCGTCGCCGAACCTGGCTTGTGCATTGAGGTGAACTTCCTGACCACCCTGGCTCACCTTGGGTGTTCCAATTCCCCGGTCGGCAACACCGAAGAATCTCAAGTCTACGAACGACCTATCGCTGGGTCGAGCTCGGAATAGGGCGTGCTGAGCCCATCCACGTTGCGAATAGTACTCCGCTCCCAGCAAAACATCCGTACTGCGGTTGATGGCCCAGTAGAAGGAATCTCCGAGGATGGTGCCTTTCGTGGAAGAGCGCCCCAAATTAGGGATCAGGAATCCAGATTGGCGAGGCTGGCGCTGAAGCGGATGGGTGGCGATAGGCAAAAAAAGCACCGGAACGCCTTTGACACGAAAGGTGCTGCGATAGATCACAGCATTGTGGCCAAGTTCCATGACCACATGATGAGCGTTAAATTGCCATTTAGGATGCGGCAGTTCGCAACTCGTGACCGTGCCGTCATGCACGATATAGTGATCAGGACCAGTTTTTTCCACTAACTTTCCTGTGAACGCGAACGGACTAGTGGAGGTTAGGATTAAATGATGCAGCACCGGTTTTTGCAGACCGATGGTCCCGACCACGTTGTAGAAAAGTCCTGTCTCATTGCGAACGTTGTATACGGCCTTGCTTGCTTCAATGTGCTCATCGTTCGGACCGCCATTAAGCACAACGTGGCCGTCGAGGTGGGTTTCCCCGCTATCGGAGTCATAGGTGACTTCATCGGCCCAAAGAATGAAGGTGCGATAGGAAATCCTGCTGCGAACGTGAAGCTTAAAAATCGGCCCATCCTTTTCCTGCTTCACAGCACAAATATTCACTTCGTCGCTATTCGTACTGGCGGGCGGCGAAGGGGGACAGACCAACTGCGCGGTAAGGGTGGATGGCATGAGGAGATGAGCTCCGAGTATGACCGCGGCCAGAACTCTACAGCGGAAGATGCTGGCAAGGGCCGGAACGCTCTCAAACATCATCGTCCTTGCTGCCTGGATCGCCAGAGACTTTCCTCAGAGAAGAAGCGTTCCATGGTCATAGGGTGATTGTCTTGTTGTGGTAGAAGGAATCGCGACTTTCATCCGATATGCCTCAGAACGCTTTTCAGATTCTACAATAGCGTCGGCTAGGAAACGGGCGGGGAAGGGGTTGAGTCTTGCAGTTGAGTATCGTCATTCCGACTCGAAATCGCGCCACCAAGCTAGAGCGCACGCTACAAAGTCTCCTCGCTCAAACCGTTCCGCTCCAGGATTTCGAAGTTGTTGTGGTAGACAATGACAGCAGCGACGACACTTCCGAGCTGCTGCGCCGGTTTGGTGCAAGTTTTCCTAATTGGAAATGCTTAAAGCAGACAAGACCTGGAGCTGCGGCCGCAAGAAATTCAGGCATTGAAAGTTGCAAAAGCCAGATTTTACTTTTTCTCGATGACGACGTTATTGCGGAGCCAGATCTCGTTCAACAACACCTCAACAGCCATCTTCTGCATCCGGGCTCCGCTGTCTTGGGATACGTGCGCAATGGGTGGAGCGAAAACGATTCTGCCTTTCACTGGATCATAAGCCATAAAGAATTGATTCACTCCTTCCAATTTCCCGACTCGTTGAACGTGCCGTTCCAACATCTGTACAGCTGTAACGCGTCCGCCCCCCGAGGTGCACTGCTGAAGGCCGGGCTTTTCGACGAGCGCTTTGTGGGAGCAGCTTTCGAAGATACGGACCTGGGCTACCGGTTGACGAGATCAGGTTGTCGGTTAGTCTTTAATCCGCGTGCGACCGTGCTACACGACCCCATACTGTCGCTAAAATCATTCACGCAGAAGCGCTTGGACGCTGGCAGTGCTTTGCATCAGTTATTGAGCAAGCATCCTCAGCTCGAAGAGACCTTGTTGCCATCCACGTGGCGTCGGATTTTGCGCTGCTCCCTGGGTTGGATCGCATCCCCACTGACCTTCACCTTCGAAGGACGAGTACCTTTTGCTCCTGTACTGCTGCCGCTATTAGGTAAGGCATGCGGGTACCACTTTGAATATTTGTTTTGGACTGGCTACTATAGAGCAGCCCGATTGGAAAACAGAACAACTGAGACTGCGGTTTGCAGACCTGCCAGTTGAATCCATGCCAAGGACGTTTCTTAATTTTGGACAATTGTTTAAATCGTGGTGAGCAGTAGCGGGTATCATGCGTGCGTAGAAGTGCTGTGAGTGCCCTAGGGTCCGAAACACGGCGATTTTGTCAGGTCGATTTTTACGATGAGGTGAAGTGCCAAGGTGCTTTCGGTCATTACCTACGGTAGAAACGATAACTACGGTTTCAACCTCCACAAACGAACCGCCTTTGGCTTTAATTGTCTGGCGGAGGCGCTGACCGACGAGGATGAAATCCTGTTCGTGGACTATAACACCCCCAGACATTTGCCAACGTTGCCTGAATTCATCTGGGACACACTCACGCCGAAGGCGCTTAGTCTTCTCAAAGTTATCCGCATTTCGCCCGAGATCCACGAACAGATTAAACGAGATTCTCCGTTAAAAATCCTGGAGAATGTGGCCCGTAATGCGGCAATAGTGCGTTCCAACCGACTTAACCATTGGGTCCTTTCGACCAACCCCGATGTACTGTTGGTGTTGGCTTCCGGCTGGCCTAACATGGCAGCCCTGCTGCGAAGCCAGCCTGACAGCTTTTATGAGATGCCGCGTTTCGATATTCCGGAGAGCGTCTGGTCCGCATTGCCTCGCGGCGAGCCGCGGAATAATCTTCATGTGCTGCGTGATTGGCTGGTGCACAATAAAGCCGCAATTGCCGAAACTGTCCCCGACTATCGTTTTCAGAAATTCCTCTTGTTTGACGCACCTGGGGACTTTCAATTAGCGCCTCGCGAATATTTCTTTCGCTTACGCGGTTTTGACGAGTCAATGAACCGGTATCTTCATTCCGATTCAAACCTCGCGAAACGAATGTGGCTGCTGAATGGGGAGCGCACCGATCACCTTCTCGGCCATCTCTGGATTCTCCACCAGGACCATTACTTGAGCGGCGAGTGGGCAAGCAATGTCGGCACGATCGTTCACAATGACTACCATGGAAAAGTGCGTCTGCAGACCCAAATCGAAGCAAATGATTCTGATTGGGGCCTGCAGGGACTGAGTTTGCCGATGTTCTCACTGGGGCAACGCGCCGAAACTGGAAGCCGGTTCTTTTCCCCACTCAACGTGTCAGTCAATGGCGGCCTGCCACTGAGCCGCGAAGTAGATTGGGGGTTGCAACCTCTATACCGACTTTGCCACTACGAACCGGAAGTCGTTGCGCTCTATGTCCGGGAGTTGCTCCTGATCCTTCCGCCTGAGTCGGTCATTTGTTACTTGGGAGAGAACTCTGAAACTCTGCGGCAACTTACCCGCCGCTGGCAGGAGATTTCCCCGGCGTCGACCGTAGCAGATCTTCGGCGAAATGAGATACCCGCCGAAAAGCTCACGCCGGACGTGCTGCTAGTGGATTGTTACTATGAGCGCTCGAGCGAGTGGGAACAGCGCCATCGAACCTTTCAACAGCAGCTGCAAGGTCAATTGGCCAGAGGACGTATTCGGCAGTCCGAAATGGATGAGGAACTGACCCGCTTTACGGATAATTCCGACGAACAACAATTACGCAACCGGCTCCTCGCTATTTGGGAAAACTATCTTTGCCGTATTCAAGCGCGGCCAGGAATGCATATCGTGTTGATAGGATGCAATAATTATGCAGCACATTTTTTTGCCTTTCAGGAGACGTTTGCGAAGCTTTGCACCGAACGGGGCGACGATAGAAGCTGGTTATCGAGGTGGCACGGCTGGTATCAAAAGTTCAAAGTTCGATTACAGGTCGATGCAGCCCCTAACATTTTCTTGAAGGCCGCTTGGGGCTTACGCTTGCTCAAGCGCAGGGCCTTCCGCAAATACACTGGACACGAAAGCCTGATGGGATATCTCTATTTCGATCATTTCATGCGTAATCGCGGCCGCCTTTTGAAAACCCTAAACCTCCGCACTCTGTACGTACATCATCGCCTGGTAATTATGCGATTGGAGTCATAATTGGCGCCCACTGTTCAGGATGTCAAGCAGTATTGGGATCGTCGGCCGTGCAATATACGGCATTCTGCACGCGACGTCGGAACCCGGGAATATTTTGATGAAGTAGAACAGCGCAAGTATTTCGTCGAGCCGCACATTCCCGGTTTTGCGCAATTCGAACGCTGGCAAGGCAAAGAAGTGTTGGAGATCGGATGCGGCATTGGCACAGACTCCTGCAATTTTGTACGCAGGGGGGCTAACCTTACCGTGGTCGAGCTCTCGACCGAGAGCGTGTCCATCGCCAGGAAAAGGCTTGAGCTGTATGGTCTAAATGCCAACTTAGTCAATGGAAACGCAGAGGAATTGGATCAACTGCTGCCTCCGGATCAGAAATTCGATCTCATCTATTCATTCGGGGTAATCCACCACACCCCGCACCCCCGGAAAGTGATCGAGGCCATCGCCAATCGCCTCAAGCCTCAAGGTGAACTGCGTCTGATGCTCTATGCCCGTTTTTCCTGGAAGGTATTGTGGATCTATCTGCGATACATTTGGTTCGAGCCCTGGAATTGGCGCCGCCTGCCGGCGAAATATTCCGAAGCGCAAATCGGATCCCCCGTCAGTTATGTTTACTCCTTTCAGAAAGCGCGCGAACTGCTTCGCGGCTTAAAGATCCTGGATATGTGGAAGGACCACATCTTTCCTTACAGAATTCCTGACTATGTGCAATATAGATATATTAAAAACTGGTATTTCAAGTGGATGCCAGAAGGGTGGTTCCGCTGGCTCGAGAGAAAACTAGGCTGGCACTTGCTCATAGTGGCCAAACTTCCGGCAAACGGAAGCGACGACAGGGCGTGAAAGGCAGTTTGGTGTTTGTTGTCCGATCCCGTCTGAGGCACGGTGAATCTCTTGATTGCAAGCGGTCAACTTGAAGTGAAGTCCGATCCGCAAAATCGATCTGTGTCTCCATTGCAGCCCGTCAAGACACTGCTTGGATTTGATTTGTTGCTTAATCCAAGCGACTACTTCAGCTACTTGCTAATACGTGACGGCATATTTGAGGCACCCGAGAGCGATCTCGTAAGCCGGCTCGTACGCCAAGGGGATACCTGCATCGATGCCGGTTCCCACGTTGGCTATTACACCTGCTTTCTTGCCCACCTGGTTGGCGAGTCGGGCCGAGTGTATGCATTTGACGCCAACCCCGAGGCATGTGATGCGGCAAAGCGCAATCTTTCACTTAACGGAATGACCTGGGCGGAAGTCACTAATATCGCCTTATCTGACCATGAAGGCTCATTGTCCTTTCATGTCTCAAGCGACGAACAGACTGGCCTGAGTTCCGTCGGATTAATCCCAAATTTCAAGAAGACCATTCATGTTCCTTGCGGGCGACTGGAAACGTCGTTGGACAATCGTGGGATTAATCATGTACGCCTGCTGAAAATCGATGTGGAGGGTTCCGAAGAAATGGTGCTCTCTGGCCTCGGGCGCTTTCTAACTGATCACCTCACCGATTTCATTCTCGTGGAGCTTTACGACGAGCGTCTGCAGGTGATGAACACCAACACCGAAAAGGTCCGACAAATTCTTCGGAAAGCTGGCTATCTGGCGTGGACCTATGAAAGCACATCAGGATGGCTCATGGCGGATGAAGTACAAAGTCGAGGAGACTGCAATTACCTTTTCGTCAGCCCTTCCGTCCAGGAGACTCTCCCGCCATTTTCCTTGGCGCCAATTCTTACACATACCCTGGCTGCTTGGCGGCGAGAGAGTGAAATCCTTCAGACTCGCGAACGTGAGACAGAGGAATTGAGGCACGAAGTAGACGCACTACAGCAAGAGACGCAACAACTGCGAGAGGAAACACACCGACTGCAACAGGAGGCACTGCGATTACAGGAACGGTTGCTCGCAATAGAGACTTCCCTCGGCTGGCGCGCTTTGAATGTCTACCGCAAATTTCGCGATGAATTGGTTTCGGAGAAGACCTTGCGCCGTAAGCTGTATGACTTCTTCGCAGGCTGGACACACCGCTAACTGCGTGCCCATAGTACAATCCTAAATTACGAAAACATTTCTCTTAATGAGCGTTCTATGAGTGAAGCGCTGCAACGAATTACTGTATGTGGTTTGGGAAAGCTTGGCACCTGCGTGGCAGCTTGCCTGGCCGCGCGTGGCTTTGAAGTTGTCGGCATTGATATCGATCGTCAGAAAGTAGAGTCTTTGCGTAAAGGTGTAGCTCCGGTCCAAGAGCCCAAATTGCAGGAAATGATTGAGGCTAGCGGGGACCGGTTAAACGCTGCCAGCGACCTCAGCGAGGCGCTGGCGACATCGCAAGCCTGCTTCTTCGTGATACCCACTCCCAGTTTGCCGGACGGCAGTTTTAGCAACGATCACTTACTTAAGTCCCTGCACGAGGTCGCCAGGCAGGTGAAGCAACGCGGTCATGAGAATTTTCTTTTCGTAATCAATTCCACGGTGACGCCGGGTTCCTGCGATGCTGTCGTCAAGCCTTTACTTGAGCAACTTCTAAACGGCAAGTGTGGCCAGGATTTTAGCTTGTGTTATAACCCGGAATTCATTGCTCTGGGAGATGTGGTTCGAGGCTTGTTAGAGCCCGACTTCGTTCTGATTGGCGAGTCAGATGCCTGCTCCGGCGATCTCTTAAGTGACCTTTACTCGCGGTTCACGGCCAATGCGGCGCCGGTAGAACGCATGTCGCTCGCCAGTGCGGAGCTCGCGAAGATTTCCCTGAATTGTGCAGTGACCATGAAAATTAGTTTTGCCAATCAGCTCAGCGCAGTTTGTGCGAAGTTTCCCAATGCCGATGCGCGCGCAATTTTGAAAGCCATCGGACGGGACCGGCGCATCGGCCATGAATACTTGAAGCTTGGCCTGGGCTTCGGCGGACCTTGTTTTCCACGCGATAATCGTCTTTTTCAGTACACGGCGGAGTCAGTGGGCATTGCCGCGCCACTGGCGCGAGCCACCGATCAGGTAAATGACAACGTGAATATGCGCCTGCTGGCGACAGTGCTATCCCGCACTCGCGACGGTAGCCCAATCGGTGTTCTGGGCTTGGCTTATAAGCCATTTACGTCAGTTATCGACTGCTCCCCAGGAGTTTGGCTATGTCAAAGTTTAGCCGAGCGGGGTCATCCGGTATTCGCTCATGATTACCAGGCAGGAGAGGTAGCTTCGTCGATTTTCACCAACGGGCGAGTCACAGTTTGCGAGACTCCCGCGGACGTTCTACAGAAAGACTGCTCGGCATTTGCTATCACCTGCCCTTGGCCAGGTTACAAGGATCTCTTCCGATCAGTTGCAGCTCGAGGCATTCCGCGCGGTAGTGTGGTGATTGACCCGTGGTCCGTTCTGGACCAAGTGCCAACTGCGCTGGATAAGGTGCGCCACGTAACCGGATTGGACTGAAAAGTTTTTTTGATGCACGGTGTTGATTGTTTCCGGGAAACGCTTCCGGTGCGCAAAGCACCTTCCGGGGGATGTGGCTATCCGTCCGTAAAGCAGGCGGACACTCCGAGCCAATGGTTGTCGACGGAATGGAGCAAAGATCCAAACTGGTTTCGATTATTATTCCTGCTTTGCACCGTCCCGATCTGACTGCCCGATGCCTTCAATCTCTTGCTCAGCAGACCATTTCAACGGACGACTACCATGTCATCGTGGTGGAAAATGATGCGCGCCCGGATTCCATCCTCAAAGATCCCTTGCCTCCCAACGTCCGGCGCATCTTGCTTGAGAAAAACTACGGTACTACTGCGTCTATCAATTTTGGTGTTGCTGAGAGCTCCTCGAAGTATGTTCTGCTGCTGAACAATGACGCAGAGCTACAGCCCCAATTTCTGGCTACTTTGGTTAGCGTTATGGAGGCCGAGCCGAATTTTGCTTTCACCACTGGCAAACTATTGCGTGCGAGCGATACGACCCGCATGGACGGAGCGGGAGACGCATTACTCCTCGGGGGAGGCGCTTATCGCCTGGGCCACACCGACCTCGACACCGGCCAATTTCAAAAACGACGCTGGGTTCTCTCCGGTTGTGGCGCTGCGACATTATTCCGCCGCTCCGTGCTGGACGAGACTCAGGGTTTGGACGAGGATTTCTTTGCCTACTTAGACGACATTGAACTAGCAGTATACGTTCACCAATTGGGCTATAAGGGCTGCTACGTTCCTGAGGCAGTTGCCTATCATGTTGGCAGCGCCACCCTCGGGAACCCGATACACCCGAAGGTAGTCGAGTTAGTTACCCGTAACCAGTTGTTTCTTATTTGTAGACATTATCCCGGGGCTGTTGTAGCAATCCTTCTACCGAGAATCTTATTATTTCAAGCGCTTTGGTTTGGGTTTGCTGTGCGTCATCACCACTTTCCTGCTTACGTTCGCGGAGTCCTATCCGCCATAAAATCAATGGGACGGTCGCTGCGCAAACGAACTCAAGTAATGCAGCAAAGGCGCA
>Ga0066700_10000086_pt1 | contig 24543 bp, 21 predicted proteins | sample GraSoiAngelo_149_FD_66460 | JGI IMG/M metagenome (GOLD analysis project Ga0066700, IMG submission 66460) | Grasslands soil microbial communities from the Angelo Coastal Reserve, California, USA - 14_1009_09_30cm | ecosystem: Environmental > Terrestrial > Soil > Grasslands | place: USA...
ACATCCTCTTTGCCATAGAGGACGGCCGCTGTCATCTTTCCGTTCACGCTGGACTTCCTTCCCACGAGCTGCCCGGCTGAATGACGATTTTCATGGAATCTGGTTGGGGATGGGCAGCCAGGTTCAAGGCTTCCACGCTGCTGGCCAAAGAGAACCGGTGACTGATTAGTCGTTGCAAGTCCATTTCACGGCTCATTACAAACCGCACCGAATCCTTCTGAAGCTCGATGGAAGCGCTGTATGACCCCAACAATGTTTTCTCATCCACGCAAATCCCCGCGGGATCAATAGTGGTGTCGCCGCGCACGGTTTGCGCAAACAGTAAGACCCGCCCTCCAGGACGGACTGCATCCATGGCAGACCGGATCAGGCCATTCCCGCCGACCGCCAAAATGACTGCGTCGGCGCCACGCCCCTCAGTGAGCTCGCGTACCGCTTTTACAGTGTCGGCACGCGACGCATCGATGCTGCTCCCCAAGCCGTATGTTTTACTTATTGTAAGCCTCTGGCGATACAAATCGGAAGTGATTACGGACGCTCCAGCCTTTTGCGCCAGTCTTGCTAATATGATACCGATCGGCCCCTGGCCTATCACCAGAACCGTTTCTCCAGATTGGAGACGCAAAGTCTCGATACCCTTCATACAGGTGTTCACAGGTTCAACAAAACAGGCCTGTTCGAACGAGACGTCATCGGGGATGGGAATTGTTCCGCCCTGAACAATCCAATCCATAATGCGAACGTACTCGGCGAATCCACCTCCGGCAGGCTCGAACGCTGCCGTACAACCAACCTTCTTGTAGGTTTCACACTGGGCAAATGTTTTATGACGACAGTAATAGCACTCGCCGCACGGGATGTGGTGGAAGACCACGACTCGATTACCGACCTTAAAGTCAGGCACGCCGTTGCCTATGGCCGCGATCTCGCCAGAAGTTTCATGACCGAAAATGCGGGGCGCCGAATGCGACCCAGTGGCGATCTTCTTCAAATCTGTGCCGCAGATTCCGCAGGTGTGCACTCGTAGCAGTAGTTCACCTGAGCCTATCCTTGGCACAGGCACCGTTTCCAGGCGAATGTCGTTGACGCCCCTGTAGACAGCGGCGAGCATCGTGGCGGGAACGGACCGCTTTCTTTCCTCGACCGCGAATTGTCCAGCAATCGACATACCTAGGTCCCTATTTTCGAGATTGGATGCAATACGGATTGTTCTAAATTTTGCGCGCCGTGGGTGTATTCCTCCAGCGCTAGGCACAGGGTTCTCGACGCCTTCTGCGTATTCGCTCGCAGACGAATCACTCCTGGCCAAAGCCAAGGCCGCACCGCGGCGAAGAGGACGAATCTCCCAGCCTGAAACTGGCCATCGCTGGCGATGAATTTGTCCAGCGAAGGCATTTCAAATCCCGTTTCGTCGGAAATTGCTTTCACTGCCATGAATGGAATGCCGTGGGCACTGGCGCCGAGAGCGACTGAGGCCGCTTCCATATCTACCGCGTCCGCGCGGTAGGCTTTTCCCAGCTTCAGCTTCTGGTTCGCATCCGCCACCGCATCGAAACTAACTAGCACACCACTGCCGGAACCCACCTGCGTGCGGCTGCCATCGCGCGCGTCAATCACGAGACGGGGCGTCAGCACCTGACCGAGCTCCAACCCTGGATCAAGTGCCCCCGCGAAGCCCACGGATATTACGAGGCGTGGCTGATACAGTTTTATGATGGCTTCACATGCTCTGCGTGCAGCCTCAACCCCGATTCCTCCACACACCAGCACAGCTGGATCATTCTCGAAAAATTTGAAATTCCGGCCGTCATGCTCGCGATGATTGATGCGCCAGCTCTTAATTAGCGGCCGGATCTCGCGATCCAGGGCGGCCACAATCGCGACTCTAGTTGCTGGCATAACCATTTTCCGTAAACCACTGGACGGCACGGCGGAGCGCAGCGTCCACTGGAACGGCTTTCCACCCAAGTTCGCGTTCAGCTTTCGATGACGAGACAAACATCTTCTTGCGCCCCATGCGGACCGCGTCAAGGGTGACCCGTGGCTCGCGACGAAGCACAACCCCGGTCACGACCGTGTCCACGACGCCGCTGGCCAGGGCGACCGCATAGGGTAATCGCACTCTCGGCGACGGCAAGCCGGTAATCGCAGCCAGCTTGTCGAGAATCTGCTTCAAGGTCAGATTCTCGCCTCCCAGGATGTAGCGCTCTCCGCTGCGTCCCTTTTCCAGAGCGGCCACGTGTCCGCGGGCGCACTCCCTGACATCCACCAGATTCAATCCAGTATCCACATATGCGGGGAATTTCTTCTTGAGAAAATCCACCACGATCCGTCCCGTAGGCGTGGGCTTAATATCCTGCTCGCCGACCGGCGTACTGGGATTCACTACAACCACATCGATTCCATCACGGCCGGCTGCGATCGCAACCTCTTCCGCCATGTACTTCGACCGCTTGTAATGCCCGATCATATTTTCCAGCGAGACCGGCGAACTCTCGTCAACCGGAAGGTTTTTGACTGTGAATCCCATGGTCGCTACGCTTGAGGTGTAAACTACACGCCGCACACGGTTCTTGCGCGCCGCTTGCAGGATTGTCTGTGTGCCCTCGACATTCGCGCGGTACATTTGCGCAGGGTCACGAACCCAGAGCCGGTAATCAGCTGCCACATGAAACACGACATCGCAGCCAGCCATTGCTCGGTCGATAGATTCCGGATCGCATAGGTCGCCAATGACCCGATCCGCATTCAATTCCTGGATGTTTTTCGGATCGCTGCCGGTGCGTACCAGCAATCGGAGCTCGGCACCCTGCTCGGCAAGAACAGTTGCGACGTGACTACCCACAAATCCGGTAGCGCCTGTAACAAAGGCCTTCATAAACGCGGGCTGCTGAGCGATGACCCGCTAACCAAGTTTTTGCGGCTCGAGCGAAATATCGCTCTCTCCCGCCGACTTCTTTTCCCAGTAATGGCGGACCCAAGCCTCCCAGCTATTTCCCGCAGCCATGTCCCGGCCAGTAAATGCGAGTGCGGCGATATCTGCGTAGGGCAAAGAAATCCTGGCGCTACCATCTTTGGGCAATAAACGCACATACGAATCCGCAAGCGTTTTTCCAGTGCGACGATCGAAAATGTAGCCTTCGATTTTCGATCCGTCCTTGCGAGTGATCAGTACATCGCCGCGATAGTCGAATGCCTGTTCCAGCGCGGAGCGAAGCTCCTCAGCTGTTGCGAGCTCCGGGATCCGGCCTTGAAGCTTTTCGTGGGACGCACCTGCAACAACTTCAAGTGAATCAGGGTCCGGCGCTGGAGAATTCGGTTGACTTGCTGGGGAATCGTTGTTGCTCAAACCCTTGTTTCCTCCGCGGCGTGATCCTCAATCTGAATCAGAGGATTAAAGGCATGGACGGGGCGTACCGGCTCGTCGAGCAAATCCTTGGCGGATGCATCGGCGTAACGGTTTGAAATCATGGCGCGCGCGGTGCCCCACAAGCCTCGCAGCGATCCGAAAGTGTCATTTACGGCAGACGCTTCATAACCGCTGTGCACCATGCAGTTCGCACACTTGGGATTACCCGACTCGGTGCCATAGTTTTGCCACTCCGTGGTTGCCAGAAGCTCGGCAAAGGTGTCAGCGTAGCCGTCCTGAAGCAAATAGCAGGGCTTCTGCCAGCCAAATACGTTAAATGTGGGCATGCCCCAAGGAGTACAGGCGTAATCGCGCTTGCCCATAAGGAATTCTAAAAATAGAGGGGACATGTTGAAGCGCCAGCCCGAATCGCGGTTCGACAAGATGGCACGAAATAGACGGCGGGTGCGAGCGCGTCCCAGGAAATGGCTTTGGTCGGGGGCCTTGTCGTAGGAATAGCCGGGCGAAAGCATCATGCCCTCGACACCCAATTGCATCATCTCGTCGAAGAACACGCGGACACTCTTGGGATCGGCGCCGTCGAAGAGAGTGGTATTAGTGGTGACACGGAAGCCGCGAGCTAGCGCCTCCTTGATTCCTTCGATAGCTTTGTCGTAGCCGCCTTCCAGGCACACGGAAAAATCATGATGCTCGCGCTGGCCATCCATGTGAACCGAGAACGTCAAATACTTGCTGGGCTTGAATAGATCGATTTTCTGTTTAAGCAATAGCGCATTCGTGCACAGATAAATGTATTTCTTGCGCGCCACCAGGCCTTCGACAATTTCTCCGATCTGCGGATGCAACAAAGGCTCTCCGCCGGGGATGGCGACCGTCGGCGTGCCGCATTCTTCGACTGCCCGAAAGCATTCATCCGGCGTGAGCTGCATTTTCAAAACATGGCTGGGATATTGAATTTTGCCGCAGCCGGCGCAGGCAAGATTGCACCGGAATAGCGGCTCGAGCATCAGGACGAGCGGGTACTGCTTGCGTCCTTTAAGTTTCTGCTTGAGGACGTAAGTTGCCACCGTCCACATCTGCGAAATTGGTACTGCCATTTTTCTCCCGTTCCGTGACTAATTGCTAAGCGCCTTCAAAAATCATTCCCCCGCTTGCGCCAACTGGGCACCAACTTGCGTCCCTGCCATGACCTTTGTATAGGTGGTCAGGGCAAGCAGCGGAAAATACTGCCGATACATGTGGTAGCGCAAGTAAAAGACGCGTGGGAAGCCTGTTCCAGTGAAATAGGGCTCGTCCCACGATCCATCTTTCTTTTGCGTGCGCAGCAAGTAGGCAACTCCCCGAGCCACCGAGTCACTGCGGGTGTCATTTGCGGCGAGCAGCCCAGCGACCGCCCACCCGGTCTGAGACGGAGTGCTCGGGCCGACGCCTTTGGTATTCGGGTCGTCGTACGAGCCACAAGTTTCTCCCCAACCCCCGTCCGGGTTCTGCACCATGCGAAGCCACTCTGCGCCCTGCTGGACGTAGGGCTCGTGATAATCCACGCCAATCGCTTCCAGCCCGCGAAGTACCTGCATCGTCCCGTAAATGTAGTTCACGCCCCAGCGGCCAAACCAGGATCCATCTGCGTCCTGCTCCTGCCGAATGAACTTGATCGCTTTTTTCACCGCAGGATGATTCTTGTCGTAGCCGTAGGTGGCCATCATTTCTAAAATGCGACCTGTGATATCAACCGTCGGAGGATCCAGCATCGCGTTGTGGTCTGCGAAAGGAACGTATTGGAAGACCATGCGGTCGTTATTCTTGTCGAACGACGCCCAGCCGCCATTGCGGCACTGCATGGAAAGAATCCAATCAATCGCACGCTGCACAGACTCGCGCTGATACCGCCCATTCGGATGTTCTACTTGTGCCAGGGCCAGGCATACCATGGCGCTGTCGTCCACGTCAGGATAGAACTCGTTGTTGAACTCAAAGTACCAGCCGCCGGGTATTCCCTTTTTATTTTTTACCTTCCAATCGCCCGGGTTGCGAACCTGCTTTTGCAGAATCCAATCGGCGCACTTGACCATGCGGGGATCATTGGCCGGCACTCCACTCTCGCCGAGAGCGAAAAGTGCATAGGCTGTATCCCACAAAGGGGACTTACAGGGCTGGACGCGAAATGTGTCAGCTTCTTCTATGCCCAGCTTTTCGAATTCATCGAGCGCACGAATGACTTGAGGGTCGTCGACGGAATAGCCCAAGCAGCGCAGCGCTATAATTGAATTCATCATCGACGGAAAGATGGCGCCCAGGCCATCACTCATCTCGAAGCGCAGCAGCATCCATCTTTCAGCGCTTTTCAGCGCAATCGACCGCAGAGGCCGGATGTGAACCCGCTCGAACCAGTGGGTCAAGCGGTCGAGGAATAGGAAAAAGTTGCGCCACGATATCCGCTTCTTGTCCCAATGGAGGTGCATGCGCGACTTGTCGCGCCCACCAACGAAAAGTTCTTCCACTCCCATTTCAGCCGGGATTTTCTTAAAAGGCTTCTTGGCGTAGCAAATCGAGAGTGGAACCAGGATGGCGCGCGACCACGAAGAAATTTCGTAGATGTTGAACCAGAACCAGTTGGGGAAAAGAACAATCTCCGGCGGAATTGCAGGAACCGCGTCGTAATCGTATTGCCCGAAGAAGCAGAGATAAATCTTGGTGAAGGTGTTAACTTCGGTCGCTCCACCCATTTCCAGAATCTTGTTGCGCGCGCGAACCATAGCGGGATGGTCGAACTTGTATCCAGCCAGCTTCAACCCGAAATAAGCCTTAACCGAGGCGCTGACATTCGAGGGTCCAGCGGCGTAAATACCCCATCCGCCGTCCTCATTCTGATGCTGCAGAATATAACGCGCCGCTTTCTGGAATCGCTCACGATCGCCCGTGCCGAGCAGCGTGTGCAAAAGGATGTAATCAGATTCCAGTGTGGTATCGGCTTCCAATTCGCCGCACCAGTAGCCCTCTTCGTGTTGATCCGAAAAAAGGAACTTGCGAGCACCATCGACGGCGGCAGCAACCCGGCTGGTGAGGTCATCAATTTTGCCGAAACGCATCTGAGGCGCAGCAGACGCATACGGCGAAGAGGAGGTATTGTCCATAACTAGCGTTTACTCCGCGCTCACTGCTGTCGGAGCGCTGGCAATTGCCTCGACAATTTCGGGAGGCAGACCGAAGCGGACGTTTTCGGGCATGACTTCAACTTCCTTCACATTTTTAAAACCCCGAGTGCCGAGAAACTCCACTACTTCTTCCACCAGGCATTCCGGCGCTGAGGCTCCCGCTGTCAATGCGATCGTCTTTACCCCAACAAGCCATTCCGCCTTGATATTTTGGAAACTGTCGATCAGATGTGAGCTCGTACCAAGATTGCGAGCTACTTCGACCAGGCGATTGGAATTTGAACTGTTGTCCGAACCCACCACCAGGAGCAAGTCTGCGTCCGAGGCAACCTGCTTTACTGCCACCTGGCGATTCTCGGTGGCATAGCAGATATCCTGAGCCGCCGGTCCCTTGATGTGAGGGAAACGTTCCCGCAGGGCGGCGATGATGTCCTTGGTTTCGTCCAGGCTGAGGGTAGTCTGGGTCAGATACGCGACCCGCGTGGGATCCGGCAGAGTGAGGGATGCAACCTCTTCCGGGGAACCCACTACCTGTGTGACGATTGGCGCTTCGCCAAGGGTGCCAATAACTTCATCATGATCACGATGTCCGATCAGGATGAGCGAGTAGCCTTCCTTTGCGAACTTTACCGCTTCTACGTGAACCTTGGTCACAAGCGGGCAGGTCGCGTCAATTACCCGCAGTTTGCGATGTTCACTGGCTTCCCGAACCTCAGGAGAGACTCCATGGGCGCTGTAGATAACGCGCTCGCCATTGGGCACCTCTTCTACGCTGTCCACAAAAATCGCACCCTTGCCTTGTAGTTCTTCCACTACAAACCGATTGTGGACAATTTCTTTGCGAACATAGATGGGGGGACCAAACGCTTCGAGGGCGATTCGGACAATGTCGATTGCCCGCACCACCCCTGCACAGAAGCCGCGAGGCTTCAACAAGAGCAGAGTTTTACCATCTTCCAACGCAGCCATAGCCTGCCTTTTAGGGTACACATTTCCCTGCTGGGAGTTAACTATTAGACTATCTGAAGGTGCCATTTTGGTCAACGTAAGCCATAGAAACGTCGAGGATTAGCAGGGATTGGGGAATGTGGGCAGGGAATGGGAAGTTAGCTTGGAGAACCGGCGATGAACTCTCACCATATTCGACGGATGCCGTAGTAGTCGAAAGCCTTTTCGTTGCTCACGATCGGTAACTTCTCAGCCTGAGCCTGTGCGATCAGCATGCGATCGAAAGGATCCTGGTGCGGCCCCGGCAGTAGCCCGGCGCGGATTCCGTGCTCGACGGACACGCTTAGACTCTCGAAGCTTTCACGCGCGAGATAGGCCGTAAAATCGTGCGCCAACTCCGTTGCGCTGTCCAGTTTTCCTAAACGGACTTTAGTGGCGATCTCCCAAGCCGAGGCAGCGCTTACGACAATGTGGTTGGTTTCACGGGCGATCACTCTACGGACGGAGCGTGGGAGGGCAGGATCGTCGCTCAACCACCAAAGCAGGGCATGTGTATCCAGTAGCAGGCGCACCGGGCCTATTGCCATCCCTCAAGTTCTTCAGGCGGCAGCGGCTCAAAGAATTCCGGTCCCACGTGTAGCTTTCCCCGCAGAGATCCGGGTTTGCGACCGCCATGTTTGTCCGCGATTGGGACGAGCCGCACCACTGGCTCGGAACCACGGGCTATGACGATCTCTTCCCCGCGACAGGCTTTTTCGATAAGGCGCGACAGTTGGGTCTTCGCCTTGTGGATAGTAATAGTTTCCATGTTAGCTAATTTATCTTAGCTAATTAGATGCCTAATTGCAAGTTGCGAGTTAGGCGTTGGTCTTGAGCATTTGTTCCGCGTGCTTTCTGGAAGTCTCGGTCAGCTTTGCGCCGCTCAGCATGCGGGCAATTTCCTCGGTGCGCTCCTGCCCGTTGATAAGCCGAACCGAGGTTCGGGTGCGCCCAGACGAATCCTTCTTTTCGATCAGATAATGGTGATCGGCGAAGGTTGCGATCTGAGGAAGATGGGTGACGCAAAGCACCTGGTTGCCGCGAGAGAGATTCTTGAGCTTCTTGCCGACCGCTTCGGCGGCTCGCCCGCCAATGCCGGTATCAATTTCGTCGAAAACCAGAGTGCGTTGCGCACCGCTGTTCTTCTTGCGTCCTGAGGTAGCGCCTGCTTCCACGCTGGCCTTTAATGCCAGCAAGACACGCGACAGTTCGCCACCCGAAGCAATCTGCTCCAGCGGCCGCAATGGTTCGCCAGGATTGGTGGAGATCATGTAAACGACCTGGTCGAAACCTGAGGCGGTCCAGTTCCCTTCCTCATCGCTACCGCTGACCTCGATATGGAAAGCCGCTTTCATGGCGAGATCGTTGATTTCGGCCTCGACCAGCTTCTCTAATTTCCTGGCAGACTCATGGCGTTTCCTCGAAACTGCTTGCGCCGCGAGCAGATATTCCTTTGCCGCCGCGACTAATTTTGCGCGGAGTTGGCGGAGAACTTCGTCTTTGTTCTCCATCTCTGAAATCTTGCGACTGACGTCCGCTCCGAAATTAATGACGTCCACAAGCGCGGGACCGCACTTCCGTTTGAGCCGATCGATAGCCACAAGCCTGTCTTCCACTTCGGCGAGGTGTTCGGGCGAGGCCTCAATGCCGCCAGCGTAATCTCGTAACGTGACGCCGACGTCCTCGATGCTGATGCGGGCAGTTTCCAACGCTGCCAGCGATTCCTGAAAATTAGGCTCGTAACGGCACAATTCTTCAAGATGCTTCTGCGCGGCCCGTACGGATGCAGAAGTAGAAGTATTTCCTTCATAAAGTAAATCGAAAGCATTCATGGCAGAACTGTAGATTTTTTCCGCATTGGCCAAGACGCGCTTTTCGGTTTCCAGACGTTCATCTTCTCCCGGTTGCAGCTTGGCTTCTTCGATCTCCCGCTTTTGAAAAGTCCAGAGATCCAGCAATCGCAGGCGGTCTTGCTCGTCGCGTTCAAGCTCTTGAATGCGACTGACGATATTTTTCCAAGACGAGAAACATTCGCTGACGCTCTCAAGCTGAGTACCAGCAAAAGCATCCAGCAATTCCAGGCGGGCTGCTGCGTCGAACGAAACAAGGGATTGGTTCTGAGCGTGGATGGTGGCCAGATACGGCGCAAGCTGTCGCAACACGGTAACGGTCGCCGGCTGGTTGTTGACAAAAACTCGGCCCTTGCCACTCGCCGAAATCTCGCGTCTTAAAATAATGGATTCATGGTCAGAGTCGATGCCGTTACTCTCGAGCACCTGGGCCACGACCTTCTCTCCTCCACTCTCAACCTCAAAGACTGCTGAGATGAGAGCCCGATCCGCGCCGGTGCGAATCACATCGGGAGAAGCTTTGTCCCCGAGAAGAAGGGCGAGCGCGTCGATCAGGATGGATTTTCCGGCGCCGGTTTCGCCGGTCAGCAGGTTCAGACCGGGCGCAAACTCGATCGCGAAATTATCAATGACCGCGTAATTTTCGAGGCGCAGTTCGACGAGCACTAAGCAGTTCCGGATTGCAGGAATTTAGACGAAGAATAGCATGAAGGGTAGTCTTGGTCTGTGAGCGGATTCCTGTTTTGCACAAGAAAAGGTTGATAAAGAGGATGCCCGAGCGGAGTCATTCGGCAACGATGGTCTATAATTCGAACCAAGGAAAAATTCAAATCAATGCATGTTTTTTTGTTGCTGACAATCGTGGTCGGCGGGGAAATCGTTGACCTCGTGGGCCAAACCGGAGTTGTGGCCAAGTTCGTACTGCTTCTGCTCCTCGCGTTCAGCTTGGTTTCGTGGGCGATCATCCTTTCCAAATGGAGTCTGCTCACGCGGGCCAGGGTCCAGAGTGGCCGTTTCGTGCGTGCTTTCCGCAAGGCACAGCGCTTGCAGGACGTGGGCGCGGTAGCGGAACAATTCCGTCCTAGCCCGCTGGTTGGGGTGTTTGAGGGTGGGTTCGAAGAATATCGCCGTCAGGGCGGAGTTTCGAGCGGGATGATAAAGAACCCCACCGCGATCCAGCGAGCCATGCAAATCGCCAACTCCGAAGAGTTGACACGCTTTGAGCGCAATCTGCCTTGGCTGGCGATTACGGGCGCCGCCACGCCGTTCATCGGCCTTTTTGGAACGGTGTGGGGCATTATTGATGCGTTTCACGGTCTGGGGACTGCTGGTACTGGTGCCACGCTGAAAGCAGTTGCGCCGGGCATCTCCGAGGCGCTCATCACCACCGCTGCAGGTCTGGCTGCCGCTATTCCCGCAGTGATTGCCTACAACCTCATCGGCGCCTCGATTCGAGAATTCGCCGCTCGTGGAGACGACTTTGCCATGGAGATGCTGAATGCAGTGGAACGTCAGCAGCCACAAGCCGCTTACAGCGCCGCTGAAGTCCCTGGAGCGAGGCGGTAATGGCGTTTACCGCAACCAATGGACGGACACAAACGTCCCTTTCCGACATCAACATCACGCCTTTGGTGGACGTTGTGCTGGTGCTCTTGATTATTTTCATGGTGACGGCGCCGGTGCTCCAATCCGGCATTGAGGTAAACGTCCCCAAAACTCGTAGCGTAAAAGAAATCACAGATGAGCGGCTGGTTATCAGCATCAACAAGCAGCAGCGGGTTTATCTGGGAAACGATCCCATTAACATTAATCAGATTGGCGCAAAGCTGCGTCAGAAGATTCGGGACCCGCAGCATCAGTCCATTTTTATCCGCGCCGATGAAGATGTACCTTTCGGCGCTTTCGCCACGGTGATGGATGCAGTAAAGCAATCGGGCATCAGCAACGTAAGCATCGTCACCCAACCGCTCGATACGCATGGCAGCCGCTGAGATCTTTTTCGAACACGAACGCTGGGGCCGAAACCTGGCCTGGTCTGCCGGATTTCACGTTGCCGTCGCAGCTTCCATCCTGGCGTACGCGGTGATCGCACCCGGAAGTCGAGGCGAGGGATGGGGCGCGGGCGGAGGGGGCGACGCCATCGGAGTCACTCTGGTAAGCACGGTCCCGCTGCCTGCCAATCCAGTGCAAACCCAAAATGTTTTGGCGAATGAGTCCAAGGGACTTTCACAATCGCAGCCCAAACCGGAGGTGAAGGAACCCGAGGCAATACCGATTCCGGAGGCCAACGCGAAGAAGAAGTCGAAAGCAGAGACCACGCCGACTCATCAGAAACCGCAGCCGCAACCGGAACCGAAGGAAGAGGCAAACAATGTTGTGCCCTTCGGCCAGGGCGGCCCAGTCAGCGGGCCTTACGGGGTATTCAGTGCAGGCGGGGCCAAGGGAGGCTTCGGCGTTACCGGCGGTGGAGGCGACTTCGGCAGCCGTTATGCCTGGTACGTGCGCGTGGTCCAGCAAAAAGTCTCAGAAAACTGGTTGAAGTACGAAGTAGACCCTCGCATCGGCCAGGCGCAACGGGTCTACATCACCTTCGACGTTTTGCGAGACGGGAGACCTGCCAGCGTGCAAGTCGAGCAGTCGAGCGGCGTTCCTTCGCTGGATCAATCAGCAGTGCGAGCCATCCAGCGCATTGATACTTTTGGTCCACTGCCCCCGGATTATTCGGGAAATAAGGTTTCCGTAGAGTTCTGGTTCGATTACAAGAGATAGATACAACTTGCTAACGCTCGGGGCGTGCAAGTTCAAAGAAAAAATTCATGAAGCGATTTCATAGTTGGATCATTGCGTTCGTTCTGCTGCTGAGCATTCCAACCTGGGGTCAACAGGATTGGATCCGAACCGGCACGGGGCTGGGAGTGGAAAAGGTCCGGTTGGCGGTTCCCGATTTCAAAGCGTCCACTCAAGATCCGAAAAATTCCGACCTGCTGAAAGTTTTCAACGACACGCTGTGGAATGATCTGGACAATGCCGGCATCTTCGACATGGTCTCCAAGAGCTTCTATCCCCTCGAAGTTCCCGGCACTGCGGCTGACGTTAAGTTCGAGGCCTGGAGCAGCCCCCCTCCGAACGCTTCCATGCTGGCATTTGGCAACCTGGGGATTTCCGGCGCGAACGCTACGGTGCAAGGCTGGCTCTATGACGTCAAGAACGTCACTTCCCCACAAGTGTTGGGCAAACAGTATCAGGATGCGGCAACTAGCGATGCGGTTCGAACCATTGCCCACAAGTTTGCCGACGAGATCATCTTTCGTTTGGGCGGCGGCATTCAGGGCATCGCAGAGAGTAAGATCTTTTTCGTCAGCAGCCGCAGCGGTCACAAAGAAATTTGGGCGATGGATTACGATGGAGCGAATCAACGTGAACTGACCCATCTCGGTTCGATTTCACTATCGCCACGTATCTCCCCGGAGGGTTCACGATTGGCCTTCAGTTCACTGACTAAAACCGGATGGGAAATCCTGATGTATTCGCTGGACCTGGACCGGGTGGTGACATTTCCAAAATTTGGGGGCACGAATCTTTCTCCGGCATGGTCGGCTGATGGAACCAAGCTGGCTTTTTCATCTTCGCGGAGCGGTGATTCCGAGATCTACGTAATGGATTCCTCGGGAGCCAATCTGAAACGCATCACGTCATTCAAAGGTCCTGACGTTTCGCCAGTTTGGAACCGAAAGACCGGGGCGCAGATTGCCTGGGTGAGCGGCCGCAGTGGGCTGCCGCAGATTTACACCATGGAGGCCGATGGCACGAACGTTCAGCGGCTAACGGACGAGGGCTATGCCGTCTCTCCGGCATGGTCCCCTAATGGACAATTTCTGGTATTTTCCTGGATCCGCCATTACGGGCCAGGGGCGCCCGGTGCCCAGGATATTTACATCATGGACATCGTCAGCAAACAGTGGGTGCAATTGACCCACGATGGTGGGCGAAATGATTTTCCATCATGGTCGCCCGATGGACGCCACATCATTTTTCAATCGAGCCGGGCGGGAGGCGACCAAATCTGGACCATGTTGGCCGACGGAACCAATCAAAAACGGTTAACCACAGCCGGCAGTAATATGCAACCTAACTGGAGCTGGAAATAATTTTGGCCATAATGATCGAATTCTTGTCCATTCATCTCCGGAGCAAGACGTCAGATTTAAATCCGCCTGGCCTGAACTCGAAACGCGGCTCGAAAGCCGGGGGGCGCAATTACGCAGGGAGGAAAAATTGAAGCAAAAAAGTTTGAACTGGATCATGCTTGTGTTCGCCTTGAGCGCCATCATGACGTTGGGGGCCTGCAAGAAGAAGGTGGCGCCGCCACCGCCGCCCCCACCACCGCCTGCGGCAGCACCTACCGCTTCGCTTAGCGCAAGTCCGAATACGGTCGATAAGGGCGGGGCAACCACGCTGACATGGCAAACCACGAATGCCACTGACATCAGCATTGACGGCATCGGCGCGGTGCAACCCAATGGTTCGCAGCAAGTGACGCCGGCCGAGTCAACAACCTACCATCTCACCGCGAAGGGTCCCGGAGGGACGCAGGAGGCTACAGCGCGGGTCACTGTGAACGCACCTGCTGCGCCGCCCGCTCCGACAGCCTCCGCCACGGAGGAAGAGCTGTTTTCTCAGACTGTGAAGGATATCTTTTTCGAGTACGATAAATTCGACATCAGCCCCGACCAGCAAGCCGCTCTGCGAGGAGACATCGATTTCTTGAAACAGCATGCCAATGTACGGTTCACCATCGAGGGACACTGCGATGAGCGCGGCTCAACTGAATACAACCTCGCGCTTGGGGATAACCGTGCCAATAGTGTGAAGAACGCTTTGGTGCAAGGTGGCGTCAGCGCCGATCGAATTAAGACCATCAGCTATGGCAAAGAGAAGCCCTTCTGCACCCAGTCGAATGAACAATGCTGGCAGCAGAACCGGCGTGGGCACTTCGTTTATCAAAAATAAGAGATCAGCAGGAAGCGGGGCGTTTGCCGGCGCTCCGCTTCCCTATATCCCTCTGGCCCGGGAAGCCTTTTGCAAGCAAGACAACTGCTTTCGGAACGCGCTATCCTGCACAATAGAATCTTTCTCAGTCCGTGAACGTTCTGGCCCGGACTCGCAACATACTTTTTGCATCCTAGGAAATAGACTATGAGAATCCAACGCCTCTTGACCATTCTTGTTTTGCTTTCATCGCTGTGGCTGGCGACGCCGTCCGCATGGGGCATTAGCCGGGAGATCGTCCAGTTGCAGACTCAGGTACAAGCTCTTCAAGACCAGATGACGCACATGCAGCAGTCCTTCGACGAGCGCATGGGGGTCATGAAAAACCTGGTCGAGCAGAGCACTGACAGCATGAACAAAGTCGCCGCGTCGGTGACCGATCTTCAGGGCACACTGCAGAAACAGCAAACCGACAGTGGCTCTCACGTGGACCAACTCTCGGGACAAATTCAGGCGCTCAATGACACTCTCGATGAGCTGAAGGCCCGCCTGGCGAAAGTCAGCAAGCAACTAGAGGACATGCAAGCGGCCCAACAGAATGTTGCTGCACAACAGTCTCAGCAAACCCAGCAACAACAGCAGCAAACGCAAGCTCCTCCGCCCGACGTGCTTTACAACAACGCGTTACGCGATTACAACGCGGCCAAGAATGATCTCGCGGCCCAGGAGTTCGCCGATTACGTCAAGTACTACCCCAACACTGATCTTGCAGGGAATGCCTATTTCTATCTAGCGGATCTCGAATTCCGGCAGGGAAACTATCAACAGGCAGTCAAAGATTACGACCAAGTGCTACAGAACTTCCCTACCGGAAACAAAGCTCCCGCAGCTCAACTGAAGAAGGGATTTGCGCTGCTGGAGCTGGGACAAAAGGACAGCGGTATTGCGGAACTTCGCCGCCTCATACAGCGTTATCCGCGTTCTAACGAGGCGCTGCAAGCTCGGGACCGGCTGCGTAAGCTAGGCGTTCCCGCCACCGGCACTACTGCCCGCAAGATGCAGTAGAAACATTTTCGAAATACGATTTACGAAGTACGATTGCCGTTGGACTCTGCGCCAGTCGGTTCTCAATCGTCATCTTCATTCATCCGCCTTCGGAAGGTCCAGCGTCCTCAGACCATATCGGATCTCTGATGTTAGGCCATTAATCCGCATACCGTCCTGAACCATCAGTTTGCAAGAGATTGCAGCGCGGCTCGCGGATTCGTCACCCAAATCGAAACTGATGCGGCAAGACTGACACTCCCCGTTCCAACAGAAGCGGCCGTAGGAGATCGCTTCCGGGGCGAGGTATTGGAAACAACGTAACAGGGGATTATTCTCTGGAACCTCGAATTCTTTTCCTAGAATCGTGATCTTTACCAAGCGGGTAAATGGGCGGAAGAGAGTGGTGGGTGCGGCCATGCTCAAAGAACTGGAGCGTACCTTCCCTTCCGCAAAACAAACGAAGGTGACTGTCCAGACGGAACACTCCTAAGAGTCATCGGCGGAAATACTTCCGTACGGCGAAGTTTGGGAGTACCCTAAAGTCCAAGCGGGTAGGCTCATTCCGCCTATGGAGCACTCATATATGACCAGAGATCAGGATTGCGGCAAAGGCGCAGTCGAACAGGACGAGAAGACACAAACCGGAGGCAACACCTCCATGCAAGGTCAACTTGGACATCGGGACCAGGATTCTATGTTGAAATCCGCCGATACGGACTTTCCGGAGCCGGGGGAAAGCCCTGAACATACCGGGGAACCACAAAAAGATGGCAAGAAGTCTTTAGACGACGTGGCTTGAAAAAGTGGTCAGGTGCCAGTCATCAGTGGTCAGTTAATCGGTGCCCAAGCGAAAGAATTCACTGGCAACTGGCCCATCACTCCGCACGAAATCAATCGGTTTCAAAGTGGGGCAAGTAATTCTGCAGAGAGCCGCGACAGGACGAATTAATGGGGTTGGAGCTGATGCCGCTCCGACTCGCCTGTGCATTTTGCTTTTAATCTTTGGACTATGTGTGTCGATATCCAGCTGTGACGGTCCGAAGACGACTTGGTCTGCCGAGAGCCGATCCCTGATGGGAAGATGATTGCGACTGCCTACACAATCCAGACGAGTGGGATCGGAACAGGGGATCCCGGCACCAGTGTGTATCTCAACTGGACTACAGGTTCACAATCTCCGACTATAATTTTGTCATTCGCGGAGGGGCCAGGCGAACCCGGCAGTATGAACGTAGGGATGAACTGGCTATCGCCGAAACATCTTGAGCTGACCTACAAAGGACGTCGGACGCTCGACTTCCAGGCTGTTAAGTGCCACGGCGTCGACATCTCGGTCCGAGACCTTTCAGACGGGACGAGTCTTGAGGGAAGCCGAACACGGTAATGCCCACTGACCACTAGCCACTGCTCTACCGCAACTCTTCCATCACCTGCTCCAGCACTTCCCTTCCGGGGCGAACCACAGACTCCGGCAACGTGGCTAGCGGTTCATCGGTCATATTGAGCATCTCAATAAAATTCGGGGCCTTCGTGTTGACGTAGAACACTCCCGTCAAAGCCTCACCTTTTTCATGGGCCTCGTGAAGGCGGGTGATGGCTTTGATCCGATCCGTGGGGTCGTAATCCTCTTCCAATTTTCGTAATCGCAACTTGGAGCCGTCGTGCATAGTCACTTCGATGGACGTGCCCGGGTCATACTCTACGTCGATCTCCTCGAATGCAGGCACAAAACTAATTTCCTGAAGTGGCTCGTCGTGGTCCTTCATGTATTTATAGGATTTCGTCGAACCTTCGTGATCGTTGAAGGTTACGCAGGGGGAAACGATATCGAGCATGACAGTGCCACGGTGAGCGATCGCCGCCTTCATCATGCTGTGCAATTGTTTCTTGTCGCCAGAGAAAGAGCGTCCCACAAAGGTCGCGCCCAAAGTGATTGCCATGGCACAAGTATCGATGGGGGGCAGATCGTTAATGACGCCCGTCTTCAACTTGGATCCCAAATCCGCCGTTGCGGAAAATTGTCCCTTGGTGAGTCCGTAAACGCCGTTGTCTTCGATTATGTAAATGATCGGCAGATTGCGGCGCATGAGGTGGACGAACTGTCCAACCCCAATGGATGCGGTATCGCCGTCTCCGCTAACCCCCAACGCGAGCAGATTACGATTGGCTAGCATGGCTCCGGTAGCGACGGAAGGCATACGGCCGTGAACCGCGTTGAAACTGTGCGACCGTCCCATGAAATAAGCCGGACTCTTCGAAGAGCAACCAATGCCACTCAACTTGGCCACTCGTTCAGGAGGAACGCCCATCTCAAACATGGCATCGATAATTCGCTCAGAAATGGCATTGTGTCCGCAGCCCGCGCAGAGCGTCGTGCGCCCGCCCTTGTAATCGAGCACGGCCAAGCCGATGCGATTCGTCTTTGGTCCCGGTGTGCTGGTCGTAGTCGCCATTTACTTACCCTCCATGGTCATGAGTTCGTCCGTCACCGAGCGCGCATCGAGCGGCAGGCCGTGGATATGCGCGATGCTGCGCAACCGCGGCACCAGCGTTGCTTCCAAGTCCAGCTTTAACAGGCTGAGCATCTGCGCGTCGCGATTCTGCTCTACAACGTAAACCCGATCGTGTTGTTTTACGAACTCGTGTACTTCGCGTGTGAACGGATAGGCGCGAAGCCGCAGGTAATCCGTTTCGATGTTGTATTCCCTACGCAACTGATCCCGGCTCTCTACCAGCGCCCAGTGGGAAGTGCCGTAGGCAATGAAGCCGACCTTCGACTTTCCATTGGAGACCACCTCGGGGCGCGGCACAAAAGAGCGCGCCGTCTCGAACTTCCGGTTGAGCCGTTCCATATTTTTTTCAAAATCGTCAGGACGCTCGCTGTATTGAGACTTTTCGTTGTGCCCGCTGCCCCGGGCAAAATAGGCGGCGGCCGGATGGTCTGTGCCCGGAAGGGTTCGGTAGCCGACACCATCCCCGTCCACGTCTTTGTAACGAGCAAAATTTCCCAGACGATCCAGGTCTTCCTTGTCGAGGACTTTGCCGCGCTCAATTGGCTTTTCCGGGTATTTAAACGGATCGGCCATCCAATTATTCATCCCCAGATCAAGGTCGGACATCACGAATATGAGGGTCTGGAAACGCTCCGCTAAATCGAAAGCGTCCTGCGCCATGGTGAAGCATTCTTCTGCGGAACATGGAATCAGGAATATGTGTTTCGTGTCGCCATGTGAAAGAAAAGCATTGAAAAGTATGTCGCCCTGCGAAGTGCGGGTGGGCAAACCGGTTGAAGGGCCGACCCGCTGGATGTCCCAGATCACGCCCGGGACTTCGGCGTAGTAAGCCAAGCCCGCGAACTCTGCCATCAGTGAAATTCCGGGGCCCGCAGTTGCAGTCATGGCTCGGGCTCCAGCCCAACCAGCGCCTACCACCATGCCGACTGCAGCCAGTTCGTCTTCCGCTTGCACAATGGCAAACGTTGCCTTCCCATCCGCACCAATCCGGAACCGCTTCATGTACTCAATCAGGCTTTCGGGCAACGAAGAGGATGGTGTAATCGGATACCAGCTCACCATGGTTACGCCAGCGAACATGCAGCCCAGCGCGGCAGCCGCGTTGCCATCAATAATGATCTTGCCGGTGGTCTTGTCCATGCGCTGGATGACATAAGGATCGCGCTTGGGCAAGTTCGCGGCAGCGTAGTCGAAACCGGCCTGAACCGCAGCCAGGTTCAGATTGGCTGCCTTTACTTTCTTGGCAAACTGTTTGCGGATCGCCTTTTCCACTTCGGCCATATCAATTTCGAGCAACTTGGCGACCACGCCCACGTAAATCATGTTCTTGACCAGCTTGCGCAGCTTGGCTTCCGGACAGACGGGAGCAACCAGCTTGTCGTAAGGCACCGAATAGAAAACCAGATCCTGGCGTAGGCTGCTAAGGTTGAGCGGCTCGTCATACAACACAGCAGCGCCCGAAGCGAGCGACATGACGTCTTCCTGCGCCGTCTCGGAATTCATCGCGACCACGAAGTCGATCTCTTTCTTACGGGCGATATAGCCGTCTTTGTTGGCGCGAATGGTGTACCAAGTGGGCAGACCTGCAATGTTCGAGGGAAATAGATTTTTGCCGGAAACCGGTACGCCCATCTGGAAAATACTGCGCAACAGCACGGTGTTGGAACTCTGCGAGCCTGAGCCGTTGACCGTCGCCACCTGGATACTCATGTCGTTGACGACGCGTTTTGGCCCCACCTGCCCAACGGCCTGGTGAAGCGCTACATCCGTAGTAGCCATTACTTTCCTTCCTTCGAGCGGGTCATCCCGAGTGCGATGGAATGATGATGATGTGAAACACTTAATTATACGGGAACGAAGTGATCGCGAACAGGCGCGGATAGCGGAGTTTAGGTAACGAGGTGCCTGGTTTAGAACTAGGCTTCTACACGGAGAAACTGCGCCATGTGACGGAACTTCTCATATCGTGACTCGAGCAATTGCGGAATAGAGAGACGGCTGACTTCTTGCATGTGCTTGGCCAGCGCGGCATCCAGAAAAGCCGCGGCAGCTTCGTGATCCAGGTGGGCGCCGCCTTCCGGTTCAGGAACGATACCGTCAATACATCCCAACTGATTCAAATCTGTGGGCGTGATGCGCAGAGCCTGCGCCGCCAGATCTTTTTTGCTGGAGTCACGCCACATGATGGAGGCACAACCTTCCGGGGAAATTACGGAATAAATAGTGTTTTCCATCATCAGGACACGATCAGCAACCGCAATGGCCAATGCTCCGCCGCTGCCTCCTTCTCCGGTGATGGTTGTGATTACCGGTACGTGCAGTCTCGCCATCTCACGCAAATTGCGAGCTATCGCTTCAGCTTGTCCGCGCTCTTCCGCTCCCAAGCCGGGATATGCGCCGGGAGTATCCACAAAGGTAAATATGGGGCGATGGAATTTCTCCGCAATCTTCATCGCGCGCAACGCCTTGCGATACCCTTCGGGATTGGGCATGCCGAAGTTGCGGTAAACCTTTTGCTTGGTGTCGCGGGCTTTCTGATGGCCAATCACCATTACGTCATCGCCATGAAAACGTGCCATGCCGCAAATGATGGCAGGATCATCGGCGTAACCGCGATCACCGTGGATTTCGCTCCAGTCGGTGAAGATACGCTCGATGTAATCCAGGGTATAGGGACGCTGCGGATGCCGTGCCAGTTCTGTTTTTTCCCATGCGCTGAGATGGGCTGACACCTGTTTGCGCAAGGTATTGATTCGCTCATTGAGCTGCTGGATCTGGCGCCGGGTATCGTCGGTCTGCCCGGCGACGGACTGCAATTTGGCAAGCTGCTGTTCGATTTTTCCCAGTTCCTGCTGCGCTTTGAGTCCGGAATCCATCTTGCTGCCGTCACCGTTCCTGGCGGTCCATCGTGCCTCCACCATAGACAGGAGTAGCTCAGCACCGGTCATTACCAGAGTGGCATTGCCTACGGCTGGGGCCACTGCTGTTTGCGCGCTGAAACTTCTGGGAATGGAAGCCCTCATCCGCCGCACATTTCAATTTTAGTTAATAATGCGCACCGCACCGCGGCCGCACAGCTCTTCGACGCGTGCAATAAAGCTGCGGTCTGGCTGAACATTATAGCCTTCCGCCTCCATGACCACCATGAAATCGCCCTGGCGTTCCACGTCGAATAAGACTCTCGCTTCCCCCCTGCGCTGTGCGCATAGCGTGTGAAGCGCGTCCACGGTGAGTTCACTCGCGCTCTCGACGGGAATGCGAATGCGCAAGGAGCGTGGCAAGGGGACCTTGGCGTCTTCGAGCGCCATAATGTCGCTCACCGTCAGCTTGGGATTGGCGCCTTCTTCAATGCGCACCCCGCCACGCACTAATACTGGCACCTCCATCTTGACTTTTTCCTGCAATCGCCGGAAAGCGTCGGGGAAGACGAGCATCTCCACCGAGCCAGCCATGTCTTCCAGATTGGCTTGGGCATAGAAGTCCCCTTTTTTTGACTTTAGAACGCGGAGATTCGTAATGATGCCGGCAGTGGCGATAGTTTCATCTTTGCCCGTGGAAGACTTCATCGCTGAGATGTCTTCCGTACTGAGAGCCCGCAGGTCATCTAGTTTGTCGCGATATTTCTCCAAAGGGTGCCCGGAGATGAAAAACCCTAGAATTTCTTTCTCGTTGGCAAGGCGAACGTGTTCGTCCCAGTCGGGCGTATCGGGCAGTTTGTCATCGTGCGTGTGTACCTCATCCTGAAACACACCGAACAATCCATGCTGTCCGGATTCCGCATCGCGCTGGGTTTTCTGCGCGCCCTCGATTGCCTTGTCCAACACTGCCATCAACTGGCCGCGGCGGCCGAGCGAATCCATTGCGCCACTTTTGATCAGAGACTCCAATACACGCTTGTTAAGCAATCTCAGGTCAACCTTCTCGCAGAACTCATAGATAGACGTAAAACGGCCAAGCTTCGTTCTTGCGGCAATAATCGATTCAATGGCGTTGTGTCCCACATTCTTCACCGCGGCGAGACCGAACCGAATGGCGCTGCCATGCGGGGTGAAGTTGGCATCGGACACATTGATGTCAGGAGCCTCGACGGCAATGCTCATCTCGCGGCATTCGTTGATGTACTTGACCACATCATCGGTGCTGCCGGTCACGGAAGTCAGTAATGCTGCCATGAACTCGACCGGATACCGTGTCTTCAAATAGGCGGTGTGATAGGCCAGCAAGGCGTAGGCAGCCGAATGCGATTTATTAAAACCGTACCCCGCAAACTGCGCCATGAGGTCGAAAATCTTTTCAATCTTCTTTGGCGGATAACCCCGCTGGGTGGCACCGCTGACAAACCTTTCGCGCTGTGCCGCCATTTCCTCGGCAATCTTTTTGCCCATAGCTCGCCGCAGCAAGTCGGCTTCACCCAGAGAATAACCGGCCAGCCGGTGGGCAATCTGCATTACCTGTTCCTGATAGACGATCACACCCAATGTCTCTTGCAATATCTCTTGCAGTTCCGGCAACTCGTATTCGATTTTCTTTCGGCCATGTTTGCGATCAATGAAATCGTCGATCATGCCACCTTGGATCGGGCCGGGGCGGTAAAGCGCATTGAGAGCGGTGAGGTCTTCGATGGAGTTGGGTTGATAACGCCGGAGTACATCTCGCATGCCATGTGATTCGAACTGAAACACGCCCGATGTGAGTCCCCGATGGAATACTTTTTCGTAGGTCTCGTGGTCTTCGAGCGGAATCCCCTCGAGCGTAATGCTGTCCCCACGCGTCGTCGCGATCAGTTTCACCGCGTCATCCAAGATGGTAAGCGTGGTCAGCCCGAGAAAATCCATCTTGAGCAGACCCATCTTCTCGATGGCTACCATGTCGAAAGCAGTGACAATTTCGTCGTTCTTTGTCTTGTGCAGTGGAACTAGTTCAATCAGAGGCCGAGGAGAAATCACTACGCCAGCGGCATGTACGCCTGCATTGCGCACCATGCCCTCAAGCTTCTTGGCCGTATCGAGCAGTTCCCTCACCTGGGCATCGGCGTCGTAGGCCTGCTGCATTGCCGGAGAATCCTTGATGGCATTTTCCAGTTTGATATTGAGCTGGTTGGGCACCATCTTGGCGATGCGGTCGACATCGCTGTAGGGCATATCCATGGCGCGACCCACATCCTTGATCGCTGCCTTAGCGGCCATGGTGCCGAACGTGATGATCTGTGCCACGTTCTCGCGTCCATACTTCGCGGTGACGTAATCGATGACCTCGCCTCGCCGGTTCATGCAGAAATCGATGTCGATGTCCGGCATGGAGACTCGTTCAGGGTTCAAAAAACGTTCGAACAGCAATTCGTGTTGGAGAGGATCGAGGTCGGTGATGCCCATCGAGTAAGACACTAGCGATCCCGCCGCCGACCCCCGTCCCGGTCCCACAGGAATATCATGCTCACGCGCATAGCGGATAAAATCCCAAACTATAAGGAAATATCCAGAAAACCTCATCTGTTGGATGATGGACAACTCTTGCTTAAGACGCTGTTCATATTCCATGAGGCTGTGCTTCAGTCGGCCCTGACTTTCTAGTTGTCGCAACGTCTCCAGCCGCCGAGCGAAGCCTTTCCTTGTGACATCTTCGAAATAACTGTCTAGTGTGTAGCCATCGGGGACATCGAAGTGGGGAAATGGATTGCTGACTTTTTCCAGCCGCATGCTGCAGCGTTCCGCAATGGCCAATGTTCGAGCGAGAACTTCGGGCGAATCTTTGAAAACCCGGTACATCTCGTCGTGGCTTTTGACGTAGAAGCCGGAGCCCTGAAACTTCATGCGATTCGTGTCCTGGATGGATTTGCCGGTCTGGATGCAAAGCATCACATCCTGGGCGTGAGCATCGTCTTCGCAAAGGTAGTGGCTGTCGTTGGTCGCCACCAAGGGCAAACCCAAATCTTTTTCGAGCTTAAACAGATGGGGACGGATGCGATGCTCCATCTCCAAGCCCTGATCCTGAAGTTCAAGATAGAAATTTTCTTTGCCGAAGATATCGCGATACGTTGTGGCAGCATTGCGCGCCGCCTCGTACTTGTCTTCCATCAGGTACTCTGCAACTTCACCCTTCAGGCAACCGGAAAGGCCGATCAAACCCTGGGAGTGCTCGGCAAGAAATTTCTTGCTGACTCGAGGTTTGTAGTAAAAGCCACGAAGAGAAGCTTCAGAGGTGATCTTCACCAGATTGCGATAGCCCACTTCGTTTTCGGCCAGGACCAGGAGATGGTTATACGTGTCACCGTCGGGCGGAGTACGTTCGATAACGTGATCTTCCTTCTTGCATACATAAAGCTCGCAACCCACGATCGGCTTCACCCCAGCTTTGTTAGCCGCATTCACAAAGTGCACTGCACCAAAAATGTTGCCATGATCGGTCATGGCAACCGCGGGCATGCCGAGCTCCTTTACGCGGTGGACAAGCTTTTCCACATCGCAGGCGCCATCAAGCATGGAGTAATCGGTATGGAGGTGCAGGTGGACGAATTGGGACATCAGAGGCTCTGTTTAGGATTTTACGTCGAGGCCATTCTAAGTGGAAGAAGCCCTCGAAAAGCCGCCAACTTATCCACAGCTTGAGCGCCAATATAGGAAACTGAGGAAAGC
>Ga0066700_10000098_pt1 | contig 23937 bp, 20 predicted proteins | sample GraSoiAngelo_149_FD_66460 | JGI IMG/M metagenome (GOLD analysis project Ga0066700, IMG submission 66460) | Grasslands soil microbial communities from the Angelo Coastal Reserve, California, USA - 14_1009_09_30cm | ecosystem: Environmental > Terrestrial > Soil > Grasslands | place: USA...
CATGGGATTCCAAACCATTACTGGTCCGATATCGAACGCCGGCTCTGGAATATTCCCCATCCTGGTCTTCGTCGAGGGCAATGAGCAACGCAACATTAATCTCGACCATAGTCCCTTCAGCGTGGGGAGAAAAATTGATAAGGATCTGGTTATCGCGGATCCTCGTGTGTCTCGCGATCATGCCCTGATCGTCTCAGAAAACGGGCAGTTCTGCGTGATCGATCAGAGCAGCAAGCATGGGACCTTCGTCAACGGCGAGCGGGTTCAGCGCAAGACCCTGGAACGGAATGATCGCCTTGAATTCGGCGTCCGCGATGTCGCCTACGTCATTTTTCATCCCCACAACGCAAGCACGAACAGCGCCCGTGATTTTCTTAGCCAGATCTCTGGCATCCACATTTCTACTGAAACCACCGATCTTGAAAAACTGACGCTTTTCCTGGAAGCCGCGCGCAAGTTGAACACTATCGGGGTTCTGGATGAAATCCTGGTGACCTTGCTCGATGCCACCCTGAATCTTACCCGTGCCGAACGAGGCTATGTCTTCCTGAAAGCCGAGGATGGCAATCTGCGTCTGGCAGCAGGTCGCAACTCCAAAGGCGAACCCCTGCTGGACGACAAGACTATTTCTCATTCCATTTTGGAAGATGCCCTGAAATCGAATTCTGAGTTCGTCACCACTGACACCAGTCGATCACTCGATCTGGCAGGACGGCAGAGCATTGTTGCCTACGATCTGCGAACCGTCATCTGCATTCCACTACGCAAGCCTCAAATTCAGGCCACTCGTGATGCGCAAAGTGCCTCGCCTTCGGAAACTTCGGCCGAGGTCATGGGCGCGTTATATGTGGACTCGCGATTCGCCTCGCGAGATATATCCAGCGTGAGCAATGACATTCTGCGCGCCATTGCCCACGAAGCGGCATCGTTAGTTGAGAACGCGCGCCTGGTGCAAGCCGAAGAGGCCGCCCGGCGTTATCAGCAGGAGCTCGCCATCGCGGCCTCCATCCAGCAGCGCTTGATGGCGGTGACCATTCCTGAAGTTCCGTTCGCGCGGTTGAGCGGCAGAAATCTTTCCTGTAAAGAGATTGGGGGAGACTTCTTTGATGCCGTCAACACCGAAGATGGCCTGACAGTGGTGCTGGCTGATGTCAGCGGCAAGGGAGTTTCGGCAGCGCTGCTGGCTTCAACCCTTCAAGGCATGATTTATTCGCAGCTGATCGCCCGGATGCCGCTGACTGAAATTGTGGCCGCAGTCAACCGATTTTTTACTCATAAGCATATCGGTGAAAAATACGCGACTGTGATCATCGCCCGTATCCGCCAGGACGGGGAATTGGAGTATGTGAATTGCGGTCATGTTCCGCCACTACTCGTATGCAACCACGAGATCATCCGTCCCTCGCACGGCAATCTGCCGGTCGGCCTGCTGGCCGATGCCGTTTACGAGAGCGATCGCTATGACCTGCATCCGGGTGACCGGTTGGTGCTGGTGACCGACGGTGTCACCGAAGCAGAAAACGCCAGTGGGGACTTTTTCGACAATGAGCGTTTAGAGGCTGTCGCCGCGAAAAGCGGAACCCTCGAAGATATTTTCGCCGCCGTGGCCAACTTCTGTGCCGGCACTCCGCTCAACGATGACTGCACGGTAGTGGAGATGCTCTATACCGGATAAGGAGATTTTTTTCTCATCCTGGAGCGTTACGTGTTGGTATTTGGTTGACAGCAAACCTCAGCTTTTACTAATTTCCGACCATCGTCCCAACAGGAGAGAGCATGAGAACTCACGGAACCCATATCGGAATAGTGTTCACACTTGCGCTGATTTTGTTGGCTCCGCGATACCTCTACGCCGAGGACCAGCCCCACATGCAGGCAGCGCTCCAGCATCTGCGGGCAGCCGCGGAAGAGTTGGAGAAAGCGGATCGAGATAAGGGCGGACACCGCGTCCAGGCTTTGAACCTCACTCACCAGGCGATCAATCACGTTCAAGCTGGCATTCAATACGACAACACCCACAGAACGAAGGGCGAGAGGAGAGAAAAAAAGTAACCGCATTCGCACCCACATTAACAGCCGCCCAGGGTAATCTCGGGCGGCTTTCTTGTTTGAAATCCATGTCAAGAACCATCTGAAGGACCTTCATTTTTACATCGGCAATATTCTTATCCGGTGTATCCTTTGCAGCCATGAACTTCACCCTATTCGACTGGACGGCGGTGATCGCCTATCTGGCGATCACACTAGTTCTGGGCTTGTACTTTCGCGGACGCTCCAGCAAGAGCGTGGACGACTACTTTGTCTCCGGACGCAACGTCTCGTGGTGGCTCGCCGGCACGTCCATGGTCGCGACGACGTTCGCTGCCGACACGCCGCTCGTGGTCACTGGACTGGTGTACACGCAGGGCATTGCGGGAAACTGGCTGTGGTGGGCTTTCCTTCTGTCCGGAATGATGACCGTCTTCCTCTTCGCGCGGCTCTGGCGGCGTTCTGGTTTGCTTACCGATGTGCAGTTCGCGGAGATGCGCTATTCCGGTAAACCCGCCGCGTTCTTGCGTGGCTTCCGCGCCGTCTATCTCGGGCTGCTGATGAATTGCCTCATCCTCGGATGGGTCACGAAAGCCATGACCAGCATTGTGGCGACCACCTTGGGGGTTAGCGATCACCGCGCGTTGGCTATTTGTGTTCTCTTCCTGATTCCGTTTACTGGTCTGTACGTAGCTCTGGGTGGCCTCTGGGGTGTGCTTTGGACGGATCTGTTCCAATTTGCGCTAAAAATGTCCATCGTAATCGGAGTGGCGTGGTATGCCGTTTCCGCCGCAGGAGGTATGAGGTCTCTGCTTCACAAACTGGCAGAGATGCGCGCAGCCGCCGGACCAAGCGCCGGTGATGCTGCTGCATTTTTTCCTGACTTCTCGCGGCCGTGGTCCCAGGAGGGACTGTGGCTGCTGCCGGTGCTGACTTTTGTGGTTTACATCGGAGTGCAATGGTGGGCATTTTGGTATCCCGGAGCAGAGCCCGGCGGTGGCGGCTACATCGCACAGCGTATCTTCAGCGCCAAGGATGAGCGCAACGGATTGCTTTCGGTTCTGTGGTTCAACATCGCGCACTATGCGTTGCGGCCCTGGCCCTGGATACTGACCGCGCTGGCCGCAATCGTCCTCTACCCGCACCTGGAACATCCCGAGACCGGATACATGCTGGTTGTCAGCCAACACGTGCCGCCGGCCTTGCGCGGCATCGTAGTCGCCGGATTTATGGCCGCATTCATGTCTACGATTGCCACCCAGCTCAATTGGGGCGCGTCCTATTTGGTTTCAGATTTCTATCGCAGGTTCATCAAGCGCGACGCCGACGACAAGCATTACGTGATGATGTCCCGTGTATCGACGGTTCTGTTGGTGATTGCTTCCGCCCTTGTTTCCGTGCTCTTGGCGGATATCCGTTCAGGCTGGCAGGCTGTATTGGAAGTCGGCGCCGGCACCGGCGGCGTTTATCTCCTGCGCTGGTACTGGTGGCGGATCAACGCCTGGAGCGAAATCTCGGCAATGGCCACGGCTTTGGTCATGACGATCTTCCTGCGCTGGGCGGCGCCATTCTCGGGCTCGAGCACAGTTGTATTCGCCAAGACTGCTCTAACCACGAGTGCAGTTACAACGTTGGTCTGGTTGATCGTCACCTATGCCACCAAGCCGGAACCTGAACAGGTTCTTCTGAAGTTCTATCGCGACGTGCGCCCGCAAATTACCGGATGGCAACCCATCGCGCAACTCGCTCCGGAAATCCCAGCGACCAGAGACCTGGGACGCAATCTTTTGTCTTGGGTTTTAGGCTGCGCCATGGTCTATCTGGCATTATTCGGGTTGGGCCATGTGCTTCTTGGCCCGATGTGGCAAGGGTTATTGTTGCTGGTCTTGGCTGCGGCGTGCGCCTTCGCTCTCTACACCAACATCATTCGCAGCGGCTGGGGCGGCGAAGGAGAACAATTGAAGATGGCGGCAAAGCCCGGAGTGGCAGGCATAGCCAGAGTCTGAGAACAGAGAACTAAGATCTGAGATCTGACATGAGAAAATCCGGAATTTGAAATTGGAAATTCGTCTCCTCGCTCCAGCAAGACAGAGCCCGCGACCTTGCGGTAAAATCGAGGCGGGCGAGAGTTGAGATAAGTAATCTTCAGAGCTTTTCCTAAACAGTACTGACACCGCCTTCACTCACAGAGAGAGCAGAAAATCGGCCTGACAGGATTGTGCGGGTCGTAAGAGAATCAGGAGAAAACGATGGCTAAAATCGCGAAGACCGCAGACCGAAAAAAGGTGATGGACACCTCCAAGAGCACGGATTGTCCCAAGTGCGGCAAACCAACTCGCATTGTGAAACGGGTGAAAGATCGTGAGCGAGGGATCCCCGGCGGAGTGTTTATATCGTGCTCGGCTTGCGAATTCTACGAGAAGCTATAACCCGTCGCCGTTCAACCAGGAACAAGAATTCCAGAAGTTACTCTAAGCTTAAAAACTAATCTGCCCCAGAATCGCTCGGGCCTCGCTGGCCGGGTCAGCAGCTTCCGTGATGGGCCGTCCCACGACAATGTGCGTAGCCCCCGCCGCGATGGCTTCTGCCGGCGTGACAACCCGCAACTGGTCGCCGTGCCCGGCACCAGCCGGACGCACTCCCGGGGTCACAATCGCGAACTCGCCGCCTAGTTGGTTGCGCAGCTCGGCCGCCTCCTGGGCCGAGGCAACCACTCCGTGGCAGCCGTCGGCAATGGCCAGCGCAGCTAGCCGCAAGACCTGATCGGACACCTGACCGCGCACTCCCAGTTTGTCCAAATCGCTGTCGCCCAGACTGGTAAGCACCGTTACCGCCAATACCATCATGGAAGGATTGAGACGAGCCGCTTCGGTGGCGGCGCGCAGCATTTTGCCTCCGCCGGAAGCATGGACCGTCAACATGCTGACCCCAAGCCGGGTGGCCTCGCGTACCGCCGCCGCGACAGTGTTGGGGATATCGTGATATTTGAGGTCGAGAAATACCCGCCGCCCCGAGGCTACCAGGTCACGAACTACCCGGGGGCCTTCGGCAGTATAGAGCTGCATACCCACCTTGTACGTCAAGGCAGAGTCGCCCACCGCCGCCACGATCTTCTGTGCTGCGGCCGCCGACGGTACATCCAAAGCGACAATCAACCGTTGCCGCGGATCACGCATGCTTGGGGGAGTGTAGAAGGTTTAAAGCGAATACGCTACTGGCGCAGCATGGCCAGGGTTGTACTCGGTTGGACCACGTCCAGACGCACTCGTTGCAGGCCTTGAGCCTTGAACTCGAGAATGCGTGCCACGCTATAAGAAACGTCGATGATTCGAGGGGCAACGTAGGGACCCCGGTCATTGATGCGCACGATCACGGCTCGTCCATTGCGCAAATTGGTGACGCGGACCCAAGTGCCGAGAGGCAAACTGCGGTGAGCGGCAGTAAGGTCGTACATGTTATAAGGTTCGCCGCTGGCGGTCGGCCTGCCGTGGAAGTAGCTTCCGTACCAGGAAGCCGTTCCCACTTGATAGGGCTTGGGACTTCCTGCTCTTTTGCGTGACTCTAGTACTGCACGTTTGGGTACGTTGGGGCGAGTACCGGACTCTGAGCTGATTGGCCTCTGGGCGGCTCCCAGGCTAACGACCGATAAAACTATCGCCAGTCCATGAGCTATGCTTCTTCCCATTCAGTCACCTCGCACTCGATTTGTCCTCCCCCACCGCTTCCCCTAGGATTGGGCGATGCTAACGGTCTAGGTTCCCCCTGTCAATCAGTAAATGACTGTAGAAAAGTTACCACTTAGTACTAGATCGCTCACGTAACCTCACGTAAATATTGAGTAACATCGAAGATGTCGCTGTATCTAAACATCTTAGTTGTTAACTATATAGTAAATAACCATGACTCGCGCAGGGTGAAATTATTACAACTGCAATGAATTCAATGGGATAGGCGTGAAGTAACAGGTTACCCCTAGTTTCAGCAACTTGGGACGGCGGGCAGCGGGTAGTGGCCAGAGGCTAGCGGTTGGTAGATCGAGTTGTGGGTTCGTGTCAGGGCATCGCTTCAGCGATCCCGTACCGTGACATTAGCCAATGCCCCGTTAGGCGCTGTCCCCGTACGTCAGCGACTAAAGGCGCGAAGCAGCAGATATCTGGCGGCACGTCTGTGGTCACCGCCCACTAGCCACTAGCCACTGCCTTTCGATAGATTCCCCATATGACCCAACCTCCGCCCGTCGTCTTATCGATTGCCGGTTTCGATCCCAGCTCTGGTGCCGGCGTCACCGCCGACATCAAGGCCATCGCCGCCCACGGATGCTATGGCGTGGCATGCATCACCGCGCTAACGGTGCAATCCACCGCGGGAGTACGACGTGTGCAACCAATTGAACCCCCGCTGGTGACCGAGACCCTTGAAGAACTGGCAGCGGATCTCGAAATTGCGGCGATACACATCGGAATGTTGGGATCGGCGAAAGTCGTCCAGGCAGTAGCAGACTTTCTTGAGCATCGCGAACTGGGCAATGTGGTGCTGGACCCCGTTTTGGCATCGTCTTCTGGCACCCGCCTGCTCGACGCAACTGGAGTGACGGTAATGATTGAGAGGTTGTTGCCACGAGCAGCAGTAGTAACGCCCAACGTTGACGAAGCCTCCAGCCTGACCGAATTGCCTGTCACCAATGTGGAGCAGATGCGGGCAGCGGCCGCCAAACTTCACACCATGGGAGCTGCCGCAGTCGTGATTACTGGCGGCCATCTGGAGAAGGCAATTGATCTTTTGAGCTTCACGAGTAAGCGTGGCGTCGAGCAAGAAATTTTCAAGTCTGACCGGCAGAGGTCCTCTTCCACCCACGGCACGGGATGTGCCTTCGCTACCGCGATAACTTGTCACCTGGCCCAAGGCAGGGGCTTGCCAGAAGCTGTGTTGCTGGCGAAAGCGTACGTTTCAGCGGCTATCGTCAACGCGCATCCGATAGGTAAAGGCATTGGGCCGGTGCATCATCTCTATCGTATGTATCAGCAGCGACGAACTATTATTGCGGATCCGGAGCCGGTGATCTGAGGATGCGGTAGAAATGGAATCAACGCTGAATTGCGAAGAGACGGCGGCGGTATTGGCGTTAAGGGCGGGAGTTTCGATTCAGTAAAAGCCCAGCCATGAATGCCGCAACCGCAGCCAGCAGCCACTGAACGCGATAGTACTGAATAGCCTGAAAGTCAGCAAAACTCTGAACCGTGTAAACGATTCCGACACCCATTACCGCCAGCAGGCATAACAAGCCGATAGAGAAGGCAATCAGGGAAGCTGTGGACAGCCCCAGCATGCGTTTGATGTTCTGAAATTCAAGGTGGCGAGTCCAACGAGGCGCAACCGGGAGGCTTGCCTGCTGCGTTTGCCGGGCCGCGCCGCAAGCATGACAGAAGCGTGCCGATACTATGAACTCGGTGCCACAACTATCGCAGGCCTCAAGCATGGCAGGAGCCGCAACCTCTTGCTGGGCAATGGGAGGGCGCCAGAATTCGTGCTGTGCGTCTTGGACTAGCTCGGCCATGCGGAACTCCTCACTACTTACATCGCAAACCAGTGGCCAAAAAATACGCTCTTCTAACCCCTTTTGACCGAGGCACTTGCTAATTCTCGGGTTCCTGCTTCTGACCCAGGCAGAGCAAGATTTACTTCGTTACTTAGAAAGATTCGCTGAGCGCAGTATAGCGGCTCCCACTGAAACTCCTACTCAACCACGGTGACCTTTGTGGTACGCGACCCCACGGTTCCCTTCAGGTAAACTGTGCGCAACTCACAACGGAGGCTCCGATGTTGTTTCCTCGGCGCGCGCCTCACTACTACTGCTGCTTCATTTGCTTGCTACTGCTGGTGGCCACGCACGCTGCGTCTGCCGAAAAGCTTTCGTTCCGCCCTGCGGATCCTCTGAACACCGCCGCCTTCGACCACTTTTACAACATGGATTACGCGCACGCGATTTCGGAATTCGAACAGGTGTTGCAGAAACATCCTGATGATCCGTTCGCGGTGAACCATCTTCTGACCGCAGTGCTGTTTCAAGAGCTGTATCGCATGGGGGCATTGAACACCGGCGAGTATGCCAACGACAGTTTTGTGGCCACGGCGCATCGTCCCGCGGACCCGAAGGTGCAGCAACGTATCAAAGAGTTAGTAGAGACGGCGCGCGGACTCGAGGAAAAGCGTTTGGCTGCGAATGCCAAAGATGTTGACGCACTCTATGCCCGCGGCGTCACTCGTGGACAACTGTCGACTTACACCGCGCTGGTCGAACGCTCCTGGTATTCGGCGCTGAAAAGTGCAGTGGGAGCGCGCAAGGATCACGAACAAGTGTTAGAACTTTCCCCCGACTACACCGATGCGAAATTGATTGTCGGTGCGCATAATTACGTGCTGGGTAGTTTGCCCTGGGGGGTCAAAATCCTAGTGAAGGTGATCGGACAAGGTGGTAGCAAAGAGAAAGGGATTCGTTGTCTCAAGGAAGCTGCTGCCGGAGGCGGGGAAACCAGCACCGACGCAAAAATTGTTTTGCTCCTGTTCCTCCGCCGGGAGCACAAGTATCCCGAAGCCCTGGAAATTGCGCACGGTCTGGTGCCCCGGTATCCACAAAATCTGTTGATCGCTCTGGAGCAAGGAAATCTGTTGCGCGCTTCCGAACACAATTCAGAGGCTGTCAGCGCCTATCAGCAGATTTGGCACTCCGGGCGCGACGGACTGTATCCTGATTTGCATTATGAGTTGGCAGCGCTCAGTCTGGGCGATTTGTTGCGCGCCCAGAAAGACTATCCAGGCGCGGCATCAGCTTATGAGCAAGTAAACCAGATTCAGAAACCCGACCCCGAGGTGTTACAGAAAGCCAACCTGGGCGCGGGTGAAATGTACGATGTGCTGAAAAAACGCGAACTTGCCCTTCAGAAATATCAGGCGGTGGTTGCGACCAATGTGAACACTGCTCCGGCCGAGACTGCGCGTAAACGCATGAAAGAGGCGTACCGGCAAGAGTAGCGAAAACGGAACTTTTTGCTTCAACCCAGCGTATCCTACAGCGCGGGAGGAAACCCATGTATTGCAACTATTGTGGAAAAGTCATCCAGGACGATGCCAACCTGTGCGCCTACTGCGGCACTCGAGTGGGTGGAGTGATCGGGCGTAAACGGCTGGTCCGTTCACGTGCGAACCGCAAAATCGCGGGTGTGTGCGCTGGTTTTGCCGAATATTTTGATCTGGATGTGACGCTCGTACGCGTGGTGTGGCTAGTCCTTCTCCTCATACCCCCGTGTCTCGGATTGCTGTCCTACCTCATTGCCTGGATTGTCATGCCGGAAGAACCGGAAATGCATCCCGTGCCAAGTGGGCAGCAACAGGTCACGAACCCCTAATAGTGTGGAGATCGTCGCGTCCGCCCACTTTGCCTTTATGGCCTACGATTTCCGGAAGGCATTCTTGTGTTTAAATCTTTAGGATGATCGCAATTCAAAGCGGTGATGCCCAAATTTCATACGAGATCCTGGGCGACGGTCCACCGGTTGTTTTGCTGCATCCTTTCCCCGCAAATCATGAATTGTGGTTGCCGGCTGCACAGCTGTTGGCCTCTCGCTATCGCCTGGTTCTGCCCGATCTGCGCGGTCATGGAGATTCCGGCGTAGGAGAAGGCCCAGCGACGATGGCGAAGCATGCTGCGGATATCAGTCGTATCCTCGATGATGCGAAAGTGGGCCGGGCAGCATTCGCGGGTGTATCGATCGGCGGCTACGTGCTGTTCGAATTCTGGCGGCGAAACCGTGACCGAGTATCCGCACTTGCACTCATCGACACCAAGGCGCAACCAGACACGCCGGAAGGCCGCGCTGGCCGGTTGCAATCAGCCGCAGATGTCCTAGAGCGCGGCGTGGAACCATTCATCGAGAGCATGCTGCCCAAACTGTTGGGCGAAACCACTCGCCATGCTCGTCCAGATTTAGTAGAGGCGGCGCGAAAGATGATGTTGAAGATGTCGCCGGAAGATATCAGCCTGGTGCTGAAGGGAATGGCGGAGCGTCCAGATTCGACTCCCACGTTGAAAACTATCTCTGTCCCAGCCTTGATTCTTGTGGGCGATGAAGACACGCTCACGCCCGTGGCCGACGCTGAACTGATGAAGCAGAACATTTCCGGCAGTCAGATGAAGATAATTTCGCGAGTGGGACATTATTCCGTCTGGGAACGGCCCGAGGAAGCGGGAAAGGTGTTGCGCCAGTTCCTGGATGCAGTGCATGCGGCCTAGATCCTCAGAATCGGCCGGGTCATCCTGAGCGGCTTTTCGCGAAGGATCTTACGAAGCGATTGAATCGCTAAGACCGACATACAGGATCTAGGTTGAGTCGCGTCCCTGAGCTGTCATTACCACAATTTTCGGCTACAATTCTCGCCATGATTGACACCTTTCTTGTTCCCGAGAAGACGGTGGTAAACGCCAAGGGGGATGGCCCCGCTGTTGACGTCAGCATCGCGGCAAACCGCGTGTTTCTGCTGATCCTGAACATCACCAACATCATCGAGCAAGAGTCTCTCGACGTGAGCATTTTTGGGTCAGCCGATGGCGCGGCATGGAGTCCCAAGCCGATCGCGACGTTTCCGCAGAAGTTTTATCGCGCGCAGCATCCGATGCTGTTGGACGTCATCGCACATCCGGAAATCAAATTCGTACGCGCTCATTGGGAGGTCAATCGTTGGGGCCGCGGCACCGAGACTCCGATGTTCGAGTTTCACGTCAGCATGAGAGAAGTGCCAACCGAGATTCTCAAAGAAGCAACCGCCGACGCAAAAGCGCTGGCCTGAGATGTCGACTTAAGGCTCCTTCCAGTCGCCTACTGCGAAATGCACAAAGCAACCATCAAGAATCAATCCGCGGTAATGAATAAAGGCTCCACAGTTGTGATCCGTCCCGCCCGGAATGTCTCCGGTTCTGTACGGCTGCCGGGGGATAAATCCATTTCCCATCGCTACGCCATGCTGGCGGGAATCGCGGAAGGGAAAACGCACCTGGAGAATTTTTCTACCGCAGCAGACTGCGCCAGCACTCTCAAATGCCTCAAAGCCCTCGGAGTCGACTGGAAACGAAACGGGAACACGGTAGAACTCGATGGACGAGGCGCAAAGCGGCGCGCTCCAACTGCACCCTTGGACTGTGGCAACTCCGGTTCGACCATGCGCGTGCTGAGTGGAATTTTGGCCGGGCAGGACTTCGACAGTGAACTCATGGGTGACGAATCGCTCTCCCGGCGCCCTATGGCTCGAATCATCGCCCCGCTGGAACTGATGGGCGCAAAAATAACTTCTGCTGACGGCAGCCGTCCTCCGTTGAAAGTTATCGGTCGACCCCTGAAGGCGATTGATTACCACATGCCGGTGGCTAGCGCGCAGGTTAAGTCCGCGCTGCTTTTTGCCGGCCTGTTCGCGGAAGGAGAAACGCGTGTCGAAGAACCGGTGACCACACGGGATCATGGAGAGTTGGCTCTGTGCGCGTTCGGAGCAACCGTCAAGCAAAGAGGTAAGGAAGCGCGAATTCAGGGTGGCCAAAAACTGCACGCCATCGAGGCACACATTCCCGGCGATCTATCGAGTGCATCGTTTTTCTTGTGCGCGGCCGCCGTGTTTCCCGGATCTCAGCTGGTAATCAACGACCTTTTAATGAATCCAACCAGAACCCGTCTTGTCGATTTGTTGATTTCGATGGGCGCTGGTATCACAGTTACGCAACTCGAAGAACAGCATGGCGAATTGCGGGGCACACTCAAGATTGAAGGAAAAAGCCTGAGCGGAGCACTTGTCAGCGGCGCCGACACTGCCGCGCTGATTGATGAGATACCGGTGCTGGCTGCGATTGCTCCATACACTTCAGGCGGAATTGAAATCCGGGACGCGCAGGAGTTGCGAGTCAAAGAGTCGGACCGAATTGCCGCGCTTGCGACCAACTTGCGTGCCATCGGCGCCGAGGTGGAGGAACGAGCCGATGGACTGAAAATTCCTGGCGGACAGAAACTACGCGGCGGGGAAGTGGAATCCTTCGGCGATCACCGCATCGCAATGGCCTTCGCCGTGGCCGCCCTGCGCGCCGAGGGAGAGACTCGGATCCATCAAGCCGACGCCGCTATCATCTCGTATCCCGAATTCTTTGCAGTGCTGGAGAATCTCGTCCAGCGCTGAATCTCCAGACAGTGCGTTACTCCAGACGCTCCGTCTTGCCCTCGTATTTCACCATCCCCGTCATCTGATTCATGCGTTCGATATCAAGGTTGGAGTACAAGCGCTTGGCCTGCTGCCGCGCACGTGAACCGGCCGCAAGCTGCGCCACTCCGTAGCTATCCTGAAATGACGCCGCGCCTAGCTCCAACGGCCGTGGTTCGGTCGACGTACTGGCTTCTGCGCGAGACTCGCCTTCTGTGCCAGCTTCGATCGATGACTCTGCCGATCCAAGGAATAGGGAGGGTGGAAATTGCTCCACCGGTCCCGCCGGCAGGACGGAAAGGGTCGCGTTGGTTGCACCCGCAACGTTTCCAGCAGTTGCATTGCTGGCGCCCACCGGCGAGGGCGAGATATTCTCGAACGACATCGAGGGAGTCGATAGCAGCGGAACAAAGGGTTCCGCGTAAACTCCCGGTGGCGCCCCGTTCACGGCATATCCCGAAATCACGGTCGCCTGTCCTGCCGCCAGTGCAGGCAGGATGATCGCAATGCAGAAAATAGTCAGTTGACGCATGTGCTTCCTCCAGAGTCCATGGAGAAATAAGATTCCGTGGATAGGGGCTCGGATGCCTGTTTTTCGCGTCCCCGGCCGGTTTTGGGTGTCGGATCTGAGGTCTGAGATCGATGTGAGAGTTAAGAACTGAGAGCTGAGAGCAGAGATCTGAAAGTATGAAACCCAGATCTCAGATCGAAGTTCACAGTTTTCATGGTAGAATTTCAGGCTCTTCACCGGAACCAGGAACTAGAAACCAGAAACTCGCCCTCTAGCTGCCTACATACCGCGCGTACAAGCTCCGCGCCACCGTCGTATCTGTGGTGCCCTTGATAATCGCGCGGCCGTCGGGAAACAGCGTCATCTCATAGGGCTCGTGCCAGAACTTCAGCACGAAATCATTATATCGGACGGCGCCATGCGGCTTCAGCCGCTTACTCATTTCCGCCAGATCCACGGCCCGGGCGCGCTCATGAATCTGCACCGAGTTGCGTCCACAGAGAGTGACTTGCGGCCGGTCCTTTCCTGCTAGATGTAAAAATTTTCGCTCATCACACGCGTGGCATCCCCCACGCGGATGTGCAGCAGTTACCTCGCCGTGCTGGTTTGACCACAGATCGAACGAAAGCAAACTTTGTCGTAGCCGGTCCTCCGCTCCGACGAGCAGTTTTAGCGCCTCGCTTGCCGCAACCGACGCCGCCCAGTTCACGGCGGTATTCAGAACGCCAGCCGTTTCACAAGTCTCAAGCAATCCGCGCGGCGGCTCTGGAAAGATGCATGCCAGGCAGGCAGTCTTGCCCGGGATGATATTCATCGTTACCCCGTAGCTGCCCACCGCGGCGGTGTAAATCCAGGGAAGAGCCTGCTGCACTGCGAAATCATTGATCAGATACCGGGTCTCGAAATTGTCGGTTCCGTCCAGGATAAGTTGCGCGCCTTCCAGTAGCGCCGCGATATTCGAAGGAGTCAGGTCGGCAACGTGGGGATCGACAACGATCTGTGAGTTGAAAGCGGCTATCTTTCGAGCTGCAGCGATCGCTTTGGGCAACGCCTCGGCAGCGTCGGATTCGTCAAACAGGGATTGTCGCTGAAGATTGCTGGGTTCAACGTAATCTCGATCGATAATGCGAATCGTGCCTACACCGGCGCGCGCCAGCAGGGAAGCCAGCGCTGAGCCAGTGGCGCCGCAACCCACAATTGCTACGCGCGCAATTGCCAGTCGCTGTTGCCCTTCCGTTCCGATTCCGCTGAACAGAAGCTGCCGCGAATATCTTTGATCGGGTTCCAAAGACATCACCAGTTTCCCACCTATAAACCATTATTATAGGTGGGCCGCGCTTCGCGAGCCGAATACAACATTGCCTACTACCTGCTCATCGAATCATTTAAGCCTCCACAGCCGCGTTGAGGAGTCTTTTTGCGTTTAAGAGGAGCCCTGCTCAAAAGCGTAACCGTGGTGGCAATCCTCGCCGCCGGAGCCTTCGAGGCTTCCGCGCGACTAGTCCCAGCCCAGGCCCAGTCCCCAGCTCAAGCGTCCCAGCCCAAGTTCGAGAGTATCTCCTCTTATCAAGGTTTGATAGTCACGGAAATTAAATTCCCTGACGTTGCGGAAGGCGATCAGAAACGACTGCTTCCATTGATCTTGCAGCAGCCCGGTAAGCCGCTGGATCGCGAACTGATCCGCCAAAGCATTCAGGCGCTGTACGCTACCGGCCGCTTTGCCGATATTCGAGTGGAAGCGGAGCGCGATGCAGCGGGCCAAGTCACGCTGAGCTTCATCACCAGTCCAAACTACTTTATCGGTAAGATCAGCGTCGCGGGCGCACCCAGCCGGCCGGCTGAGAACCAGGTTGCCAATGCGGCCAAGCTGCCTTTCGGAGAACTCTTCACCCGCGAAAAACTAGACCGGGCTCTCAAGAACATCAAGCAGCTCATGGAAGAAAATGGCTACTACCATTCTTCGATCAGCGAGGAAGAAAAGAAGCATCCAGAGACCCAACAGGTAGACATCTTTTTCCGGGTCACTCCCGGCCCACAAGCCCAGGTTGGCCGAGTGAATGTGACCGGCCATCCAGGATTCTCTCAGGGACAGATCGAAGACATCGCGAAGATGCATCCCGCGGATCCCGCCTCAGCTCAACGCGTCACCCGCGCGCTGGATCGGCTGCGCAAAAAATATCAAAAGCAGAACCGGTTGCTGGCGCAGGTCTCGGTCGCCTCCCGCTCCTACCGGCCGGAAGTGAATGCCGTGGACTACACCTTTAACGTCGAACCCGGTCCCAAGGTCGATATCGCGACCGAAGGTTTTAAGATCAGACGCAGTGTGCTTAAAAGGAATGTTCCGGTTTATGAAGAGAACGCGCTGGATGATGATCTGTTGAACGAGGGCCGTCGCAATCTGGTGAACTATCTGCAAAGCCGCGGCTACTTCGAAGCCAAGGTGGATTTGAAGAAACAATCCGATCCTGGCGGAGGGGAACTGCGAGTCGTCTACATTGTTGATGCCGGCGCACGTCACAAACTGGTGAAACTGAGCATAACCGGCAACAAATACTTTGCCGAAGAACTGCTGCGCTCCAACATACACATACAGGCCGCGGGGCGCCTCTTCTCGCACGGCCGCTACAGCCAGGCATTACTCAACGACGATATCCGTGGTCTGGAATATCTCTATTTGAACAATGGTTTTCAGCAAGTCAAGATTACAGGCAAAGTCGAAGATGACTATCTTGGCCATAAGAACGAGCTTGCCATCAACATCCAGGTGAATGAAGGTCCCCAAACCCTGGTGGGAAAACTGCAGATCATCGGGAACAGCAATTTTACCGAGGACCAGCTTCGTGCAAATATCACTACGGCAGAGGGCCAGCCGTTCTCGGATTTCAACGTCGCGCAGGATCGCGACACGCTCCTGAATTTCTACTTCAATCGCGGATTTCCCAATGCCACATTCGAAGCTTCCGCCAAACCCCTGGCGAGAGAACCCAATCACATGGATGTCACTTTCACCATTCACGAAGGCGAACAGATATTCGTGGACCAGGTGATGGTCTCCGGTTTGAATTTCACCCGCCCATTCGTCGTGCAGCGTGAGTTACAGGTGAAAGCGGGCGACCCACTGAGCCAGATCGACATGCTGAAGACCCAGCAAGGCCTCTATGACCTCGGTATTTTCAGCCAAGTCGATACTGCGGTGCAGAATCCTGAAGGAAGTGAGCGGGAAAAGAATGTACTGGTCGAAGTACAGGAGGCCAAGCGTTACACCTTCAATTACGGCGTAGGTCTGGAATTCCAAACCGGTCAACCCGCCGTCGGCAGCAACCAGCCCCAAGGGGCAACAGGAGTCAGCCCTCGCGTATCGTTTGGCGTGACCCGCCTGAATTTCCGCGGACGCAATGACACCATTACCTTCAAGTCGCATGTCGGCCGCTTGCAGCAGCGCGCCCTGATCAGTTTCGAGGAGCCGCGCTGGTTTAACAGCCGCAATTGGCGAATGTCAGTCACTCTCTTTTATGACAATACGCTGGACGTCGCCACTTTCACCTCGGAACGTCTGGAAGGTTCGGTTCAAGCCGCGCAGACGATCAGCAAAGTGAGCACCATGCTCTACCGCTTCACTTACCGGCGGGTGCGCGCCAGTAACCTGCAGATCAGTACCGACCAGATCCCGCTGCTCTCCCAACCCACGCGTGTGGGAATGCCCGGTTTCAGCTATCTTCGTGACAGACGAGACAACGCGTTGGAAACGACCCGGGGAAATTACACCACCGTTGACGGTGGCGTGGCTTCCGCTTACTTCGGTTCGGAAGCCGATTTCAGCCGGATTTTGATGCAGAACTCCACCTATTACGCCTTTGGTAAAAAGCGGCCGGGGGAAACCGTCAAGAAATATGTTTTTGCCCGCTCCACCCGCATAGGTATCGAGAATCCGTTCCAGGATACAGTCAATGTCTTGCCCGGGCAGCAGCCCCCGTCGGGGGACACAGTGATTCCACTTCCGGAACGTTTTTTCTCGGGCGGCGGCAACTCACATCGTGGCTTTGGTTTGAACCAGGCCGGCCCTCGTGATCCGACGTTCGGATTCCCCCTGGGAGGCAGCGCGCTGTTTCTTAATAATATCGAACTGCGGTTTCCTCCCACCACACTGCCGTACTTCCAGGACAATATCAGTTTCGCCATTTTTCATGATGCCGGCAACGTCTTCACCAACGGACACGAGATGCTGCACAACCTGCTGCGCTGGCGGCAAAAAAATCCTGGATTGTGCCTTCAGCAAAGTACGGCCGACCAATGCGACTACAGCTATATTTCTCACGCCATCGGGGTTGGCGTACGTTATAAGACACCCATTGGACCGGTGAGGTTTGATTTCGGCTACAATTTGAATCCACCCGCGTTCCCGAGTCTGCAGACCCCAGACCCGAATAATCCAACGGCAACGGTCTTTGTTCCGCAACACGCGCGTCGTTTCAACGTTTTCTTTAGCATTGGACAGACATTCTGATGATTAAGTTTTCTCTATCGTTTTGTATTCTGTTTCTGCTGCTGACCGCTTTGCCCACCCGCGCCGGCGACATTTTGGACCGCATCGTGGCCACGGTGAATGGCCACGCCATTCTGCAGAGCGATTGGGAAGATGCACTCCATTACGAAGCATTTATCGCGGGACACTCTCCCGAGCAACTCACCTTTGCCGATCGCAAGGCTGCCCTCGACCGGCTGATCGATCAGGAATTGCTGCGACAGCAGATACGCTCGGCAGATTTCCAGCACGCCTCGGATCAGGATATTGCGGCGCGTATTCAAGAGATACGCAGGCAGTATCCTGGCGCCGAATCCGACTCAGGATGGCATGCAGCACTTTCCCGCTACGGTGTTACGGAAAAGGAACTCAAAAATAGGGTAGCGCTACAGCTCGATTTATTGCGCCTGGTGGATGCCCGCTTGCGCCCCACGGTCCAGATTGATTCCAAAAGCATTGAGAGTTACTACAATCAGGAACTGCTGCCTCAGTTGCGGCAATCCGGAGCGCAGCAGATTCCTTTAGCTCAAGCCAGCCCCAAAATCAAAGAACTGCTTACCCAGCGGAAGATTGATCAACTGCTGATCGCGTGGTTACAAACTCTTCGCACGGGCAGCGAGATTCGAACTCAACCCGCGACGTCCGATTCCGAAGGTCAGGCGCGATGAGCGAAAGCAGACCGCGTCGCAAGATCTGGAAATATCTGCTGTCCATCCTGCTTAGCGGCCTGCTGCTTCTCACGCTCGCAGCCTGGTACATGACCACAGATTCTTTTCAAGTCTGGGTGCGGCACCGCCTGGTTACAGAATTGGAGCGAATTACCGGCGGCCGCGTTGACTTGGGAAATTTCCACACCATTCCGTTCCGTCTGCAGATCGAAGTGCTCGATCTTACAATCCATGGCCTTGAGCGGCCAGTCGAAGTTCCCTACGCCCACGTAGACCGGTTGCTGGCACAGATCAAGATCATTTCTATCCTCGGCAGGGAATTCGGCTTTCATACGGTGCTGCTCGAGCATCCCGTGGTTCACATCATCCTTTATCCCGATGGCACAACCAATCAGCCCCAACCCATGTTGGGGCAGAATTCGGCGAGTGGTGCGGTTGGATTGCTATTTTCACTTTCCATCAACCGTCTCGACGTCCGTCGCGGAGAGTTCTTGTGGGATAACCAGCGAATTCCTCTGGACTTTATTGCTAACGACCTCTCCGCCGATATGACCTACTCTCTGCTGCAACGCCGCTACGAGGGAAATCTCCGGATGGGCAAGGTGGATACACACTTCAAAGACTACCGCCCAATTGCATGGATGGCGGAAGCGCAATTCAGCCTGGGACAAAACAACATTGATGTAAGTTCGCTGAAAGCAACTTCGGGACGCTCGAGCGTCACGGGCAGCGGCCGCATCCAGAACTTCCGCGAACCGAAGATCGAGGCCGCGTACGATGCGGCGATTGATTTGGCTGAGACCGCGGCGATCATGCGTCGTCCCGAAGTACGTCGCGGCGTTGTTCATGCTATCGGGCAAGGTTATTGGTCGAAGGCAGATTTCTCCTCTGCCGGGAAACTTCTGCTGAAGGACTTCGATTGGCGCGACCAATCCGTCAAGCTGCATGACGTGGCGCTGAATGCGCAGTTCTCGGTTAATCCACAGCACCTTACGTTTTCCCAAATCCAGGCACGAATGCTGGGAGGTAGTGTCTCTGGCAACGCAGAGATCGCAAACTGGAGCGTTCCAACGAGTGCGAAACTCGCCAAGGGAAAAAGATTCGAAGAGCAAAAGGGAACGGTCCGTCTTCAAATGAAAGATTTGTCGGCAGCGGAGATAGCCACCGCGCTGGCCACGCCCGCCCGGCCGTTCAACCGCATCAACTTTGCCGGCGCCACGGATGGTTCCGTAGAAGCTGGCTGGACAGGTTCACCACGAAACACTGAAGCGAAGATCATCCTGGAGGTTGTCCCCCCATCACGAGTGGCTCCCGGCCAGCTGCCGCTGACCGCCCGCGCTCGGGCTACTTATCACGCCGGATCCGGAGAGCTTGATCTGGCTGAATTCAGCGCCGCTACAACCGCCAGCAAAGTCGCGGCTTCAGGCACGCTCTCTTCCACCGCGAGCCTGAATGTTTCCGTTTCCACTACCGACGTAGGGGAATGGCAGCCCATTCTTGCCGCTGCCGGTTACCAGGAACGAATCCCGGTTAAGCTGCACGGTCACGCAACGTTCAACGGCACAGCCAGCGGCAAACTTTCCGCCATATCGTTTGTGGGCGATCTTCAGTCACAGGATTTCGATTGGTTGATCCCGGCCACTCCCAGGACTCCAGAAAGACAAGTCCATTGGGATTCACTGGCCGCCCGCATTCAGATTTCACCGAATGCGTTCGCGGCGCGCCGCGGGACTCTCCGTCATGGCACTACGATTGTCAATTTTGATCTGGGAGCTGGTCTACAGCAAAGGCAATTTGTCGACAGCAGCCCTTTCACTGCTCGCGTGGATATGCAGAATGCGGATGTCTCCGAAATTCTCGCCTTGGCTCAACTCGACTATCCCGTCAAAGGGACGATGAACATTTTCATGCAAGCCGCGGGGACGAAAGCGGAGCCACGCGGCAGTGGGCGCATCCAGATCACCAATGGATCAATTTATGGCGAGCCGGTCGAGCATTTCGATTCGGAGTTGCGCCTCGATCGAGGACAGGCCGAACTGCGTGACATCCAGCTCACCCATTACGACTCAAGAGTCACAGGAGATGTCAACTTCAACCTCTCCACCCGTGCTTTCCACTTTAATCTCGCGGGAACGAATTTTGATCTTACGCGAATTCCGCAGCTGCAGAACCGCGGCATGACAGTGGAAGGTCGCATGGACTTCACCGCTATCGGTTCGGGAACAGCTGATACACCCGCTGTTACAGCAACTATCCAACTGCACGACCTCACCTTCGATCACGAGCGCGCCGGCGACTTCACGATGAATGCAGTGACACAGGGAGCAGATCTGCGCCTTACCGGGCAATCGCAGTTCGGGCAGGCAGAATTGTCCATCGACGGCAATGTTCATCTGCGTGGTGACTGGCCATCGACCGTAAACCTGCATTTCAATCAGCTCGACATTGACGCGTTGCTGCGAACCTACCTGAAGGGGCGGATCACCGGCCATTCTTCCATCGGCGGTGACTTGCAGTTGCACGGACCGCTTCGAAGGCCGCGCGAATTGAACGTCGTGGGAAATCTGGCTCAGTTTTACGCGGACGTGGAAAACATCAAACTGCGCAACAATGGGCCAGTGCGTTTTGACATATCCAGGCAGCTTCTCCGGATTCAAGAATTCCGCTTCACGGGCGAAGGCACCGATCTGCTGGCAGCAGGAACGGTGCAGTTGAGCGGCGAACGCCAGCTCGACTTTCGCGCACAGGGCCGCGTCAACCTGAAACTCATGGAAAGCTTCAATGCTGATTTCAGATCTTCGGGCGAGGTAACGGTAGACGTAACTGTCTCCGGCACAGTGGCGCATCCGTTCACCCAAGGCCGACTACAGGTTGCCAACGGTTCGGTCGCATACTCCGATCTGCCGAGCGCACTTAACGAGATCAACGGATCGCTGATATTTAATCAGGATCGTCTTCAGATAGAAACGCTCACCGCGCGCACGGGCGGTGGGCTGCTTACGTTTGGCGGATACGCCAGCTCCTACAATCGGCAAATCGAATTTAATCTCACCGTGCAAGGGCAGGACGTGCGCCTGCGTTACCCACCTGGAGTGAGTTCCACGGCCAATGCTGATCTGCATTTTGTGGGAACCCCAGCCGCTTCTACTTTGTCAGGCGATATCACCGTCACCAAACTGGCCATGACGCCAGGCTTCGACTTTGCTGCCTATCTCCAGCGAAGCGCTCAGACTTCCACACTGCCGCAGACCAATCCTCTGCTGAATCGAATCCGGCTGGACGTCCACATCGTTACGACGCCGGAGTTGCAGATGCAAACTGCGGTGGTCCGGCTTTCCGGAGACGCCGATCTGCACATGCGAGGCAGCGCTGCCAAGCCGGTTTTGCTGGGACGCGCTGACATCATCGAAGGCGACGTTTATTTCAACGGCACGAAGTACCGCCTGGAGCGGGGCGATGTAACTTTCGTGAACCCGGTGACCACCACGCCCGTGCTCGATCTTCAAATGTCAACACGGGTTCGCGATTATGACGTCACCGTTAACCTGAATGGAGAGCTCAGTAAGCTGAATGTGAAATATCGTTCCGAGCCGCCGCTGCCGGAGGCCGACGTGGTGGCCCTGCTGGCACTGGGACGCACCCGCGAAGAATCGGCACAAATGCAACAGTCCGGACAATCGGCGCTCTCCCAGGAAGCCTCGAATGCAATCCTCAGCGAGGCCCTGAATGCGACCGTCAGCAACCGGGTGCAGCGCCTGTTCGGTGTGAGCCGTATCAAGATCGACCCCCAGGGTCTCAGCACGGAAACCAACCCATCCCGCGGTCCTCAAGTCACCATCGAGCAACAAGTCGCTGGAAACCTCACGCTCACCTACAGCACCAACGTATCCCAGGCGTCACAACAGATCATCCAGGTGGAATACAACGTCTCGCGTAATGTGTCCGTGGTCGGGATACGCGATCAGAACGGCGTGGTCAGCATCGACGTCAGAATCCGCCAGCGTAAAAAATAGTTCGATTTTGACTGCCCTGCCGCCGAACTTGAACCAGGTTACTCCATCCCACTCCGAACGCATCCAAAGGGCGTATTCTCAAGATAGCTGGCTCATGGCAACTCAGATCCATCCCGATGGTTACGCGGGCGAGCGCCAGATCATGGTCGCATCGCAACTACGTGGCCGAGGTATTCGCGATCAGCGAGTGCTCGATGCCATGGCCCGCGTTCCTCGCCACGAGTTCGTTGCTGACGAGTACCGCGAGCAAGCCTACGAAGATCACCCCATCCCGATCGGTGAAGGTCAGACGGTCTCTCAGCCCTACATCGTTGCCGTTACCTTGGACGCTTTGTCACTGCAGCCATCATTCAAGGTGCTGGAAATCGGCACCGGCTCCGGCTATCAGACTGCATTGCTCGCCGAACTCTGTCGCGAGGTCTATTCCGTAGAGCGGCACGCGCCTCTTGCCCGCAATGCCGAAGCTACACTGGCGCGGCTGGGATACAACAATGTGAGCGTGATCGTCGGCGATGGCAGCCAAGGCTTGCCTGCGATGGCGCCGTTCGACGCGATAGTCGTCTCGGCTGCAGCCCCTCAGATTCCTACACCGCTTTTTGAGCAATTACGCGAGGGCGCTCGCATGGTGATTCCCGTGGGTCCGCCGCAAGCCCAGGAGTTGCAGTTAGTGTGGAAGCAGGACGGACGGCCAACAGTCCAGAGTTTGGACGGTTGCCGATTTGTGCCGCTCATCGGCGGTCAAGGCTACTCTTCATCTTCGTGGTAATTGCGCCTACATTGTCTTTTCGCCAGGTTGATAAGGCGGAGACTCTGTCCGCGACAGCAACTCCCCCGTTACTGTGTTCTTGAACGTGTTTTCGTCTACCTGATGAAGGATCTTCCAGCAGGGCCGTTTTTTTTCCACCCAAGGAACTCGAGCCAGGCATAGCGGATGTCTCTATGCTGTCCTGATAGATATGGACCCGATATCTGGTCCCCGGTTTCCCGTAAAGCCAAAAACTCTCAATGATTGCCATGACAAGTAACCTTTCAGGGCGTTTCCGCAGTTTCAGGCCTACGTATTTCGCTCATTCCCCGAAACCTCAATGCGATTAATTTTTGTCCTCCGCTTGCATGGCTGGATAGCCGCGTTAGATAACGGCAGAGGGCGGTTATTGAAGTGTTCCTCGCGAATAGATTCGCTGCGAGAAGAAGGCTACCGGCTGAAACGGAAGGGAGGAGAGCGTCCGGCCCGAGGCAGAAGCACGCCTGCGAGGGTTAGAACGGAACTGAAGTGGACCGCCGCCTCGCTGGAAATCGCGGGAGGGGCAACCGATGCTGACATGGGGACAACGAATATCGTCGCCCCGCCTTGGTTTAAGACATGGCTAGACACCCCCGGGCGAGCCTTTCGAGAAGCGAAGGCTGCATCTTCGACAAAGTCCGTCGCATGCAGATCATCCGAAGTGGAAATGACGGGAAAAAGTAGGAACGCCACGCACACGAGCAAGCCAACCCTGCGTATGGTTACCCAACGCTCCTGGCGCTGCGCACACGAATTTCGCACCCACTGGCACAGGGGCAGCGCGAAGATCAGACCCCATAAAAGATTGAGCGCGAGTTCCACGGCTCAAATTCTAATACCGGCTTTCCAAGCAAGGTACGTGACGATCACATCCAGCCGGTTCGAGTTCCGCCCAGGGCTCCCGAAAAACTCATCACAACTAAGAAAGTTGGAAAATCGTTTGCTCGGGCCGACCAACAGACATCACGCTGGTTTTCGAGACACATGCAAGCAGACCATATTGCAGCTAGAACCTCATTGTCTGGCATTTGCTCACTCTTTATATGGATTACTTCCGGGCAGATGGTCGGCAAAGCGGACTGCGACCTGAAAGCTGTTGGAATGATTGTTTGACAAGGAGGAAATTGATCAGACTGTGCGTCCCATCGCACATAGCCTACGAGGTTGGAGCGGCGAGGCGA
>Ga0066700_10000115_pt1 | contig 23020 bp, 22 predicted proteins | sample GraSoiAngelo_149_FD_66460 | JGI IMG/M metagenome (GOLD analysis project Ga0066700, IMG submission 66460) | Grasslands soil microbial communities from the Angelo Coastal Reserve, California, USA - 14_1009_09_30cm | ecosystem: Environmental > Terrestrial > Soil > Grasslands | place: USA...
CCCCTGATTTCACAGGATGTTGATAGATTACCAGAGTAACACGGGCCTTTCCAGAGAGGCTACAAACGTGCAAGTTATAAGTAACAGAGCAGAAGGTTCCGAATTGAGAAGAGCAAACAAAATGAAGCGAGATAGAGGGTTTTCGCTCATCGAGCTGCTGATTGTAGTGGCGATAATCCTGATTCTTGCGGCGATTGCCATTCCCAATCTTCTGCGGGCACGTATTGCTGCCAACGAAGCATCCGCAGCTAGCTCGGTGCGCAAGATCGCCACCGCGGAGTACTCTTACAACTCAACCTATCCCAACCAAGGGTACGCGCCGAACTTGGCTAGTCTAGGTACTCCACTGGGCATCTGTGCACCTAGCCCGGCGTCTGCCTGCATTCTGGATAATGTCCTCACTACGGGGGTGAAGAGTGGATATCAATTTCTTGCGATCGGCTTCGCCATAGGTGGGGGTATCAATAGCTCGTTCGTAGCCTCATCGGCGCCGCAAAATTTCAACGTCACAGGCATTCGCTACTTCTGCATAGTGACCGACGGAGTGTTGCGCATCGACCCCGGCGCGGCGGGCACACCCCCAGCTCCAGATGTGGCTACGTGTTCGATATACCCCGACCGGCAATAGGAATAGAAATCTTTGTCACATTTCCCGTATGTTTTACTTTGGTAATCAGTGCGTCACTGAGACTCTGCCGTGTTTTGCATATAATTCAACCAGAACACAAACAAAATCATTTTCAGTTACCTGCATGGCTGCGATAGAAATCCTCGGCTTAGAAAAAACTTATACCGTGGGCTTTTGGAGAAAGAAGCCCAAGCGCGCTTTACGCCCACTTCACTTGAAGGTGGAGGAAGGCGAGATTTTTGGCTTTCTCGGACCCAACGGAGCGGGCAAAACCACCACACTGAAATTGCTGATGGGCCTGGTATTTCCCACCGCAGGTTCTGCACGCATCCTGGGCATGGAGGTCAACGATCCGCGAATGAAGGCGCAGATTGGCTTTCTGCCTGAGCAACCGTATTTCTACGACTATCTGACTGCCCGCGAACTGTTGGAGTATTACGGCCAGCTTTCAGGAGTCGCGTCGAAAGACCGCTCGCGCAAGGTCAACGAAGTTCTTCAACGGGTGGGACTGCCAGACGCCGCGGGGACGCAGTTACGAAAATTTTCCAAAGGCATGCTGCAGCGGGTCGGTATTGCGCAAGCGATATTGCACGATCCCAAGGTTGTATTTTTCGACGAGCCGATGTCCGGGCTCGATCCTATGGGACGGCGTGAAGTACGGGATCTGATGGAGCAGTTGAAGCACGAAGGTAAGACGGTTTTCTTTTCTACTCACATCCTTTCGGATGCGGAGGCATTATGCGACCGCGTGGCGATTATTCATCAGGGCGAGTTGCGGGGTATTGGCGCTGTTGCCGATCTGACGTCGAGTCTGCATGGCAAAGTCGAACTGGTCTGGCAGGGCAGCTCAGTGCCTGGATCCTTAAAAGCCTTGGGCGCGGAATGTCATGTGACCGGTGATACGGTGCGCGCCGTAATTTCGGAAGCCCGCCAGAATTCTGCGCTGGAAGCTCTGAGGCGGGAAGGCTTGCGGTTGATATCTCTCACTCCCGTTCGCATGTCGCTGGAGGATTATTTTGTGCAGCAGCTCAAACCGTCTGAGGCGGCCGTGGAGGTGACCTCATGAGCATAAGCATGCGCCTGGTGCACATTGCGTCCAACACCTTTCGCGAAGCAGTTCGCGACCGGGTACTATACAACTTAATCGCTTTTGCTTTGCTCATGTCTGGAGCAGCCATCCTGGTGGGGCAGATTTCCATCGACATCGAGCGCCTGGTGGTGATCAATTTGGGGCTCACTGCGGTGTCACTGTTCGGGCTGGTGATCGCGATATTTATCGGGATTGGCTTGGTCTCGAAAGAGATCGATAGGCGCACTCTCTACACCGTGCTCTCACGGCCAGTACGCCGGTGGGAGTTCATCGTGGGCAAATTTCTCGGGCTCGCCGCTACGCTAGTGGTGAATACGGTTTTTATGGCCATCGGAGTTTTCGCTGCTTTGTTGTACGTTTCTCATCACTTCCAAAAAGCGGACGGTTGGCTGCTGGTTGCCTTGTATTTCATCATTCTGCAATTTTTGATTATTACGGCGCTGGCTCTCTTGTTTTCCTCGTTCTCTTCGCCATTACTCTCGGCGGTATTAGCTTTTGCACTATTCGTAATCGGATGCTTTGCCGAAGACCTACGCGGCTTCGCCAGCATGACGCAAGGAGTTACACGCTGGGTTGCGACTGGCGCAGCGTACCTGGTACCGAACTTTTCGGCGCTGAATGTGATCAGTTCGGTGGCGCACGAGCAGCCGGTCCCTGGCCAGCTCATTTTCTACAACACGGCCTATGCTCTGATATACGCCGCCATGGCGCTGTGCGGAGCAGTGCTGGTATTCGAACATAGAAACCTGAAATGAAATCTTCGGCGCGAATTACAGCGATTGCCAGCATCGCCCTTGTCATCTGCATGATGAGTACCGTGCTTCTGCTGCGTAAATTGGATCAGCTGCGTACTGGCAGTGCGGTGGAAGAGGTCCTCTACATTTCCTCACCCAGCGTACTGAAACGTATCAGCCTGGGATATGGGGGATTGCTCGCCGACGTCTATTGGACGCGCGCGGTTCAGTATTTTGGCGGCAAGCATCACAACGGCGCTCAGCATTACGCGTTGCTCGCTCCTCTGCTAGAAATTACTACCAGGCTTGATCCGCAACTGTTGGTCGCCTACGAGTACGGAGCGAATTTTCTTGCGCCCAAGCCACCGGATGGCGCAGGCATGCCCCGACGAGCAATCGAACTGGCGGAGTATGGTATCCGCAACAACCCAAATGAGTGGAAGCTCTATTATCAGCTTGGGTTCATTCACTACATGGAATTACAGGATTACGCTGCGGCGGCCGACGCATTTGCTCGCGGCTCGCGCGTGCCTAATGCGCATCCCTGGCTGAAACTGATGGCCGCCCAAATGGCGGAGCATGCCGGCGATCTCCAGACCGCTCGCATGATGTGGACCACGATGTACCAGAGCACGCACGATCGGTCGATCAAGGCCAATGCAGCCGCCCATCTGCGCGCGCTGCAGGTGGATGAAGACGTTTCTATTGTGGAAGCTCTGGTCGCTCGATATCGTGACAGGACAGGCCGCCTTCCGGGCAGCTTTTCAGATTTGGAGGCAGCAGGCTCTTTACGGGGCACGCCAGTAGATCCGCTGGGCCATCCCTATAGGCTGATGCAAAATGGCCATGTCGTAGTTCGTGTTCCCGATGATCTGCCATTTCTGAAGAAAGGCACCCCACCGGGATACGTTCCGCCGCAAACGCCGAAGCTGTTGCCGACCGATTAACAAAGTGGCCAGTGGTCAGTGGCCACTGTCTTAACGTCAACGCCGGTTCGAACTTTACCAAGCAAGAGTACTGACCACTGGCCACCGACCACTCCTAAAAATGTCTTCTGGTCGCGAACCGAAATTGATCGAAACCGTTCTCCAGTGGTGGAAAGATCATCGCAAGCGGGAGGGATCCTTTACCACTCTGTGCGGACTGACTGGCTTTCTTTGGGAATTTGTGCGGGATTCAACGCCTGAGCGTCGTCGTCGACGTTACGGCGACGTGCAATACGATTGGGATAACAGGGTCAACACGACGAGCGCCACCGTGGACTGGCGGAATCGGCTGCTGGGTGTGTTCCACTCTCCTTATCAGCCTACCGATCCCTCGCTCTTTCATGAAATGCTGGGCGCGCTCAAGATCGATTTCCGTGGATTCACTTTCATCGACCTCGGTTCAGGAAAAGGTCGAGTGTTGTTGATAGCAGCGGATTATCCCTTTCGTCGGATCGTGGGAGTTGAATTGTTGACCGAATTGCATGGCGTGGCGCTGGAGAACCTGCGTCAATACAAAAGTAATTCGCAAAAGTGTTTTGACGTGGAGACGATTTGCGGTGACGCGCGGACGTTTACTTTTCCTGCGGAGCCAACCGTGCTTTATCTGTTCAATCCTTTGAAGGAAGAGGGACTGTCTCAGGTAATCTTTAATCTCGAGCGCTCTTTGCGGGACCAACCGCGTCCCTTGTACTTGCTTTATCACAATCCACTGCTCGAGCACGTGTTGGCGAACCGTGGATTCAGAAAGCTTAGCGGCACAAGTCGGTACTGTGTATATGGCAACGACTCTGCGCTTAAAGGATGAATTGGACCCGCCTTCTTTTTTTACAACCCTTTAACAACCAGCAAGCCTTGCGGACCGTCAGCGGGGTTAGAATAGAGGCACTGCGTGCCTCCCGCATCTAACCAAAGTAGAGGTCAGTCCCATCCATCAGCCGGGAAAGATGAATTACATTCTGCGGATCATTGCTATCCTGCTGCTTGCGTGCTCAGTTGTCTTGGGCAGCCCGGAACCGGACGTCCATAGCGTCGCTAGCATCGCCCGAAATGTCGATAATCGTTACAACCATATAACCACGCTGCAGGCTGAATTCACCGAACTCTATCGCGGAGCGGGCATGGAACGCAGGGAATCGGGAACTTTGTGGCTAAAAAAACCAGGCAAGATGCGCTGGGAGTATCGTTCTCCAAGGGAGAAGCTGTTTGTGAGTGACGGCAAGAACGCCTGGTTCTACCTGCCGGGAGATCGCCAGGTGCGCAAGGCGCCGGTTCGTAAACTGGATGACCTGCGATCGCCGCTGCGTCTGCTTCTCGGTAAGACGCGGCTGGAGAAGGAATTGCACGGCTTATCCATGGCGTCGGACGTCATCGCATCGACTCCTGGAAACGTGATGCTGCGGGGTATTCCCAAGGGGATGGCGGATCGCGCCAGCACAGTACTGTTGGAGATAACTCCCGAGAGTCAGATTGCTCGCATCATCATTGAAGAAGTGGATGGCTCCGTCACTGAATATCGTTTCGATCAGCAACAAGAAAATGTAGAAGCCTCCGATCAGCAGTTTCGATTTAGCCCGCCGCCAGGGGTGGAGATGATCGAGGACAATTTTGGGCAGTGAAATACATCAGTGGTCGGTGGCCAGTTGTCAGTGGTCAGTGAAGGACTAAGCGCTTAACAACTCAACTTGTTGTAGCCATTGGACTTATTGGCAACAAAGATTGGTAGGCGGTTCGTTACTTGCGATAGTCGCAGGATAGGGTCGATGAAGCGGATTGCTGGTTTTGAATGCTAGACTTGAAGAGGGCGAGGCAGTAACCAGGGGAATGGCCGAATTCCTGATAAAACTTGCGGACGAACGCGGTCACCTGCTGCAGCAGGTCGAGACCGGCTACTCTGAATCAGAAGTGCGCGACCGCTTCGTTCAGCAGGGCTACCTGGTGTATTGGGTCAAACCGCGTGGTCTTTTTGCGGCGGGCGAGTTCCGGTTGCCGCGGCGACGAGGAGTCAAGCAGAGCCAGTTTGTAATCTTTAACCAGCAATTCCTGACTCTCATCAAGGCCGGCCTGCCGATTTTGAACTCGCTTGAGTTGCTGATTAAACGGCAAAAGGATGCCTATTTACAATCTCTGTTGGAAAACGTTCGCGACCGGGTCAAGAGCGGCGAATTGCTTTCTACGGCGTTTGCGGCGCAGGGGGCATTTCCCAAGATTTATCCCACGACGCTGATGGCAGGAGAAAAGAGCGGCAACATGGAAGAAGTATTGAGCCGCTACATCTCGTTTCAGCGTCTGGCGCTGACGTTCAAGAAGAAGCTGGCGGTGTCATTGGTTTATCCGGCACTGCTGGTGACTGTGGTGTTCTTTATGCTGGTGTTCCTGATCACCTACGTGGTTCCGGAATTCGCCAAGCTCTTTGAAAACTTGAACGCCAAGCTACCCGCCATCACTGTGTTGATGTTGGCGGTCGGCACTCACGCGCAGAAATACGGGCCGGTACTGGCGATCGCATTGGTATTGCTGGTGCTCTTTCTCTGGCGCTGGAAGAACACAGACCGCGGAGCCGAAGGCATCGACGGCGTAATTTTGCGACTTCCGCTTCTGGGTCAAATTTGGTTGAAGTACCAGGTGGCGAATTTTGCTCGCATGTTATCCACCCTGCTTTCCGGAGGTCTCCCTTTGGTACAGGCTCTGGAGACAGCCGGAGATTCCATGAGCAGCCGAAGAATCTTGAACGGGATTTCGGAGGCGGCCTCGCGGGTCCGGGAAGGCCGAACGTTGGCAGGCAGTCTGGAAGAGCAAAAGATGTTCCCGGATCTGTCGGTTGAAATGATCGAAGTGGGCGAGTCCACCGGAGCCTTGCCAGCCATGCTGAATTCAGTGGCTGAATTTTATGAAGAGGATGTGCAGACTGCGCTGGGTGCGGCTATGGCCCTCATCGAACCCGCCATCCTGATCATCATGGCGGTATTCGTGGGTGGAGTACTGATCTCGCTGTATATGCCGATCTTTACTCTCGGATCCGGTGGCGCTCTTCACTAAGTTTGGAAGAACGGCTTTGGGCATTTGCAGGTAGATTTGGAAATGGCAAGAATGGCAGAGAAAAAATCAGTATTCGTGAACGGCGAGAATGGTGGGCGAATCGCGCCTGCCGCTCATGCCGATGACTTGGACAAGGCGCAGGATGTGGCGCGGCGCTATCGCTGCGAGTTCGTCGATCTGCATAATTTCCAGCTCCACCATGATCTTTTCAAGAAGATCCCAGTTCACCTGATGTTCCGCTACAACTTCATCCCTCTGGAGGAAACTCAGGACGGACGCCTTGCTATCGCCATCGCCGATCCCAGCCAGTTAATGATGATCGACGAGATCAGCCTGCTGCTGGGCAAGCGCATCGTCACCAAAGTTTCGACGCTGGCGCAGATCACGGAAATCCTAAAGAAGACAGAGCAGTCGCAACGAGTTCTGCAGGATGCCAGCGAAGGTTTCACCCTGGATGTGATTCGGGAAGATGAGGCCGGCGGCGATGAAAGTATTTCCATCGATCGCCTGACCGCGCAGGGCGACATCAGCCCCATCATTCGTCTTGTGGATACCACGATATTTACTGCCCTGCAACGCCGCGCCAGCGACATCCACATTGAGACTCGCGACGATTCCGTGTGCATTAAGTTCCGCATTGACGGAGTCCTAACGCAGGCCATGCCGCCTATCGGCAAGGAGCATCACACCACCATCATCTCCCGCATCAAGGTGATGAGTGAGCTGGACATTTCTGAACGGCGGGTTCCGCAAGACGGACGTTTTCGGGTGAAATACGGACAGCCCGAGCGTCCCATCGACTTCCGCGTCTCCATCATGCCTTCGATACACGGCGAGGACGCAGTGCTTCGCGTGCTCGACAAGGAGTCGATGAGTGAGAAGTTCCACCAGCTCGTTCTCGATGTCGTCGGCTTCGACGAAGAAGACTTACGAAAATTCCGCCGCTATATTGCCGAGCCTTATGGGATGGTGCTGGTCACCGGACCGACGGGCAGCGGTAAAACCACGACGCTGTACGCTGCCGTCAATGAGATCAAGACGGACGAAGACAAGATCATCACCATCGAAGATCCGGTTGAGTACCAGATTCGCGGAGTAACGCAGATTCCGGTCAATGAAAAGAAGGGACTGACCTTCGCTCGCGGATTACGATCGATTCTGCGTCATGATCCGGACAAAATCATGGTGGGCGAAATTCGTGATACCGAGACGGCGCAGATCGCCATTCAGTCGGCACTCACGGGACACCTGGTTTTCACTACCGTTCACGCCAACAATGTGGTCGATGTGATTGGCCGCTTTTTGAATATGGGCGTAGAGCCTTACAACTTTGTTTCAGCCTTGAACTGCATTCTGGCGCAGCGGTTGGTGCGCATCATATGCGAATCCTGCCGCACCGTGGTTCACTATCCGCAGGAAATGCTCGAGGCCAGCGGTCTGGATCCGGCGCAATGGTCGCAGGTTCCCTTCTACGAAGGTCAGGGTTGCATCGAGTGCGCGGGTACTGGATTTCGCGGACGCACCGCCATTCACGAACTGCTCGACTTGAGCGACCGCATCCGGGAGATGATTCTGGCTAAGAAGCCGACCTCGGAGATCAGGCGCGCCGCGCGCGAAGAAGGAATGCGGTTCCTGCGTGAGTCTGCTCTCGACAAAGTCAGGGCGGGCACAACTACGCTGAAGGAGATCAACAAAGTTACTTTCATCGAGAGTACGCGGTAGGGCGCAAGATAACCTAAACTAAGCAGGCGTGCCCTTCCAGCTATTGCATTTCTTTGTGTGACAGAGTTTGATTTGAACGACCTTTCCTAACATGAGTCCCAAGTTGAATTCCGGATCCAAGCCCAAGCTGGCTTGCGAAGTGGCTGCGGACCGCGTCCTGGCCGGCCGGCTTTCCGATAGTGGCGACGTAGTAGCCGAGTGCGCGTCCCATGAGTTGGCACCGGGCAGCGTGGTGCCGGATCTAATTGACACCAACCTGCGTCAGCGTTCCGCGGTTTATAAAACAATTGAAGACACTTTAAGCAGGATAGGCGGGCGCTCGCGTGATGTGATCGCTGTGCTTCCCGACGCCGCGGTGCGCGTAGTGCTGCTGGATTTTGACGCGCTTCCCACAAACCGCGAGGAGGCCGAAGGTGTGGTCCGCTTCCGGCTAAAGAAATCTCTGCCCTTTGACGTGGATAAGGCCAAGGTTTCGTATCATGCGCAGGTTTCCGGCGGGAATGTTCGAGTAATCGCAGCTGTGGCTCTTTCAACCGTCATTGAAGACTACGAAGCGGCGTTTCGCGAGGCGGGATACAGTCCCGGCATAGTGTTGCCCTCCATGTTGGCTGCGCTCGGCGCGGCGAACGCCACCGGGCCGACTCTGGTCATCAAGGTAGACGCTCGAACCACCAGCATTGCCATCCTCGACCAGCAACAGTTACTGCTTTTCCGAACCCTGGAAAATACTCGCGGAGTTACCATCACAGGCGACCAACTCGCCGAAGAAGTCTATCCGTCGGTGGTGTTCTTTCAGGACACCTATCATTTGAACATCGATAAAATTTTCGTGGCGGGACTGCCAGAGTCGGGAGGCGCGGCGCCCGCTTTGCGCGCTCAAACTGGAGCCGAAGTCAAAGAATTGGTAGGCTCGGCGCAATTGGGCAAGGGTGTCGGCCCCATTCCCAAGTGGAGGATGGCCGGGGTGGTCGGGGCTCTGCTTTCGTAAAATGCGCGTAGACATTAATCTCGCGACTCAGCCTTACCAGGATGCAAGACGCTTCTGGTTGCGCTGGGGCGGAGCGCTGGTCGCGCTCGGTCTGCTGACTTTAATTCTGTTATACAGCGTCCTCACCGGTTGGGTCAGCGCGCGTAAAGATCGAGACTTAATCCGACAGCGCGAAGCACAGATTGCCGCACGCGACCAGGAGAGGGCACAAGCCGAGGCGCTTTTGAGCCGGCCGGAAAACCGCAGCACACGTGACCGATCGCAGTTCCTCAATGACCTTTTCCAGCGCAAAGCTTTTTCCTGGACGAAAGTTTTTGAGGATCTGGAACGGGTGATGCCGCCGCGGCTGCATGTGGTCTCGATCCGCCCGGAGATGGGTTCGGAAGCAGGGCTGAATATCAAACTTGTGGTTGCGGGAGAGTCACGCGAGCGGGCTTTGGATCTGGTGCGCAAGATGGAAGCCTCGCAACGCTTCCAACAGACTCGGATTGACCAGGAAACCGCTCAGATAGGGCAGTCCGCAGGTGACAAGGTGCAATTCGACATTAGTGCTGTCTACGTTCCAGAGCTGCCGGGCACAAGTCAGGGCGGTGCACCGTAATGCCGGATCTCGGAAATACTCGGCGAAAGCTGGTGATCACGATCGGCGCTTTGCTGGTGGTGGATTTGATTGCCGCAGCGCTGCTGCTGTCTCCGATCATCGGCTCAGAACGATCACGTCTTGGTGAAATGGACACGCTCTGGAAAGAGTTGCAGGCGAAGACGCGGCAAGTCGAGCCTTTGCGAGGGATGGATAAGAAAGTTGTGCTTGCTCAAAAACAACTTGATGAATTCTACCAACAGCGGCTGACTAGCCGGGACTCAACCATCTACACTGAGTTGGGCAGGGTGGCAGCTCAGAGCGGCGTCAAGATAACCGAGGTCAAATACAAAGTAAAGGATCCGGAACCTGTAGGTTTGCGGCCTATGGAAATCGAAGCAAGTCTCTCCGGGGATTATTTGCAACTGGTACGCTTCATAAACGCATTAGAACGTGACCAATTGTTTTTTATTATCGATAGCGTGCAACTAGGCGGCGAGCAGGGTGGAGTAGTTAAGCTGCAGATGAAAATGCAAACTTTTCTGAAGGCGAATACTTAAGTGAAGGTTGGAGCGGAGAACCGCACCAAGTTGATTGCAGCCGTCGCGCTAATGGCGTTGGCTGTCATCCTCGTGGGCCGATGGATGTTCAGCTCAGGAGGTCCGTCTCCCGCGGAGGCCAATCCATCCGCTAGCGTTTCGGCGCCATCCACCGCGCAACCGGCTCCGAAGACGCGGAGTCGCGGCAGAAAAATCAATACCGCATCGCGCTCACTGGATCCCTCACTTCGCTACGACTGGTTAAAGGCCAGCGAAGACACCAAATACCAAGGCAAGGGACGGAATATTTTTCGTGCGCAGATCGACATCCCGCGTCCGGTTAGAAATCCTGCGACCGACCGTACGCCAATAGTGCCGCCACAACCAACTGGTCCTCCCCCTCCTCCACCCATCAACCTGAAATTTTTCGGATTTGCCAGCAAGCCGGGAGAGCCCAAGAAGATCTTTCTTTCGCAGGGAGAAGATGTATTTATCGCAGGTGAGGGGGAAATGGTTGATCGGCGTTACAAGATTCTGCGCATCTCTCCGATGTCGGTCGAGGTGGAAGACGTGCTCAACAACAACCGTCAGAGTATTCCACTGACCCAGGGATAAGAAACTTCGTTGACCGCGCTCTTGTCACGATGCGCACTCTAAGAATGGTTGACACTGATGTTGTGTAATCGCCGATTCTCGCGCCGCTCGTCTCCGCGCTCGCAGAGCGGTTACATGCTGCTTATGCTGATGCTGGTGGTGACTCTGCTGGCAATTGCCGCAGCGGCTATTGTGCCCACGATGGCTTTTCAGATTCGCCGCGACCGCGAAGAAGAACTTATCCACCGCGGAGTGCAGTACTCGCGGGCAATCCGGCGGTACGTTAAAAAATTCGGACGTTATCCGACGCGCCTGGAAGAATTGGAGAACACCAACAATCTCCGCTTTCTTCGCCGGCAGTACAAGGATCCAATCAGCGGGAAGAATTTCAAGTTACTTCATCTCGGAGAAGTGCAAATGAATTTCGGGGCAGGCGTTGCTGGAGCCACTTCCCCAGGCGCCAATCCCGGAGTCCCGACGTTGGGCGGGGTGGCACCGATTGGACTCGCTGGAGCGCAGAGCAGTCAACCATCGACCGCAGGCATGCCGCAGCCGGGAGCTGGGGTTGGGTTTAGCACAGGTGCCAACACCACCTCGCAGCCTGAAAAAAACACAAGTGACGTTAAGCTTTCAAGTCAGGTTTTTGGTGGAGGACCGATCGTCGGGGTAGTGAGTACGAGTAAAGACTCGAGCATTCGCGAATTCAATAAAAAGAAGCACTACGACCAATGGCAGTTCATCTATGATCCGTCCACCGATCGCGGCGGACTGCTCAATACACCTATGCAGCCACCGCTACAAGGCGCGACGCAGAACTTGCAACCGGGGGCTGCCGGCGGCACTCCAACTCAACCCCAGCAGCAGCCGCAGCCGCTACCGCAACCACAAGCTGAGCAGCCACAGGCAGAGCCGCCACAATAAGAAAAAGCCTCATCTTAATCAATGAGGCTTTTTATCTTACGTAGTGGCGCGCGAGTCGCCTGCCGCACTAATTCTTAGACGTTGAACGAAGATCCGCAACCGCAGGTACTCTTCACATTGGGATTCTCGAACTTAAACCCGGCTCCTTCGAGCGTCTCGATGTAATCCACGATGCAGCCATTCAGGTACATGAGCGACGTGGCATCCACGTACACTTTCAGGCCATCCATGTCGAAGACTTTGTCCATAAGTCCTGACCCATTCTCAAATGACATGGAATAGGAGAAACCGGAGCATCCGCCGCCGACAACCCCCACTCGCAAACCGGCAGGAGTAGGATTCTGCTGCCCCATAATCTCTTTGACCTTGGAGACTGCATTCGCAGTCAGACTGATCGGCGCTGTCTTTACTTCCGGCGTGGTTGTAGTGGCCATTCGTATCTCCTTGAAACTATTGAGTCCACACTATTATAACAAACCGTTCCCGGAAGCCCTAGCAAAGCTTACAGTACCTAAGTTTGGAACGGCCCTTCACTGACTTTATTAGATGAGGGGAGCCTGGTTCCGGACTCGTCCACAAACAAACGCGGTAACCCTTGCCAAGCGGAGCTATAATCCCCGGTGGGCCCTTACCCAAAGCCGGTCGTGGGCCACAAACCCACACCGACGCGAGAGATCAGTTCTACCCGAGGTGGCGTATGTCTCCTATGGTCTGGATGCTGATTGTGTGGGGAGTTCTGACGGCTGTTCTGATAGTCCTCCTAATCTATCGCAGCACTCTCACCATGCAAGAGGATGATCAACTTTTCCTGGGCGATTCCGAATCGCACATGGAACAGGAGCAAATTCAACTGATGCACAAGGTGAACAAGATCAATCCCTTTGTGCGCTGGTTAGGAGCCGCTTCAGGATTGCTGATCCTGGTCATAGCGGGCCTGGCTATTTATCAGGGACTGAACCAAGTGCAGTAAATTTCGACCCCTCGCTTCGCTCCACGCGCGGAACGCCAAGGAGTCGCGGGAAAATCTTTGCGCGCGCTGTTACGAAGCGCAAGCAGAGCCTGAGGCTGGTGCCGGGAGCGGGACTTGAACCCGCACGCTTATTAGGCACAGGCTCCTAAGACCTGCGTGTCTGCCAATTCCACCATCCCGGCTTGAACTCCAGTATAAAACGAGAGTGATTCGTTCATGAACTCGGCAGTGTGAAATCCGCCACTAGGGGCAGATGATCCGAAGCGATGAGCGCTTTCCGGCTGCGGTGCAGCTTGAAATCTTTCAAGGTGAGCAATTTGTCGAAATAAAAATGATCCAGGTGAAGAAACGGGATCAGACCAGGGTAAGTCCGGGCGTGGCGCAGGAACATGCGGGGATCGATGCTCTCGAAATTATCGGTCATCATCCGTGACGTCAGCCCGCGAGTCCATTCGTTGAAATCTCCCACGATCACTCTCGGCCCGGTCAACGCCGTATGTTGAAGCAGGTCTTGGCTTAGCAATAATCGCGCCTGCTGGCGCCGTTCCATGAATCCGGTTCCAAGATGTACGTTGAAAACGTGCAGCAGCGTGCGCCCCGCCACGTCCACATCGACCCGCAGACAGCCACGGCGTTCACGACCACGTGAGGTTACATCGTAGTTGCGATAGAAACGCACCGGGAAGCGGCTGAGCGTCATGTTGCCGTACTGACCGCCGTGAAGAGGACGGGTCTCGCCAAAACGCCAGGAATAATTCTCGAATGCGTGGGCAATGTATTGCGCCTGATCAAGATTCGCTTTGCCAGGGACGTTTACGACTTCCTGGAGAGCGATGACATCGGCGTCCAACTCACGAATTACTTCCGCAATACGCTCCGGCTTGGTGCGCCGGTCCACGCCACGGCATTTGTGGATGTTGTAAGTGGCAACTCGAATTCGCGAAGCGGAGCTCATTCACTGCTGGCGTTCGAGAACCCAGCCCAGCAGTTCTGGAGCGCGCTCCAGTACCGGCCTTCGCTTCCATTCCTGGTAGGTCACCTTGCGGCTACAGGCAAGGTCTTTCGCGAAATCCTGCTGCAGGCGCTGAGTGAAGTCTGGATCTCGTGCCGCTAGATTGACTTCGTCATTGATTCCGAAAGATCGGTTGTCGAAATTCGTCGATCCCACCACACCCCATATGCTATCAATCAGCAATATCTTGGCATGGATCATCGAAGGTTCATACTCATGGATGGAAGCTCCGGCTTTCAGCAATTTTCCATAAGCGTGGCGGCTGGAACTCCGCGTAAGCATATGGTCGCTGCGTTTCCCGGGCACCAGCACCACGACTTCGACATTGCGTTCGCGCGCGGCGCGCACCAGTTCGTCAATGACGCTTCTGTCTGGTAAGAAATACGGAGTTGTAATGTGAATGGTTTTCGTGGCGGAAGCAAGCAGCACCTGAAACAGCATTCGCGCTCGGGTTGCTCCACCTCCAGAAGGGGTACTGTTCACTATCAGGACATCGCCCTGACGCTCGCATTCCTGCCGCACGAAATGATCCGGTCCGAAGAGGACTTCTCCACAGCTTTCAAGCCAATTCTCGGCGAAGGTGGCTTGAAGATGGGGAACTGCGTCTCCTTCCACTTTGACCATGGTGTCACGCCAGCGAGGATGCTTGCTTTTATCCTTGAACCAGTGATCAGCCACACCAGCTCCGCCGATAAATGCGGTGCGGCCGTCGACAACCAGCAGTTCGCGATGGGTTCGATTATTGAAGTGAGGAAGTTTGTTCCACTTCATGCCGTTGTACCAGACAACATTTCCGCCAGCCTTTTTTAAATCTGAAAAAAAGTTCTTCCCCACGCCGGCGCTGCCCACTCCATCCAGGACTACGTTGACAGTTACACCCGCTTGGGAGCGCTCGGTAAGGGCAGTCACAAAACGCTGTCCGATCTCGCCCTTTTGAAATATATAAGCTTCCAGATTCACGCTTCGCTCTGCCCCGCGAATGGCTTCCAGTTCGGCTTCATAAAATGTGGGGCCATTGGTCAGAACGGTAAGCCGCGTGGTCTGATTCACCTTGGCGTCTACTAGTGCCTCCAGCATGTGGAGGAAGTCGTCCGAGTCGTTTGACTCCGAGGGAGAAGCAGAGACTCTGTACCGGAGGCCGGGATCGAAAAGGGCGACGATAATGAGGACCGCCATCGCAAGGATGGATAAGTAAGCGATGACAATGAAGCTGGTCGAAACCGTTACTTCAGCAAACATTATTCCTGGCATGTCCGCCCCCCTCCAGCCAAGCGCAGTTTAGATGCGTCAATTTGTGTTCGCGACCGGGGAAACGGGTCGGTCAAGCGGACCTCACTCGGCCGGATGGTCAGCTTCTCCTTTGTTGTTTCCTTGTCCCGCTCCCATTACACTGTGGACCCTATGTCGATTCCAACGCAGCCCAACATCAAGCTGGTCAATAGTCCGGAATACCGCGAGAGCTACGCCAATAGCGTTCAGGTAAGAGTGAATGTCTGGGATTTCTTCCTGGTGTTCGGCACTCTCCAGCAGCAGACCGAGAACCAAGTCGAAGTGCTTAATTTTCAAGGAATCTATCTGAGCCCGCAACAGGCCAAGGCGTTGACTTCCATCTTGCAGCAGAACGTGGCCAGTTATGAGAGCACTTTTGGCGAAATCAAACTCGATCCGCGCATGACCGCTACCGGCCCAGTACACTAGACCGCGCCTGTGCTGCGCGACGACCTCCAGCCCCGCAGATTTCATCCAGCATTGCTCTTCGTGTTGGTCTTTTTTTTGTTGGTTGTGCTACACGCGCCTCTGCTCCGGCTGTCGTATTTTTGGGACGAGGCTGGATATTATGTTCCGGCGGCTCGCGAACTATTATTAACCGGAAGTTTGATTCCGCGCTCCACGCCTTCCAACGCGCATCCTCCGCTGGTGATGGTTTATCTCGCGGCCTGCTGGAAATTGACTGGGTTCGCCCCCGTTGTGACCCGCACCGCTATGCTGGCGCTTGCTGCGTTTTGTTTACTAGGCGTCTTCCGGCTGGCAGAACGAGTGTCGAACCCTCAAGTGGCGCTTGCCGCGACGATCTGCACCGCCCTCTACCCTGTGTTCTTCGTGCAGAGCTCACTTGCCCACCTTGACATGGCAGCTGCGGGGCTAACATTATGGGGTTTGCGCTCTTACATCGACAACCGAAGAGCACAGACGGCATTTTGGTTTTCACTGGCAGCGCTGGCAAAAGAAACGGCGATCCTTACGCCATTGGGTTTGCTTGCCTGGGAAGTGCTTTGCCCATGGGTGGGGAGCAAGTCCCGTGAGTCAACTTGCCTGTATCCGCGACGTAGGTGGAGCTCTGCTCTGCTTCTAGTTCCCGTGATTCCGCTGGGGATCTGGTACGCCTACCATTACCTACGCACCGGATTCGTATTCGGCAATCCGGAATTTTTTCGTTACAACGTGGAAGCTACTCTACATCCGCTTCGCATTCTTCTGGCGCTGATACTGCGCTTCTGGCAAGCGCTTGGGTATCTGAATCTGTATTTGCTGACTTTAGCTGGACTGCTGGCGCTACGCCGTCCTCCCCTGCAGGACGAAAACGGTGAGCGGCCGAAGATCGCACTGAACGTACAGTTAGCCTTTCTCGCAGTGATCCTGGCGTATGTGGTCGCGATGGCTGTGGTTGGGGGCGCTGTGTTGGCTCGTTACATGCTGCCAGTGGTTCCTCTGATAATCATTATTTGGGTTTCGACGCTGTGGCGACGCGTGCAGCTGTGGTGGGCTGTAGTCGCCATGGTAGGACTGGCGTTTGTCATCGGACTATTCGTCAATCCTCCCTACGGATTTTCCTTCGAGGATAATCTCGCGTATCGCGATTACATTCTGTTGCACCAGCGGGCGGAGCAGTTTGTGGAAGCCCGATATCCTATGGCGCGGGTTTTGACCGCTTGGCCTGCCAGTGATGAACTAACCCATCCCTATCTGGGTTACATCACTCGGCCCATGCGTGTTGTCCGTATTGAGGATTTCAGTGCCGAGCAACTGCTGGCCGCAGCCGAGTCCCGGTCTGCTTTTGAGGTGGCGCTATTATTCTCCACCAAGTACGAGCCTCCGCATCCCTGGTTTGAACACTGGCGTGCCTGGCAAAGTTGGAAGACACGATTTTTTGGATATCACCGCGACCTGCCTGCCGCGGCTGCGACAGAAATTCTCGGCGGCAAATTAGTTTATTCAGAAACACGCGATGGGCAGTGGACCGCCGTTGTCGAAATCCAGCAGATTATGGAGGCACAGGCTGGAACAAGTATGCAGAGTGATTGGTTATCTCAGCATCAGATGACAGGAGTAGGTCTTCACCACCAGCCAGACTTGGCTTCCAGGGCGGAGATGCAGCGAATCCCGAGCCGCCAATGTGAGATGGACGGCTATTTCCACTCCGCAATCCACCGTTGCTACAACTACCATGTCGCGTTGCTGCACCGAGATGATTGTGCCCCGGATTATGTTGCGGGCGCTCAATCCACTGGGCTGAACTGTGGCTAGCAGAATGTCCCCTGCACGAATTCCAACCCGCAAGGTCGAGCCCACGTCCGCTCGCACCATCGGCGTTTCCCATTCCACGTCGCTGCCAGTGATGCGGCAAGTCATGGTGCCACGGTCTTCGTGCACAGCGACTACGGTCACATCAAAAATGTTTTCGAAGCCGGAGAGTTGCGCGACGGTTTCCTGACGTGGAGCTGACATCACTTCGTGCGGCGTCCCTTGCGCGATGATCCGGCCATTTTCGAGAACCAGCACACGCTCGCCTAGAGCAAAAACTTCCTCGCGGCTATGAGTGACATAAAGAATCGGAATGCGGTGGCCACGGTTCCAGGCTCGCAGGTCTTCGATGATCTTCGACTTGGTCGAGGCATCCAACGCGGCCATAGGTTCATCGAGCAGGAGCAAACATGGATCGGTCACCAGCGCGCGAGCCAGCGCCACCCGCTGACGCTCGCCTCCAGAAATCTCCGCCGGCTTCCGTCCGCGTAGATTCGAAATGCGGAAAGAAGACATCAAGGCCTCGCTCCGGTGGTGACGCTCGCTCCGGTCAAGAGACTGAAGGCCGTACTCGATATTTTTTTTGATGCTGAGATGAGGAAACAGCGCTAGGTCTTGAAACACGTAGCCAATTCTGCGCTGCTGAGCCGCCAGATTCGTGCCGCGCTCGAGGTCAAGTAATTTCTCCTCTGCAATCTCAATCCGTCCTGAATCCGGAGTAGCCAGGCCCGCGATGCAATCCAGCAAAGTGGTCTTCCCTGCTCCGGAAGCGCCGAACAAAATGGTAATTCCGGCCGGAACTTCGAATGCCGCATCCAGCTCGAAATTCACGCCGCTGCCGGCAAACCGCTTGCGGATCTGGACGGAGAGGAGGTCGTTTAGAGACGAGCTTGACGCTGTCGGGGAGTCTTTCATCCGGAGCGCTTTTACTTCCACGGCCACACTGCCCACACTTTCCGATTCAAAGCGTACACCATCGAAAGAATCGCGAATGACATCGCCAACAAGATTAACGCCGTCATGTTCGCAGCGCCGTATTCGAGCGCCTGCACCTGGTCGTAGATTGCGATCGATACCGTACGTGTGACGCCCGGAATGTTGCCGCCAACCATTAGCACTACTCCGAATTCGCCCATGGTGTGAGCAAAGCTCAGCGCTACACCAGTCACTAATCCGGACAGCGAGAGGGGCAGAATCACGTGAAAAAATGTCCGCCACTTCGAAGCGCCCAGTATCGCTGAAGCCGCAATCAGCCTGGTGTCTACTGCGGCAAACGAGGCGGCGAAAGGCTGCACCGCGAAGGGCAGACTGTAAATGATCGAGCCGATCATCAGCCCTTCGAAAGTAAATGCGAGACTATGACCGGTCAGGGATTGCCACCAGCGTCCCAGCGGGCTTCGCGGACCAAGCGCCACCAGAACATAAAATCCCAGGACCGTAGGAGGGAGAACGATGGGCAGGGCGACCACTGCTTCGGCGAGAAACTTCCACCGCCAATGCGAATAGGCTATCCAATAGGCGATCGGTAATCCGATGACCATCAAGGAGGCTGAGACCAACACTGCCAGCCGGGTGGTAAGCCAAAATGCCTGCCAGTCCATTAAACGCTTCCCTTTCGGGGCGGTTTTTCTTGGGAAAAAGGTATCATCCCCAAGGTGAATAAAAATTAACGTAAACTTTCGTAAATATTGCACAAAACCCGCACCGAGGCAGCAGAATATACCATCAATTAGGGTAGAGTCCGAAGGTTTCGAGCTGGCAGTATTTAGCGCTTGGCGGTTGGCCCTCCAAGGCTTGTCTGAGTGTTAAACGGACCATCACCGACTTGTAATGGTTAAATGCTAAGTGCTGATTGCGAATAAAAGGATAGTTCCGTGGAAATGCTGAAACGTCACTGGTTGATCGTGGGTCTGGTGGTGGTTGCCATCGCCGTGTTTGCTGCCTTTCAGTTTAAGGGAGCGGATAAGCCTCAATATTTCACTGTCAAAGTGGACCGCGGAGATGTTCGCGAAGTGGTCGAGGCGACCGGAACCATCAATGCCGTGACCACGGTGCAAGTGGGCTCGCAAGTTTCAGGAACGATTTCCCACCTTTTCGCGGATTTCAATTCCAAGGTGAAAAAGGGACAGCTGATCGCGCAGATTGAGCCATCGTTGTTCGAGGGCACGTTGCTCCAGGCAAAGGCCGATTTAGCCAACGCTCGGGCGAATCTGCTCACCGCAAAAGCTAACCTGGAGAAGGCACAAGCTACCGCTTTACAGACCAAAGCCGACTACGACCGGACGGTCAATCTCACTAAAGAAGGAGTGATGAGTCCGCAGCAACTCGACTTGGCGAAGGCCAACGCGGATAGCGCAACAGCAAGTGTTTCCGGAGGGCAGGCCCAGGTAACTCAGGCGGCGGCACAAGTGCAGCAGAAAGAGGCAGCCGTCACGGTGGCGCAGACTAATCTTAATTACACCAGCATCCACGCGCCCATCGATGGAACTGTGATCGCTCGCAACGTCGACGTAGGCCAGACTGTGGCGGCTTCGCTGCAGGCTCCGACTCTGTTCACGATCGCGCAGGATCTGACCAAGATGCAGGTCTACGCCAGCACGGACGAGTCCGATGTGGGGATGATCCGCACCGGTCAAGTCGTGAACTTCAAGGTAGATGCCTACCCGAAAGATACGTTCAGCGGCCGGGTTTCACAGGTTCGTATGAACGCGACCACCGTGCAAAACGTTGTCACCTACAACACGGTAATTGATTTTGATAATCCTGACACCAAACTTTTTCCGGGGATGACGGCGTACATCACTATCCCAGTGGCCAGCGCGAAGAACGTATTGCGCGTCCCCAATGGGGCACTGCGCTATAAGCCGGACATGAAACCTGAAGAGATCCGCGCGCTCTACCAAAAATATGGGTTGACGTCTGGGGAACAGGCTCGAGCGGCGGGGAGCGGCGATGCTGCCGGAACCGGCGCCGCTGGCAGGCAGGCGCGAGCGCAAGGCGCTCAAGGCGGTGCAGGCGATATGGAGCAGACGCGTGCGCCCAGGATGGATATATCGATCGTCTGGAAGTTGCGTCCGGATAAAAGCTTGGAGCCAGTAAAAATCCGCACTGGGATCACGGACCACACCGTCACCGAAGTGGCGCAAGTGCTGAATGGTCAGGCAAACGAGGGTGATCAGTTGGTGACTGGGGCGGTTTCTCCGACGGCCAGCACTGCACGACCACCCGGGGCGACGGGTCCGGCAACTCCGCGGGGGCGATAAGGACGCAGTTGCCTGGGCACCGCAGCGCTTTGCCGTGAAGAGAAACAAGATGGCTACTGTTTCACAACCTGGCATACAGACGATTCCGACCAGCGCAGCTGGGACAATCATCCAGATCGATGATGTACATAAATACTACGACCTGGGCGAAACCCGGGTGCATGCTCTGCGTGGCGTCAGTCTGCAAATTGAGCGCGGTGAGTTCGTTGCCATCATGGGCGCCAGCGGAAGCGGTAAGTCGACTTTCATGAACATTCTGGGATGCCTCGATAAGCCCACCAAGGGACGTTATCTGCTGGAGGGAATTGAGGTCTCAAGTCTCAGCAAAAAAGAACTAGCCGCGATTCGCAACCGCAAAATCGGCTTCGTCTTCCAGGGATTCAATCTGCTGTCACGCACTACAGCACTGGAGAACGTGGAATTACCCACACTGTACGCGCACATCAGCAAAGAAGAAGGCAGAAAGCGTTCCGAGCAGGCGCTAAAATTGGTCGGTTTGGGCGACCGCACCATGCATTTTCCATCGCAACTGTCCGGTGGACAGCAGCAGCGGGTGGCGATTGCGCGCGGGCTGGTCAACCGCCCGTCCATCTTGCTGGCGGACGAACCTACTGGCAATCTGGACAGCCGCACCTCGGTCGAAATCATGGATATCTTTCAGAAGTTGAACAGCGATGGCTTGACCGTAGTGCTGGTGACGCACGAGCCGGACGTGGCTCAGTTCGCCAAGCGCAGCATTGAGTTCCGCGACGGCAAAATCCGCCGCGATGAATCGATCCACGACCGCCCTATCGCGGCAGACGTACTAAAAAATATGCCGACTTTGGAGGATTAGTACCGACGGCGTCCCCGCCGCCAAGAAGTATGAAGTTCAAATTGCGAATCACTTAGAAATTATCACCGGCCCAAATTGGCTAAATGCTAATTGCTAAGCGCCAAGTGCCCGATTTTAGGAAAGTCAATATGGATGTAATGGCAATCATTCGCATCGCAATGCGGGCTCTGGCCCGCAACAAGATGCGTTCCGCTTTAACCATGCTAGGCATCATCATTGGTGTCGGAGCTGTCATTGCCATGGTGAGTGTGGGCCAGGGTGCGCAGCAGCAGGCACAAGACCAGATTGCCGCCATGGGTTCGAACATGCTGTTTGTGGGATCCGGTACGGTCATCCGCGGCGGGATGCGCATGGGATCAGGAGCTACCAAGACCCTCATCTACGACGATATGTTGGCAATTCTGCGCGAAGCTCCAGCGGTGAAGGCAGCCGCTCCTGGCAGCCAAAGCTCCGCCCAAGTCGTCTATGGAAACGATAACTGGGCGACACAAATTAACGGTACCGAGCCGCAGTACTTTGATATCCGTACCTGGCCGTTCCAGGAGGGGACTTCATTTACTCAGGGCGATGTGGATATGGCCGCCAATGTCGCGGTCATCGGCGAAACCGTGCGCAAGAATCTGTTCGGAGCCACCGACCCCATCGGGGAGACTATTCGCATCAGCAACCTGCCATTCAAAGTAGTCGGCGTGCTTGCGCCTAAGGGAACTTCGGCGGCGATGGGTCAGGATCAAGACGATATCATTATCGTTCCCATTACCACCCTTCAGAAGAAAATCACCGGTCAGGACTGGCTGCGCTGGATCATGGTGTCCGCTGTCTCGCGCGATGCAAGTTACACCGCGCAGCAACAGATCACCAGCCTGCTTCGCGACCGGCACCGCATTCGTCCCGGTCAGGATGACGACTTCATGGTGCGCAACCTGGCTGACGTCGCAGATCTCGCCGATCAGCAGGCTCGACTGTTTACCGTGCTGCTGGCCTCGATCGCCAGCATTTCCCTGATTGTGGGCGGCATCGGCATCATGAACATCATGTTGGTCTCGGTGACCGAACGAACGCGCGAGATTGGAATCCGCATGGCAATCGGTGCCACCGAGGGCGATGTGCAACAACAGTTTCTGATCGAAGCCGTAGTACTCAGCCTGGTGGGCGGAGCAGTCGGAATCATGTCTGGGGTCGGAGCGTCCCACCTGATTACGCAGACTTTAGGATGGCCGGTGCTGGTCTCGCCCATGGCGATTGTGGCTGCCGTAGTCTTCTCTATGGCGGTTGGCATTTTTTTTGGTTTCTACCCTGCACGCAAGGCGGCGCGTATGGATCCCATTGAAGCGCTGAGATACGAGTAGCCAACACGTTCCAGTGCCGAATTGGAACTCGATCCCGCAATGAAACTCCTTTTGCGTTGACAACGCATGATTTCGGCTTCGATACTAAGGCATCGGCCGTTCCTTACGCGTTTCCCTTCCGGCCCTAATCCTATTGAGCGTTGCATAATATAGTTACAATGGAAATAGCTCAGCTTGCTGCCAAAAGGCGATCACCAGAGTTGGACGTCGGCGCATCCGGCGCAACGCTTGGCGCGCATGGTGGCTCAACT
>Ga0066700_10000121_pt1 | contig 22615 bp, 20 predicted proteins | sample GraSoiAngelo_149_FD_66460 | JGI IMG/M metagenome (GOLD analysis project Ga0066700, IMG submission 66460) | Grasslands soil microbial communities from the Angelo Coastal Reserve, California, USA - 14_1009_09_30cm | ecosystem: Environmental > Terrestrial > Soil > Grasslands | place: USA...
CTAGTTTCTGTCGCCCCGTCGGGGGTCGGCGGTTGTTGCCTCACAACCCACGGCTGGCGCCGTGGGCTGCATTCTTATGCCGCTTCGCGGCTGAAACGCGAGCATCGTGAGCCGTGGTCTTTTCCTCCGTGGTTCTCTGGGCCCTCTGGGGTTCAAAGACTTTTACTTCTCTAGGCGAGCCTTCCCGTACAAAAGACACGATGGTTTACCCAGGTAACGCCCTCAGTTGGTGGAGTAGAAGAAAGACTCGTGCCGGAGTAGCGCTTCCAGTCCATCGATCACGTAACGGGCGTCGGACTTGGCGACCGCGCCGCGGATTCCAACGTTCCGGGCTTCCTCGACGAGCTGGTGCGAAAGGTGAGTCGTAAACATCAGGATGGGAACTTCAGGAATCAGCTTGCCGATTTCACGCGCAGCCTGCACCCCGTTCATTCCCGGCATCAGAAAATCGAGCACGATAACATCCGGGGCGAGGTCCCGGGCGCGGGTAATTGCATCCTGGCCGTTGGCCGCTTCGCCGCATACCTGCCAGTGGGGATGCTGATGAAGCAGATCGCGAAGCCGCTGGCGCACCAGCGGGCTGTCATCGACGATCAAGATGCGGGTGTCCACCAACTTCTCCCAGGAGTTCGCGGAAAATTTGCTAATCACCTTCTGGTGGGACGCGCTACCCACCATTGCCAGCGCAAGATATGACCGGTACGACGCTGGACAACGCTTCTGCACGCAGTCACGAAACGTGCCAATAATAACAGTGGTGACGGACCGCGCCTACCCGTAGATGTAACCAATTAGTAGTAAATAAAGCTGTATACGTCGTCTACAGCAAACACCTGAAAGAGCACGCAGCCTTCTTCTCTCAAACGAAGCGAATTCCGCGGTAGCCAGCAAACCGCAAACTTGTCGCACCTAAGTGATTGAAGCTAATGGGAAGGACGGTTTTTACGATATTATTTGACCGGCGCGAACGCAGTTTAACAATCCATCGGAGAGCATGAATGAAAACTGTATTGAGGGGCACGTTCCGGCTTTTGGCATTCCTACTGCTGATTTCTACCTGCTCGCTGGCCGAAACCGCCGCCGAGACCTACAAAACCACGTGTGCCATGTGCCACGGACCCGACGGCAAGGGCGAAACAGCTCTGGGCAAGAACCTCCACGCCAAGGACCTGACTTCTGATGAAGTGCGGAAAAAGTCGGACGCAGAGCTGAGCACTATTATTGTCAAGGGCAAGGAAAACATGCCGGGCTTTGAGGGCAGGTTGACCCAGGCCCAGATCAACGGCTTGGTGAAGTATATTCGCAGTCTGAAATAGTAGCTGGTTCATTACATCGCGCCGCTGCGTGGCGTTGTCCAATAATTTCACGTCCGCATTTCTCATCAGGTGAAAGCTCGGCCTGTTCTCCCTCTCTTTGCCTTTTGACAGTTGTATAATTTCGAACCCAGCGAAATTTGAACGCTGCAGGGCTCCTGAAATGTCTGCTAACGGAAAAACTCCTGGTCTGTCCAAATCCATCGGACCCATTTGCGGAGGTTGGGAATGCCAGACGACGTGAAGAAACCCACCGAGGAAGGTTCCGGATTTTCCCGCCGTGACTTCCTGAAGATTTCCAGCATCTCGGCCGCGGCAGTGCCGCTCATTGGGACCAGAGTGGTAGAAGCCGCCGGCACGCCGGTAAAAGTCTATGGTCCTGACAAGGTACCGATCGAATTGACGGTCAATGGCAAAAAGCACAGCTTGCAGCTCGAGCCCCGCGTCACCTTACTGGAGGCTTTACGCGACGACCTCGACCTTACTGGGAGCAAGCGGGTATGCGATCACGCCGAATGCGGCGCCTGCACCGTTCTCTTGGACAACAAGGTCGTGTATGCCTGCTCCCTTCTGGCCATCGAGGCGCCAGGGAAACAGATCACCACGATTGAAGCTCTGATGCAGGGCGGCAAGCTGCACCCCATACAGCAGGCATTTATGGATAACGATGCTTCCCAGTGCGGCTTCTGTACTCCTGGATTCGTCGTCGCCACCAAAGCTTTTCTGGACAAGCATCCCAAAGCCACCGCCGAGGACATTCGCCGGGGTATGAGTGGCAATCTCTGCCGCTGCGGTACTTACCACGGCATTCAGAAGGTCATCGCGCAATTTACCCAGAAAGGAGCCTGAGTCATGCCCGACTACAGTTGGCCTCCGCCGGAAAATCGTAACTTGATCGGCAAGCGCATCTCGCGGGTAGATTCGCCGGTGAAGGTCTCCGGCCGCGCCAAGTACACCTACGATTACAACCCCAGCGGCATGCTCTACGGAAAAATCCTGCGCTCACCTCATGCCAAAGCCAAGATCGTCACCATTGATACCAGCTCCGCCGAAAAAATGCCGGGAGTGAAAGCGGTTCAGATCGCGCAGAAAGTCGGCAGCACCGTTCAATGGGCTGGGGACGAAGTGGTTGGAGTCGCCGCGGTAGACGAAGTCACGGCAGAAGACGCCATCCGCGCCATCAAAGTCACCTATCAGCCGCTGCCACATCTGGTCAGTGATGCCGAACCGCCCGCAGGAGCCGCGGAAACGCCAGGTCCGTTGAGCGTGGACGACCTAGAAGACATGCTCGATAACCAGGTACGCCCGCGCGAGATGGCAGAGCAGATACAACAGTACGGCATCACCTTCAAAGCGGACGACAAGACGCTGGAAGGTCTGAAATCTGACGGCGCTACCGATGACGTCTTGGCCGCGCTTCGGACCGCCCCGGTCCATGAGAACGCTGAAAGCAAACCCAAGTCCAACTATTCGAAAGCCGCCGCGCAGACCCAGGGCGAGCCCGACAAAGCCTTCAGCGACGCCGAGATTATTTCAGAGGGAATTTATGGCGCGCCGGTCATCACCCATTGCTGTCTGGAGTCGCACGGCGCCACTCCTGAGTGGACCGACGACGATCATCTGATGGTCCACATCTCCACGCAGAATGTCTCCGGCATTGCCGGCCAGATGGCCGACCCGATCGGTATCCCGGCGGCGAATATCCGCGTCCACCAGGACCACATCGGCGGCGGCTTCGGCAGCAAATTCGGACCGGATCGCTGGACCATCGTCGCCGCTCAGCTCTCCAAGAAAGCCGGGGGCAAGCCGGTTCGCGTGATGCTGGAGCGCAACTCCGAACTCGAAGTCGCGGGCTGCCGGCCTTCCGCCTATGCCCGCGTGAAAGTGGCGGCCAAAAAAGACGGAACCATTACCGGCTGGCAATCGCAATCTTGGGGGACAGGTGGTCCCGGCGGCGGAGGCATGCCGCCTATTCCCTACGTTTTCAACATTCCCAATCAGCGCAAAGAGCACACCGCCATCCACAACAATATCGGTCCAGCCCGGGCCTGGCGTGCTCCCAACCATCCACAAGCAGCCGTAATCACGATGGGCGCCCTTGAGGACACAGCTGCCAAACTCAACATGGATCCGGTCGATTTCTTCCTCAAAAACATCGAGTTGACGACCAAAGACCGACAGAATGTCTACCGCGAAGAACTTGCCATTGCTTCCGACCTGATGGATTGGAAAAACAAATGGAAGCCGCGTGGCCAGAATATTTCCGGCCACATTGCTCGTGGGCTGGGACTATCGGTCCACACGTGGGGCGGGCGCGGCCACGCCAGCGATTGCGATCTCACTCTCCATCCCGACGGCTCGGTTGACATCAAGATGGGCACCCAGGACATTGGGACCGGCACTCGCACCACCATCCTGATTGTCGCCGCCGACACCCTCGGCATCCCCATGGACGCCATCAATCTTTTTATCGGCGACACGCTTTATCCTCCGTCCGGAGGCTCCGGAGGCTCGACCACTCCCGGCGGCGTAAGCTCCTCTACCCGCCGCGCTGCGGTGGACGCCCGCGACGCACTGTTCGAGAAAGTCGCTCCCGCTCTCAATGCGCAGCCCGCGGATCTGGAAAGCGTAAATGGAACCGTCCGCGTGAAGAGCGATCACAGCCGCTCCTTAAGCTGGAAGCAAGCCTGCACCAAGCTGGGCGCGATGCCGCTCACAGTTCGCGGCAAGAATCCCGACAAGTCCAAGCCTCCGGATCTCACCAACAGCGGTGTAGGCGGCGTAGGTATGGCCGAAGTCGAAGTGGACACCGAGACCGGCGTGGTGAAGGTCAAAAAGATGGTCGCCGTGCAGGATTGCGGCCTCATCATCGATCTGAAAATGGCCGAGAGCAGTTGTTACGGCGCCATGGTGATGGGCATCAGCTATGCGCTGTTCGAAGAAAAAGTAATGGACCAGACCACCGGCCGTATGCTGAATCCCAACATGGAGTTCTACCGTTTGGCGGGCTTGAACGACATCCCCGACCTCGTGGTCCACATGATGACTGGGAAAGGCTATGACGAGCGTGGAGTCATCGGACTCGGCGAACCGCCCGTGATCTCGCCCGGAGCTGCGATTTCCAACGCTGTCGCCAATGCCACAGGAGTGCGCGTGCCGTTCCTCCCACTTACTCCCGACCGCGTGCTTGCGGCGCTCGGTCAGAAGGCAGGTGCTTAATGCGAGCTTTCGAATACACCAGTCCAACTACCAGAGATCAGGCTATCGGATTGTTAGCCCCGGCATGGGGGCAAGCCGAAGTCCTCGCTGGCGGCACCGATCTGCTGGCGCTGATGAAAGATGATGTCGTCCAGCCTAAGCGCCTGGTGAATATCAAAGAAATCAGCGATCTTCATGGGATCGCCGTAAATGCCCAGGGGCTCCGCATTGGAGCCCTGACAACTCTTGGCGATCTGGCGGACAACGTCAACGTTGTGAAGAATTATCCCGCGCTGGCCGAAGCAGTGAATGAAGCTGCCAGCCCGCAGATACGCAATATGGCGACGCTCGGTGGTAATCTGTGCCAGCGTCCGCGCTGCTGGTACTTCCGCAACGGATTCGGGCTTCTCCCCAAAAACGAATCTGGAAAAGACCTGGTTGCCGAAGGCGATAATCGTTACCATGCCATCCTCGGCAACGATGGTCCTGCGAAGTTCATCAGCCCATCTACGATCGTGCCGGCTCTGATTGCCTATGGCGCAACCATCCGCCTGGTAGGGCCAAACGGGCGGCGTGAGCTGCCGCTGCAAAAATTCTTTGTAGACCCCAGAACCGAGAACGATCGCGAACACGATCTGAGATCAAACGAGATCGTCACTGATGTCGTGATCCCCCACGCCGGGACTCTGAAAGCCGCGCACTATGAAATTCGTCAGAAAGAAGCATTCGATTGGCCGTTGGCGGTAGCTGCGGTCGGACTCAAAATGAATGGCTCCGCCGTGCAATCCGCACGGGTGATCCTGGGATCTGTCGCTCCCATACCCTGGCGATCGCCCGAGGCCGAACAGGTGCTCGCAGGAAAAACTGTTTCAGAAGCAGTGGCCAAGTCTGCCGCCGATGCAGCCCTGCAGAACGCCAAGCCGCTCAGCCACAACGCTTATAAAGTCCAACTCGCGCGCGTTGCCGTGAGACGCGCCATCCTGAAAGCCGCAGGAGGTTCCGCATGATCCGCGACCGCTTCAACACCAATCTTCCGAATCTCTGCCCGGCGCTGCGTTGGAAAGGACAATTCGTTCTCTCCGAGCCTGATCCTACGGTGCCTAGATCGAACGATGGCCTATTCTGGTGTCTCCACACCCAAACCTGCATTGGTCCCGACGGCGAATTGGCGGAACCAGGCAACTGCGCTTCCAACAACCGCGCATGTCACGGAACCGGAAAATGTGAATAGGGTAGCACTTAGCAATCAGCACTCAGCCCCTGGAGTATTGCCTCAGTGCGAGTAAAGCGGTAGTTTCCTGCCAAGCGATACAGAGACTTTTTCTCACTCGCCTCTACCCGTGGGTGCTGAATGCTGAGTGCTGCCTTTCTGCACTTTCCCATACTCCGCCTTTGCCTGCTGCAACAAACGAACATCCGCATCAGCATCTTTCCACTGCGCCAGAAAATCCTGGTATGCGATCCGGCTATGGGCTGCATCGTTTTGCAGAGAAAAGGCACGCCCCAGGCCCAAATGCGCCAGAGGAATCAGTGGATCTATCGGAAGCACGTTCCGCAGCTCCAGCATCCGCTGAAAAGTCTGCACTGCCTCGCCGCCCTGCCCCGCTTTCAGATAGGCATTTCCGCGCACATACAGCACTGCCGTATTCACTCGCGCGTAGATCATCGCGCCGTCCAGCAAATCAATGGCTTTGGCCGGATTGCCGTGATTGATTTCGATTTGCGCTTTGACTAGCGGAACTGAGACGAATTGCACCAAGGTATCGTAGGGACGTTGCCGGGCTACCTCATCCACCAATTTCGCCGCCCGTTTATCTTCCCCAGCGACAGCCAGCGCGATCGCCGAGTTCAGTGCGACGCGAGGCGAATTTGACATTTTCAGAGCCTGAGCCACATCTTCCAATGCACGAGACTTGTCCAAGGCAATCGCCTCCACGAGCGCCTCTTGCGTGTACTGGTTCGCGGCTCCTTCCTTCAGGTTCAAGCGCTCTGCCGCGTCTCTCGCCTTTTGACCCAACTCTCTGGAGTGGCGGATCTGCCCACGGCACGCTGCCATCGCGCTTCTTCCGCCCAACACGTTCATCTCGCCATCTGGACCGGCTTTTCCCAGCTCCATCTCCCGCTCTGCCGTTGCCATGTCGCTCTGCCCCAGGGCTACTCCGGCCAACTGTAAATGGAGCCCCGGCGAGTCGAGTTTTCGCTGCAGCGCCTGGTTCAGCGTTGCCTTAGCCTCATCCAAGCGGTTGAGTCCCGCATAGGCCTGTGCCAGATTCGAATAGCCGGTCGCATTATTAGGGTCCAACTGCACCGCTTGCCGTGCATTGTCCAGGGCATTTTCGAACTGACCCAGTGAGTTGTAGATAGCGGACAGGTTGTTAGATGGAATCATGTCTCGAGGGTAAGTTTGCTTATAAAGTTCCAGCGCCGTGATTCCCTTGTCCAATTGCCCCGAGTCGGCATAGTAGTGCGAGGTGATATACAACTTTTCGTGTTCGCTGGCGCGCTCGCGCAGTTCGAACGCCCTCTTGCGATTCTGCTCCGACATTTCACTCTGGCCAAGGTTGTTGTAGACCGTGCCCAGTCGCGCGTAAGCCATAGCGAAATTGGGATCCAATTCCACCGCACGCTGATACAGAGGTAACGCGCCGAACTCCTCGCCGATCTGATGTTTGGCGTCTCCTAAACTGAGCGCTTTGAGCGCCTCCAGGGATGAGGTAGTCGCTTCCGATAGAGGTTTGTCATATTTCTGGACCGAGGTCAGGGACTCTCCCAATTTCCGTCGTAGCTTGGAGCCTGCGTCGTGCAACGAGTTCAGTACCTCCTCTTTTTTCTCCGCCTGAACTTCTTCTCGCGCCAAAGATTCTCCGGTCCCCGCGTTTACTACTTCCAGCGTGACCACGTATTGGCTGCCCAGACTCGCGATCGAGCCATTCAACATTGCTTTGATGCCATTGCGCAGTGAGATTTCCCGTCCCACATCGCTGGTAATGCGCTGCTCGGGCGGTCTGCCCATGAATTGCAGGGTCTGGCGAACTTTCTGCTCCGGAAAGACATTTAAGTAAGGCGATTGTTCCAGGTCGACCGCCACTGCTTTCTTCAACGTGCCGTCGAAGACCGGATCCGCCGTGATATTCACGAAATCGGTGACCAGAATGGCGTCCTTATCCGACATCATGGCCCGGCTACGGCGCACGAAAAACGTCAATGCCGCGCCCACTACGGACAAAAGCACAATTGCCGCGATCACCAGATTCCACAACTTCGCAGACTTTTTCACCGGTAAACCAGACTTATGCAGACGCGGAACGTCTACTCGCATGTCGGATGAGCTGGCGAGTGCTGCAACCACGCCAGACTCCGTATCCCGCTTCAGCCGCTTCAGGTCAGCCCGCACTTCTGCCGCACTCTGGCAGCGCAGGTCACGATCCTTCTCCAGCAATTTGTGGATGATCTCTTCCAGTCGCGGCGGCACGTCCGGATTCAAACGCACCGGCGGCACCGGCGGGCGATTCAGGATGGCTTCAAAAATGACGGCCGAAGTATCTCCGCGGAACGGCAGTGCCCCCGTAGCCATCTCGTAGAGCACTGCGCCAAAAGAAAACAAATCCGTACGTGCATCCAGATCTTTTCCGCGTGCCTGTTCCGGAGACATGTAGGCAATGGTACCCACAGTGGATCCGGGACTAGTCAGATGACCCTCACCCGACGTCACTGCTGAATCCACAGTCTGTTGGTCGAGCACTACGTGCGGTTTCAGCGCATGTTTTGCCAATCCGAAATCCAGCACCTTGGCCTGGTTCCGCGTGGTGACAAAAATATTTGCTGGCTTGATATCGCGGTGAATGATGCCCTTGGCGTGAGCCGCTTCCAACGCATCGGCAATCTGTATTCCCAGGTTGAGAAGCAGATCGAGCTCGAGAGCTTGTTTTCCAATGCATTGCTTGAGCGTTTGGCCTTCCAGCAACTCCATGGCGATAAAATGCCGCCCATCGACCTGTGCGATCTCATAAATAGTGCAGATGTTGGGATGGTTCAGCGCAGAAGCCGCTCGGGCCTCACGCTGAAAGCGCTCCAGCGCCGCAGGATCTTTTTCCAACTCACCAGGCAGGAATTTCAGCGCGACATGGCGGCCCAAGCTGAGGTCTTCAGCCTCGTAAACCACACCCATGCCACCGCCGCCAAGCTGGTGCAGGATGCGGTAGTGGGAAATGGTTTCACCGATCATCAACCAGGCCGCTCCAGGGGAAAAGTCTTTTGATGGTAGGCTGCGCTCGCAGTCAAGTCAACGCCAGGATAATGTCTCTTCTTCCGTGTACCTCTGTGTCCTCTGTGATTCACCGCTCTTGATTTGGAAGCAATTAAAGTCACTGTGAATTAGCTATCTGTCTCGCCCCCTTTGCTTAGCCCTGCAGTTTGGAGCACAATATACTGATAGTTCTTAACAGGAGTATTGCTATGCGCTATCGCCTGTTTGCAATAATCGGCATCGCTATTCTGGCGCTTTCCACTTTTGCGCTCGCGCGACAGATCCGCGGCGACTATATCGAAACTCGCAGCGCCGATGTCTACACTGGATCATGCTTCGCCAACGGTGAAGTGAATCTCGTCGGCAATCAAGCCATCCTGGCATGGCATGTCCAGAGCGGAAGCTGGGACGGCATGTCGCTCGATGGACTCACCGTCGCCGCAGCAGTTCGCGCCCGCGCCACACTGGGCGATCCCTATGCCAATCCTTATCCGGCTCAGGCTGTCCTCATTGTGGATGAGCAAGCCAACCCGCAGCAGCGCGCTGCCCTAGTCGCATTCGCCAAACAAATGGGGGGCGAGCTTCTGAGCAATGTGGAACGCGTGATCCCCGCGACCATGGAATTGATCGTCAACCATGAGCGTCACGGAGTGGCTCTGCTTCGCGCCGGAAAGTTTGCCACCGTACAAACACGGCCGCTCAACGAGCAAGACCATCTCTGCGGTAACGAAGTCACTTTCTATCCGCCGCTCACGGAATTGGCTCATTCAATGCCCGCCGTGGCTCTGACCGATTCCTATCGTGGCCCCGGACTGGGAGTGGATTGGGAATCACACGGCAAACGTAGCGCGTTCGTCGGAACATTCGTTCGATAAATATCTCGACAACTCGCAGCGCCGCATCGCGGTTGTTCCTGGGAGGAAAATGTGCACACCAGGGTGATTGCAGTTCTCCTCTTTGTACGCATTGCGTCTTTGAGCCTCGCCGCGCAGACCGGCAAGATTGAACCCATTGGACCAGCGAGCGATTCGAGCGTGGCCGAAGGCGTGAAGAAAGTTCTCGATCCTAAGGGCTATCGCGTCTCACTGGATGATGGCAGTGTGGCCTGCGAAATCTGGTTGCGTAATAAGACCCCCGCGCAACCGAAAAAGGATTCGCCTGGAGCGCTATACAGCCAACTCGCCGAGTCCACGCTCGTGGGCATAATTTCCTTCCCTCAAGCCACTACCGATTATCGCGGACAGAACATCCGCAAAGGAACTTACACGCTGCGTTACGAACTGATTCCCAACGATGGAAATCATTTAGGAGTCGCCCCCAACCGCGACTTCGTTCTTCTGGTGCCGGCAGCGTCGGATGAGAATCCCGACGCAACATTCAAATTCGATGAATTGGTGAGCCTGAGCCGGAAAGCGACTGGAACCAAGCATCCCGGCCCATTGAGCCTGGCGCAGCCAGAAAGTGGCACCGCGGCCGCAGTCTCCAAAGACGATGAAGACCACTGGATTTTCTCCGCCGCAATCAAGTTGGCGTCAGGTGAGGATTTGCCTATTGCGTTGGTTGTGAAGGGTACGGCGCCGCAATAGAGTTTGTGGGATTGCGGGTTTTCGTCCGCCGGGATTCGTGTCTGAAACGGAAATGATTAGTCCGTCGACCGCTGTGCTGATCGCTTTTCCTGTTCGCAGATAGTGATTGATGGCAGCTTCCCAGCCCTTCATTTTGTGCTCGAACCATTTCCGGTCATAACGTTCGACTTCCTGGTTCCCGGTAGCTGACAAGCCTGTATAGGTGTAACGAATGAGAGCAGTGGTGTTGCCCTTTGGATTCTTGTCGAGAGAAATAGCGATTTGAGCTGCCACTTGTCCCGGTTTCACCCAGCTGAACGCAATGCGGAACGTCGCTGGATCGTACTGGGTCACAAGCCAGGTAGTCTCCGTGCCATCCCCATTCGGAGTGGTGAATACGCATCCCGCCTCCGCCACGCCTGATTTTGAATAGATCATCTTGTACTGCCATCCTGGCACCCAGTCTGCCTCTCGCACAGGACATAGCAGCGGAAAGACAATTTCCGGCGGAGCATCGTTCGTCTGCGTGTATTCGTGAGTGACGCGCCTGGCTGATGACATACGAATGTGTGGCGCGGGCGCCCCCGCCCGCGGCAGTTGATCTGAACAGAGTACCTACGTAATCCGCAGACCGCGAATCATCTTGCCCGCCAAAACACCTCAGCCTTAAATGTAAATGAATCCATGAAAGTCACGTTTACCTCGCTCTGTTGCTCTGTGCCATCGCCCAATCGTCAAGTGCGCAGCAGAAAACTTTCGACTGGAAACGTGCCAGCGATGAAGTAGTCCGACTTGACCCTGCCGACTACCATACCGGTCGCGTTTACCGTCCCGGCCCAGGCGGCGGGAACATGCACATTGACATACAAGCCAAACAGCCGGTCACCATTGCCATGGCCTTTGCGGATGAATGGAATAATGCGCTTCAACATCCCGATCCCGCGACTTTGAGCAACCTTACCTATCGTTGCATGCGAGAGCATGTAACCACCACGACTTATGAATGCCATCTTCCTTCCGAGCGTCCTATGGTTCTTATTATTCAGGATGAACGGATCCCCAATCGCGCCATCCTCACCGGAATTCCCGCGGTTTTGAACCGCGGCGCAAAGAAGTTCATCTCGCCCAACGATTTAAAAATCACATACTACAGCTGGACGTGCGTGACCAACTGCATTCTGCCGGAGTATCAGTGGTTCCGTTTGGTGAAAGAAAAGTACGAGCTCACATCGGTTCCGAAAATTTACAGCCTGCTCACTCCGGAGCGCGACGGCCAGCAGCTTAGCGTGAAGATCAAAGCTCCCATTCCAATGACGATCGCAGTCCTGCCCTCAAAATTCGCCGACCAGATCTACGATAAGCCAGACACTATGTCATCCGCCCTCAGCAACACATCCTGCAAACAGCGTGGAGTGCAGTCGCTGACTTTCGATTGCCACTTCAATCTTACCGATGGCCCTCAATCGCTGGTCATCAAGCCGGACACCTCCTTTTCCGGACATAAGAAAGCTGAGATTGAGCTTCAAACCGTTCGATGCATCGCTAACTGCGGCCAGTAAAGCAAAAAGCGGAGCTCGATCGCGGGGATTCAAAACCCGCCTAAGGTTTCTCTACAGAATGTTCCTGTTCGACGAAATACTTTAGACGTACAACTCACCTCTTTCCAGCAGCTTCCAAAATGCACCACTTTGCGAAGCCATTCGCGAAGAATTCGAACCCGAGGTTTGAACCCAATGAAAGCCGATGCAAGACTGACGATTCTAGGAGTTTGCCTGTTTTTTTGCGGGACCCATATAAGCCCAGCCCAGACCACACAAGGGCCTACCAATTTCAATGGAGCAACCACTTCGCAAGTGGTCAACATTACTCAGACTGGAAGTGGATTCGGCCTGAAAGCCAGCACCCCTTCCACCAGCGGCGTCAGCGCCTTATTTGGCCAGGCTACCGGCACCAGCGGTTTTAACAATGGTGTGTGGGGAAGAAGTTTTAGCCCAGCCGGCGTAGCTGTGCGAGGCGAAAATATGGCCAAAACCGGAAGCGCTACCGGAGGCGCTTTCTTTAGCAGCAGCACCCACGGACTGGGCCTCTTCGGTAGCGCCACTGCTGCCAGCGGTTTCACTGTCGGAATCCGCGGATTCGCCCAGAGTCCGAACGGAGTTGGCGTGCGTGGCGATGTAGCGTCTCCATGCGCCACGGCTTGCGGAGCAGGATACTCAATTGGCGTGTTGGGTGTGATAAATGCCACTAGCGGATCCGCCGGCGTTTTCGAGGAGGATTACCCCGACGGTGGCGGTACTTTGATCGTAGGTCGAACCATGACGCATACCCCAGGCGTTCTGCAAAACATGTTCCGCGTGAACGATGCGGGAGATGTATTTGCTACGACCTATAACACCGGCGGCGCCGACTTTGCTGAAGCTTTCTCCGTGAAAGGATCCAAATCCGCCTACGCTGCCGGCGACGTGCTGGTGATTGACCACAGCTCCGCTCGCCGTCTTGCCCGCGCCGCCAAGCCGTATTCCACGCTGGTGGCGGGAATCTATTCCACCAAGCCGGGAGTGCTGGCGACTCCATACAAAATGGGCGAAGTTCCTAAATCCGATGTGCCTCTGGCAGTCGTAGGGGTTGTGCCTTGCAAGGTCACTGCTGAAAACGGGGCCATCGAAGCCGGTGACCTTTTGGTCACTTCCAGCAAGCAAGGCTACGCCATGAAAGGAACCGACAGGCGCAAGATGATCGGAGCCGTATTAGGAAAAGCTTTGGAGCCTCTTCCGCAGGGAAGTGGCGTCATACAGGTTCTTGTTACCCTTCAGTAAGCTCAACATCACATCAACTTCGTCGGGCCGCTCTTGTGAGTGGCCCGATTTTTTTACCCATCCCACCGCCGGAACAATAAGGCCCCATTGGTTCCGCCAAAGCCGAAGGAATTCGACATGGCGTACTCCACTTTCGCTTTTCTCGCCTGGTTGGGAACATAATCCAGATCACACTCGGGATCAGGATTGTCCAAATTCATCGTAGGAGGCAAAATCTGGTCGCGCAGCGCCAGCACCGTGATCCCGCTCTCTAATCCGCCAGCGCCACCCAATAAGTGACCAGTCATGGACTTGGTCGAACTTACCGGCACCTTGTAAGCGTAATCGCCAAATGCCCGCTTGATGGCAACCGTTTCCAGCTTGTCCCCGATGTCTGTCGAGGTGCCATGCGCATTGATGTAGCCCACCTGCTCCGGTTGCACTTTCGCGTCATTCAGCGTGTTCACCATGACGCGAAAAGCTCCATCACCGTTCTCTGCCGGCTGAGTAATGTGGTGAGCATCTCCGCTCATCCCGTAGCCCACAATCTCCGCCAGAATTTTCCCTCCACGGCGGCGGGCAAATTCCAATTCTTCCAGTATCAGAATCCCCGCGCCTTCTCCGATGACAAACCCATCCCGCCCGGAATCCCACGGACGGCTGGCTTTCTCCGGCGCATCATTTCGCGTGGAAAGTGCCCGCATGGCTGCGAATCCGCCCACTCCCATCGGAGTAATGGCCGCTTCTGTCCCGCCCGCAATCATGGCGTCGGCGTCGCATCGCGCAATGATCTTGTAGGCATCTCCCACCGAGTGAGCGCTGGATGTGCAAGCCGTACAGGTGGCCTCGTTAGGACCCTGCGCGTGGTACCGGATGCTGACATGTCCGGCCGCCAGGTTCACGATTGCCGCGGGAATAAAAAAAGGCGAAATCTTGCGCGGGCCTCCGTTCAGCAGGTTGGCATGCTCCCGCTCGATGACATCGAATCCTCCGATGCCTGAGCCAATATGCACCCCCACCCGGGTCGCACTGGCCGGCGTTACCTCCAATCCGGAGGCTTTCATGGCTTCATCCGTAGCCGCCAATGCCAGGTGGATGAAGCGGCCCATTTTTTTCAGCTCTTTTTTTTCGATGAATTGCAAGGGATCGAAATTCTTGACTTCGGCTGCGATCTGGCAGGCAAACTGGGAAGGATCAAACTGCGTTATTCGTGCCACTCCGCTTTTACCGGCGAGCAGGTTCTTCCACACTTCTTCCGTGGTGTTGCCCACGGCGCAAATGAGCCCTATGCCAGTAACTACGACCCTACGTCCCAACTACTTCCCGCCTTTCGCGTGCTTGCCGATGTAGTCCACGGCATCCTGCACGGTGCGGATTTTTTCCGCGTCTTCGTCGGGGATTTCAATCTCAAAAGCTTCTTCGAAAGCCATGACCAGTTCCACGGTGTCGAGCGAGTCGGCGCCGAGATCGTCCACAAACGAGGCGCTCGCGGTGACTTCGCCTTCGTCCACTCCCAGTTGTTCCACGATGATCTGCTTCACTTTTTCGTCAACGGCTGTCATTGTTTTCCTCGCATGTCTTGCTGCAAGCGCCGGTGGTTCAGCGGCTTTTGCCCACCGGCGGTTAGGGGCTGAACTCCTACGATGCATCCGCGAACTGACTACTTGCTTACTTTCGCATGCTTCTCGATATAATCGATGGCGTCCTGCACGGTGCGGATCTTTTCCGCCTCCTCATCCGGAATCTCCAGATCGAAGGCTTCTTCCAGCGCCATTACGAGCTCCACCCGGTCGAGGGAATCGGCTCCCAGATCATCCACAAAAGAGGCGCTGAGCGTGACCTCGCCCTCGTCCACTCCCAGCTGTTCGCCAATAATCTGTTTAACTTTTTCTACGATTTCTTTCTTTCCATCCATAGCCATGAAAATCCCACCTCCAGATAGATTCGACAAGGAAACGAGTAGTGTACTGGCCCAAACGAATTGATGTAAAGGAAGGATCCACCCGACAAGGCTGCCGCCGGCTCCGAGATTGTCCCACAAAGAATCCTAACCGCTCGCACTTGTCATGGTCAACGCTTCGCGAGCGATTGTGCGACGACGAGCGCTGATGTTACTGAGTTGAGTATTGATCCCGAAGCCGGGTCTGACGGCTAGTCATGGGAATCTCCCGACCTTCGATGAACACTTGCTTCACCTCTGTCTTCACATCCAGAGGATCTCCGTTGGCGACCACCACATTGGCAGTTTTTCCTACGTCCAGCGATCCCAGCTTATCGGCAACGCCCCAGATTTCCGCCGCATTCAGCGTAATCGCTTTCAAGGCTTCGTCATAAGGCAAGCCGAACGCCGTCGCGAAGCCTGCTTGGTAGGGCAGATTCCTGACATTGTGGGCATCGAAAGAGGCGAATGCGATTTTCACGCCGCGCTTGTACAGCTGTGCCGGCAAGTTATAAACCGTATCGTAACGCTCTTCAGCTTTTGGCGTTTCGTAAATTGGGCCCACGATCACCGGCACTTTCAGGCTTGCCACATAATCGAGAACTGGCTGCGAGTGGCTGATGTGATTCAGCACAAACTTCAGATTGAACTCGCGTGCCAATTGCACCGCTGTCTCCAGATCACTTGGACCTTGGGCCGCCAGCACGATCGATTTTTTCCCTGGCAGATAGGGAAGCAACGCCTCAAGTTTCAAGTCGCGCTTGGGAGCTTTCCTATCCTTATCGTCTGCCGGCTTGTTTACGGTTTCCGTCTTTTTCTTGTCCCAGTCATTCCAGTCTTGCACGTAGCGTTGCGCATCGAGGAATGCCTGGCGTAGCTGAGCCGCCATGCCCATACGCGTAGAGGGAAATTTTCTCTTTTCCCAGGTTTCATTTCTTCTCTGATCGCCGGTGAAATTCAGAGGCATCGCGATGTCTCGCACCAGCAGCATTTCCTGCGCTGACTTACCATCCAGTTGAATGAATGAGTCCTGCCCGGGCAGCGTATCCCCGCTATCCGGCGCCACGATGGCGTTCGTTACTCCATTGATCCGCGCCACCGGAATCAGTTCGGACTCCGCATGGAAAGCGTCAAATACGTGCATGTGAGGCATGATCTCGTCGCTGATTTCGATTCGATCATTGGTGCTCGGCTCAGCCGATATCTCGGTCAATCCCAAAGATGTCTCGGAATCGATGAGTCCCGGATAAACCGTCATACCACTGACATCAATCACCCGCGCATTCCTTGGAATAGTCACCGAACTCACCGCGCCCAATGCTGCAATCTTGCCGCCCTCCATCACCAACACGCCGTTCTCGATAGTTCCGTGCGAAACCGTAAGCAGCTTCCCACCCCTAAGCACAATCGACTTTGACTGCTGGGCCGCCCCGATTCCGCCGAGAATCGAAAAACATGTGGTCAGCCACACGAGACCTGACACCCAATACCGGAAACCAGACACAGGAAACTTGAAACCTGCCCTTGGCATCACTGCCCCTCTCGATAATGCGGCATTCCGAATCCCGGCAAGGATCTGTCGAAATACACATCCCCATCGATCAGCACTTTTTCCGGCACGCCATAGCTGGAGAGCGGATATCCATCCCAGATCACCAAGTCCGCATCTTTGCCCACGTCGATCGATCCCACGCGATCGTCCACCCCGATAATCCATGCCGCGTTCAATGTAATCATCTTCAACGCTTCTTCCTCGGTAGCTCCGCCGTAGTGCATGGTCTTGGCTGCTTCCTGATTCAATCGTCGCGCAAAATCATCAGAGTCGCTCTTGATGGAAACACGTACGCCTTTCCGCATCGACATCACCGCGTTCCAGGGAATTGCGTCCCAGGCTTCCTGTTTATATCCCCACCAGTCAGCGAAGGTGGCGATTCCCACATTCTCGGCAGCGATTTTGTCAGCCACTTTGTACGCTTCCAGAGCATGATGGAAGGCGCGTACTTTGTATCCAAATTCCTTTGCCAGAGCCATTTCCGTCAGTAACTCATCGGCGCGATAGCAATGGATCTGCACCAGCAACTTGCCACGCAGCACATCGGCGAGGGCCTCCAGCTTCAAATCGCGCTTAGGTCGCTTCGGGTCTTTGTCGCCTCTCTTCACCTTTGCGTCGTACTCGTCCCAATCGCGTTTATATTCCTGAGCCTGAACCAGCGCCTCCCGCTGCACTGCAAAATTCCCCATACGAGTGGACGGCAACTGATCGCGCCCGCCGTAGACGCGCTTCGGATTTTCTCCGCTAGCGAACTTGATGGACCGCGGCGCTCCCGGAAACAACATGGCGTCACGGCCTGCTCCGTACTTGTGCTTGATGACGATTGCCTGCCCGCCAATCATGTTGGCCGAGCCATGCAGCAAAAGCGAGGTGGTTACGCCGCCGGCAAGCCCGCGATAGATCGCCTTGTCCTGATAGTCGAAGGCGTCCATCATCATCATTTGCGGCGTCACCGGACTGGTGACTTCATTCACGTCATCATCGAGCGCAATGTGCGAGTGTGAATCGATGATGCCCGGCGTCAGATACTTGCCCCCCGCGTCGATGATGGTGGCTCCTGGCGGTGTACTCACATCTTTGCCGACCGCGGCAATTTTGCCATCCTTGATGTATACGCTGCCGTTCTGAATATTCCCGTGGGTGACGGTCATCACCACGGCGTTCCGGATCAGGACTTCGGCTGATTTCTTCGGTGGCTCACTCTGCGCCGCGCCCCACGCTGTGAAAGACGCGATCCCAACTGCAGCCATCTGCAAGATTATCCTGAAGCGACGCGACATCCCGAAAAGCTCCTGTTGAAGAAATGAGATTCTAGTAAGCGGAAGGACAAATAGCAAACTAATGAGAATTGAGAATTTCCTTAATGACGTAGCTTACCGTTTGTTTTCGTTGGGTATGACAACACGTGTCGCTTGAGCGTTCACTCCGGCAGCTTGGAATCTGGCTGGAATTGGAAGACATAGAAATTGGTATTGCCGATCCGTCTCCACCCCGGTGTGGGAGCAAACACCTCGAGCGGAGGGATCTGTTGCGCAACCACGATCCTGGCTCCGGTTTTGCGAAAAGCCTCAATTACTCGCTCCTGCACTAATGAGCTTGACGTCCAGAATTCTGGTGCGGAAGTACGAGGGATTTCGGCAACAACTCTGGCTCGCAATAGTCGGGCCCAGTCTTGGCGCTTTCACCAAAAGTGAATCCGCCCTTCGCGCGCGACAGGGTAACCACAAGAGGCGCTGAAATCGAGAGGAATACGATGGAAGCAAGCAATAGCCGAGGCACTCCTTTTCGTAAATTGCCCGCAAGGATCAGAGCAACTCCCAGATAGACAAATGCCAAAGGGAACATGGGCGCTTTTGCCAAATATCCAAGTCCAAGGACCGCGCCCAACGAAAAGAAAGCGAGCCAACTTCCCGGACTTTTTCGCAGGTATAGGATGATTGCAGTTGCCAGGTATACGAAAACGCTCATCAGCAGGTCTGGACTTTCTTTCTCGATATTGTTGAGGATGAGCGATGACCAAAGAAAAATCAGGTAGGACATTGCCATCAGAGCCCAGTCCGGTAAGGGCGTTCCTGAGTGAGCAATATTACGATTCCTGGTTTCGTCCGCAATTACTTGCCGCAACATGAGGTCAAAGCTAAATACAGCGAAGATATAAGCGACAAAATTCACCAGGTGTAGTACCGCGAATTCCCAATATGCCGAGGGTTTGACCAGGGCCTTCGCCACGCCGAGAAGCCAGGGGTAAAGGGGACTCCAGTGCCCGTTCACGAGCATTCGCCAACCGCCGCGTAAATAGGCATCGCCCATATCCAGATAGGATATTCCGTCAACGTTCATCGCATTGCGACAGTCCCACGCCTGAATCAAGCCAAGTGCAATCGCGAAAGAGAAGAACGTGATTCGGAGAAGCCGAAGAGGCTGTTTCCCAATTTCCAGATACCGCCCGCGGCAGAGTTGCGCGGAGCAATTAGAACTTCCACTTGAGTTAGCCTCCTAGGAAAGCGTTTTGCAGTCGCCAAATGGAGACATATTCTAGCCTTAATTTGGCTACTTGAAACTGGAAACCAGACACTAGACACTGTCTTTATGCGTGTTGTCGTCCAACGCGTAACCCGTGCTCAGATCACGGTGAACGGCGAAGTCGCAGGAAGGATTACGCGTGGCCTTGTCGTGCTCCTCGCCGTGGGCAACGCCGACGGAGAGTCCGATGCCGATTACCTGGCCGACAAGATCGTCGGCCTGCGCATCTTTGACGATGACAATGGCAAAATGAATCTGGCTGTCTCGGATATTCGCGGAGAGATCCTCGTAGTGTCCCAGTTCACACTGTATGGCGACGTTCGCCGCGGCAAACGCCCGTCATTTGATGCGGCTGCTCCACCGCAACCCGCCCGCGAGCTCTATGAGTATTTCGTAGAACGCATGCGGGCCACGGGCTTAGTCTGTGAAACCGGACGGTTTCAGGAAACGATGCAGGTCGAACTGGTGAATGACGGCCCTGTGACCATTCTCCTAGATTCAGCAAAGACCTTCTAAAGTTTTTAAACGTTAGCCTAGCTCACCACCACATCTGCGATTCGCGCCGCATCGAGAGCAGCGCGCACATCGTGTGTGCGAACGATATGCGCTCCCTTCAGGATGGTCGCGGTCTCCGAAGCCAAGGTGCCGTATAACCTGTCTGCGACGTCTGCGTCTTTACCATCACGCGCCAACGCACGTCCAATGAATGATTTTCGCGACACCCCGACCAGCAACGGGTATCGCAGTTCGTGCAACTCCTCGAAACGCTTCAGCAACGGATAATTCTCCTGAAAGCTCTTGCCGAAGCCGAAACCCGGATCGAGCACGATACGATCCCGCTTCACTCCCACGCGGAGGGCAATCTCGGACCAGTCTCTCAGTTCCCGCTTCACCAGAACCACAATGTCAGACGCCGGTGGCAAGCTCTTCCACTCCTCCGGACGTCCCCGCGCGTGCATCAACACAGCGCCACATTTCAATTCCACCAGCGTCTTCGCCATTTGTGGATCCCAGCGAAATCCGCTGACGTCATTCACAATCTCGGCGCCTGCTTGCACCGCCGCACGCGCAACTTTGGCTTTGTAAGTGTCTACCGAAACCACAGCATCCGGCTGTTTCTTTTTAAGCGCAGAGATGACTGGAATCACTCGGTCCAATTCTTCCTGTTCGCTGACTGCAGGCTGCGCCGGAGTGGGGGTGGGGCTAGATTCTTTCGCACCCGATGTGGCCGGAGAGATTACCTTGGCCCCCGGCCGGGTAGACTCGCCTCCGATGTCAATGATATCGGCCCCTTCTTGCAGCATTTTGAGCGCGTGTTCGAGCGCGCGCTCGCGATCAAAATGCAGCCCGCTGTCAGAAAAAGAATCTGGAGTAACATTCAACACGCCCATGATGAGCGTGCGTTTCCCCAATCCCAATTTACGGGAACCGATGTTCCAGTCGAAAACCGGCCGCATAGGGCCGATTCTAAACCGATATTTCGGAAACGACTGGTGAGATTTTAGAAGCCTGAATTAACCTTCTCAGGCAGCCAAAACTGTTGAAACTGTCGCCTCACCTTATTCTGAATTCCGGCTTCTGGCTTTTCATCTGGAAAAGGTACAATCAGCTTGCAATGGGGCGTATCCGTCACCTCCTACCGATCCTTTGTCTGCTGTTGGCGACACAACTCCAGGCTATTTCTCAGAAGGTAATCGAAAAGAGGATTGCCACCATCCTTTCCCAACCCGACCTTACTCGTGGCTTCTGGGGTATAGAGGTTGTATCGCTTTCTAACGGCAAAACTCTTTTCGCGCAAAATGCGGACAAGCTGTTCACGCCCGCTTCTAACACCAAATTGTTTACCACCGCAGCCGCGCTGGCGTTGATCGGGCCGGACTACAATTTCCGCACCACGGTTGAAACCAATGGCACCCTGGACAAACATGGACGCCTCATCGGCGATCTGGTGCTCGTCGGACGTGGCGATCCCAATCTTTCGGGCCGTGAACTCCCTTACCTGCTGCGCACCGAGCGCAACGAGCATCCCATCCACGTGCTGGAACAATTAGCAGATGAACTGGTGCAAAAGGGAGTGAAGTACGTAGACGGCGACCTGATCGCCGACGATTCCTATTTCGCCTTCGAGCGCTACGGAGAAGGCTGGAGTCAGGACGATCTCGTCTGGGCCGACGGCGCGCCGGTGTCCGCGCTCACCATCAATGACAACGTAATTTTCGTCAACATCCTTCCCGCTGATCGCGTCGGCGAACGCGCCTTCGTCCACATCACGCCCTTCGCCGATTACTATCGCATCGACAATCGCATTATCACCACACCTGTCGGCACCGTCCGCAAAATCTTCATCAATCGCGAGCCGGGCTCAACCGTCCTCACGCTATGGGGCAACACGCCGCTCGATGACGCCGGCGCCAATGAGGCCCTCGCCCTCGAAGATCCAGCCGAATTCGCCGCCGCTCTTTTCCGCCAGCTCCTGGAAAAGCGCGGCATCGTCATCTATGGCCGGCAGCACACGCGTCACACCGAACTGGCCAGCATTTCCACTTTCACAGTTACCGCTATAGCGCCTTCAATCTCGCGTGGTGGCGACGAACCTTCCCGCAGCTTGCAAAATCAGCCGCTGGTCTTAGCCAGCTACCAATCGAAGCCGCTCATCGAGGATGTGCGAGTCATCAATAAAGTCAGCCAGAACCTGCATGCAGAAATCCTTCTGCGCCTCCTGGGACGCGAAAAGGGAACCGCCGGCACCGTCGAAGGCGGCCTCGAGGTATTACGTGGTTTTCTAAATCAGGCTGGCGTCCCTGCGGACCATTACGCCTTCTACGATGGTTCCGGACTCTCGCGCCAGAACCTGGTGACTCCTCACGCCGTCGTCCAACTTCTCCGCTACGCTGACTCGGAACCCTGGGGCACAAGTTTCCGCGATACATTACCCGTCGGCGGGGTGGACGGTTCTCTTTCCGATCGCTTCAAGAACGTCGCTGAGCAGGGTCACATATATGCCAAGACCGGCTCCCTCGGCGGCGTCAAATCGCTTTCCGGATACGCCACCACGGAGCACGGTGACCGCATCGCGTTTTCCATCCTCTCCAATAATTTCAACCTGCCGAATAAACGCGTGACTGACACCATCGACGCCATCCTCGAAGCCATCGTCGAAGATGGTCCCCCTAGAAGAAAATAAGCAAAAAAAGAAGATTGAGGAGAAGCGAAAGAAGCTGATCTTGATAGCTCCACGTGAGCCGAAGTGCCAAATGCTAATTGCTAAGTGCCAAATGCTGCGTGCCGACTGAATGCTGAGTACTGACTGCTAACCCGGCATCCTCCGTACGTTCCGTTCCCTCATCGTCCGCACTGCCCCCGGACCGCTGCCGGTTGGCGGTTTCCGCATCCCTTCCAGCAGGTCTTTCAACACAACCGCATTATTGTGCCGCTCGTTTTTAGACGCGAATAGAAGAGTCATTCTTTTCCGCCGTCCAGCTAA
>Ga0066700_10000136_pt1 | contig 21914 bp, 18 predicted proteins | sample GraSoiAngelo_149_FD_66460 | JGI IMG/M metagenome (GOLD analysis project Ga0066700, IMG submission 66460) | Grasslands soil microbial communities from the Angelo Coastal Reserve, California, USA - 14_1009_09_30cm | ecosystem: Environmental > Terrestrial > Soil > Grasslands | place: USA...
GGAGCACTTGCCCACAAGGGTGCTCTCGCGAGCGCGGAACTTTATGATCCGGGAATCGTGGTATCTGGCCAAGGCTCGATCCATGGCCAAGGCGACGAAGCTACTTTCAAATTTGACGCGAAGCAGTCGGATAATCGGCCGACCGGCTCGCTCTCTTTCAGCGATCCTGCGGCTGGCATCTCGATAACTAAAGCGGAAGTTCGGACTCTGACATTCAATGGGAACAGCGCCGACATGGGTGGCACAGCGCGTCTGGGCAGCGGAACGAGAGTCACCTACAGCGTCACCGTAACCGATAACAGCAGCGACGGAAGCACGGATACCTTTTCCATTACTCTAAGTAACGGTTATTCCGCCGGCGGCACCCTCATCACTGGCGACATCCGAATCCACTAAAGGAACTCAGGATGGTGTCATTGATCGGCCTAGCTGACCGCCGACAGGGGAAGGCCATCTCGTGGAAGGGTCCGATGGGCAGTAACGTTCGATGATTCCACGGGATTAAAAGCACGGCCTCCCGAATTTCGTCCGCTGCGTTACAGCCGCAACTTGGGCCGGAATAACGATTTCTTACCGCGTTTCAACTGTTCAAAACGTGATTACCGGAAATCCCGATCTCATTCGGTTTATTCGAGCGGAGCTTGAAAAACAAGGCCCGCAATCTTTCGCCTGGTTCATGCAACAGGCGCTTTATCATCCCGAGCATGGTTACTATTCGTCCGGTCGTTGCGTAATTGGACGTGAAGGCGACTACTTCACAAACGTGAGCGTCGGGCCGTTGTTCGGACAACTGCTGGCCGCGCAGTTCGCCCAAATGTGGGAGCGACTCGGAAAGATGAACAATTTCGTAATCGTCGAACAAGGCGCGCACCACGGGCAGTTCGCGCGGGATGTTCTCGACTTCATCCAAAAGCGCGTGCCGGAATTCTTCGATGCCTTGTGCTATCTGATCGTCGAGCCTTTTCCCATTTTACAAGAGCTACAAGACCACACTCTGAAAGCATTCCAACGCAAGCTCGGCTGGTGTTCTTCGATGCAACCATTCAAGGGAGTTCATTTTTCCAACGAACTGTTGGATGCGATGCCGGTGCGATTGGTGAGTGACGGAGTCGAGAAATTTGTTGCTCTCGACGGAGACAGGTTTGTGTTTGTCGAGCGGCATGTTGACGAGGCGATTTTCAATCAAGCTGCACTTCAGTGCATCGACGACGTCGCAGCGAACTTGCAGCGTGGCTATGTGATTGCCATTGATTACGGTCTCTCCGAGGAGAAATCTCACGATTGCGCTCAAGTCCGCGCTCGACATCGCAACCTCGATTCGCCTTTCGACCGAATCGGAGAGGCCGACATCACGATGAACGTCGATTGGAGGAGCATCGTCGAGCGTGCGCAGGCAAACGGCTTGCGCATCGCTGGCTTTACCGATCAACATCATTTTTTGACGGGACTCATCTGCCGGTTTGCCAATGATGACTTGGGTCAATCGCTACTGACTGATTCGCCCAAGACAAAACGCGAATTGCAGACACTGCTCCATCCGGAAATGCTCGGCCGTGCTTTTCAGGTGCTGGCGCTTGCAAAGAATGTCGGTCCCGAGACTAATCCGTTAGCGGGTTTCAAATTCGCGCGAGAGCCGCGCCTTACGTAAGTCGATGTCAGAGAAGACGCGCGCGATTCGTGCGCGGACCGACCGCAACGGAGCCAAGACGTACAAGTTGCCGGCAAGAGCCGCTTATGATTGTCTAGCGACGAGCCATGGCCAGAGAATTCGAGCCGGTTCGTTTCTTTGTGTTGATGGGACTGGCAGCGTTCTTGGTGTGTGGCGTTGCGGTGTTCTGCACTCATCGCGCAGCTCATGGCCGAACGGCGGAAGAACGGGCTGCATATGAAATTGGGGAGAAGGCGGGAGAGCAAGCGCCGCGGGACGCAAAGTTGCCGACAGATGCTGAGTTGAACTCAAAAGTATTTTGAGCAGCAGGGGTCCGGCGATGAGCTCCAAAATCTTTCGCCAGCAGCTGGGCTGCAGGTTCGGAAGCAGGCTTTCGAAAAGGGGTACACCGACGGGTTCAAGAAAACGCATCCCGGGCAGTGAAGCCACCGCCTTTACCGGCTCGCAAGTTTTCCCCCTGGATTCTTTATTGGATCGGAATGCGTTTTTGCCTCGCGGAAGTTAAGTTACAAAATCACGCGCTCGATGTGCGAGTATATATTGAACGAGGGCGGGCGGAGGAATGAGATGAGCGTTTGATTATTCGTACGAGCGAAATCGACTGCGAGAGTCGAAGGGGCGGATACCGCAGCAACAATTGGAATAGCCGCAGCGAGCGCTTTTTGCACGATTTCGAACGATGCGCGACCGCTCACCACAAGAAGGTTGCAATCCAACGGTAGTAATCGGTCTAGAAACGCACGGCCGATTGCCTTATCCACCGCATTGTGGCGTCCGATATCCTCGCGCACAATTTTCAATTCACCTCTCAAATCAAAAATCCCCGCGGCGTGAATTCCTCCGGTTCGCGCGAAATCGCGCTGTGCGCTTCGCAATTTTTCCGGGAGCGAAAGTAACGTGTCGATGTGAATTCGGACATTTGCCGATTTGATCGCGGGAAAATTTTGCCGGACAGCATCGATGCTCGTTTTCCCGCAAAGTCCGCAACTGCTCGAGATCGTGCCGAAACGTTGTGCCGAAATCAGTTTCACTTTTACCCCCGACACAACCTCGACTGTTACAACATTGTCGACCCCGGCGGAGATCTTCGCGATTTGATCGCGGTCCCGAATAATTGCTTCTGAAACCAGAAAACCCGCGGCGAGCTCGTCGTCATGGCCCGGTGTCCGCATGGTTGTGGCGAGGGTTTTGCTGCCGATTCGAATTTCGAGCGGCTCTTCGATCGTCAGGTCGTCGCGCAGATACTCGAGTGACCCGTCGTCTTTTCGGCGGATGATGCTCCCCGGACCGATGCTGTGCGCGTCTTTCATCTGCAACGATTTCAGGTATTGTTGCCGCCGGTGGAAATCTGTCACTTGTACATTTCGCCGGGCCACAATTTTGTCGGTCACCACGGGCGCGAGCCGGACACGCATCCGATGATTGAAACGTCCGAAATAGAATGCGTGGCGGGCCGTGGTATTCGCGGTGATCGGTACTTCGATTTTAAGGACGATTACAAAGGTCAGATCACTTTCTTTTCGATGGAAGTTTTCGATGAACTTTGCAACGCGATGCAACTTCAGGGCTGCTCACCTGCTCTCGCTCGACGGAACGTGATCACGCGCGGCGTTGATCTAAATGATTTGATTGGACAGGAGTTCGAGGTGCAAGGCGGTCGTTTTCTCGGAATGGAGGAGTGCCGGCCATGTTACTGGATGGACGGCGCATTCGCGCCGGGTGCGCAGGAGTTTCTAAAAGGCCGTGGTGGTTTGCGCGCGAAGATTTTAACTGATGGATCCTTGCACTTGACCGCCCACGTGCTCGCCGCCACACAATGACCTTTAGTGCGGTGCTGCTTGCCGGCGGCGAATCTCGTCGGATGGGCAGAGACAAAGCAAACGTTCTCTTTCGCGGAAAACCGCTCTGGCAAGTTCAACTGGAAACACTTCAGAAACTAGAGGCGAGAGAAATTTTTGTTTCAGCGCCCATCGATCCGCCGTGGCGGCCTGACGGTGTCCCTTTCGTGGGGGATGTTGCACCATCACGCGGCCCGCTCAGCGGTCTCGCTGCATCTGTGGATCGAATGAGCACGAGTCATCTGCTAGCGCTCGCAATCGATATGCCGTTCATGACAGAAAATTACCTTCACTGTCTTTGCGATCAGATCGAGCCGGGGCGCGGCGTCGTTCCGAAAATCGGCAGCCGCTTTGAACCCCTGGCGGCGGCTTATCCCCGGGAAGCAGAAATCGATTTTCGCAGCGCACTGGCAGGCGCCGATTATTCACTGCAAACGGTTGTCGGCGATCTGGTCGAGAGTGGAAAGTTGCGAGAGTTACTCGTTACAGCAGAAGACAAGCGATTGTTCATGAATGTGAACGCACTGAGTGATCTGCAATCTGCGTGAAGTTTGCAAGGCGCATCGGCTTCTCCGAAGACGATGTCCATCGCCCGCAGCGCGCCGGACAAAATCATCAACGCTGCTAGCCGGCTTGCTCAGCGTCACAAAGCTGCTCTTGCAAAAATGCCACAACTGCCCGATCTATCCGTCGCGATTTGGGCACCGTATGAAGAGGTCTCTTTCGAAGGGCATAGCTTTATTTTTTTTAGCTCCTGCGTGCGCGTTTGCCGGGATTCACGTGGTGAACCTTTCACACTACGACATGATGCGGCCGGATTTCGCTGCCATGAAACGCCAGGGCATCGTCGGTGTGATTCATGAAGCCACGTTTCCTTCGTTCCAACGCGATGCGAAATATTTCGATCGGCAAATGTCGGCACTGCAGGCAGGCCTGCTCTGGGGCGCGTATCATTACGCGAATGCAAGCGATCCCATTCGCCAAGCCGATCATTTCCTAAGCGTTGTTTCGAATGCCTGGGCGCACGCTAATCCCGCCCTGCGCCCAAGTGCCGGCGTGTTGCTCGTACTGGATTTTGAGAAAAACGGTCATTATCCCGGCGGAACGATGCGCCCGGACCAGGCAGTCGCCTTCGTTGAACGAATTCGCGAGCGCACGGGTGTTTATCCTGGCATTTATTCCGGTGAATATCATCTGGGGCAGGCTCTGAATAGTTCTAAAGTGACCAACGCGCAGAGGAAAACGCTGGCGAATTGCTGGTTGTGGGTTGCCAACTATCAGAAGCAGCCGCGCTCGACAGCTCCATGGAGCTACTGGGCTCTCTGGCAATACACCGGCGACGGTAGATGCGGTCTTCCGCGCTCTTCGTATCCAATCAGCATCGCTAATATGCGCAAGGCGGAACTGAACGTTTTCCGCGGAAGCCGATCTGATCTGGAAGAATTCTGGCAGCGACGTGCGTGGAATCCCGCAGGAGGAAAGCCTCGCCCCGAATCGGAGCGGACGCTCACGGCCGAGTTGTAAATCGAAGGCGTTTTTCCGATCGCCGTAGCGGTTGGAGAGCCAGCGCTCCTCATTTTTGGATGCCGCGCTTTGTCGTAAGGTAGACCGCAAAACTCCCGAGCCAATGGCCGCCTTCGTAATGCGCACCGGTCACTGCTGCCAGTCCCGCGCGCCTATGCGCTTCTGCAGCCGCTTCGAGCGCGGGTCGGCGTGAGTCCTCGTTAGGCAAAACCGAGGCGATTCCCTCCAGCATCCACGCGCGGCTCAGGTTTAGCCCATCCAGATGCGCGAGCTTCGGGTCGCTCGGATCGGGCGAAACTGTGACGGGCAGCCAATTCGCAGTCGCCGTTCTCGGAATTTGAGGCAGAAATTCCGTGAGCCATTTTGCGAACTCAGCTTTCGTCAAGACGCGACGCATCACGTCGGCTTCGCCTAGGCAGGGCGAAAGAAAATCTTCTCCCGACGGTTCGTACGCGAGCGGGCAATTCTTGTCCGCCGAGAAAAATTTTCGTGCTGAATCAGCGGCAAGTTTAACTACTCCTTCATCATTTTTGCCGTGTGCATAATCGAGAATAAGCCCGAGCGCGAAGGCGGTTTGATCGTGCTCGCCGATACGCACCGGATGCGAGAGTTTTGGCAGCCACGTTCTCAGTCGCTCAACAGCGACGTCTTCGAGCGGCTTCAAATTTGCCAACATTTCTTGCGCCTGCGGATCATCCCATTCACGCAGCTCAGCGCAGAGTTGCAACAGCCACGCTAATCCGTATGGCCGTTCGAAACTCGCGCGGCCGTCTCCTCGTAAATATGCCGCTTCAGCCTTCAGATTTTCAGCGGTGAGGCTTTCCTTCAAAGCGTCGCGCGCGGCTTTTGCGAATGACGCGTCTGGAAACGTGCGCAATAACCGCACCAGCAGCCACTGTCCATGCACCGACGAGTGCCAATCGTAACACCCGCAAAAGGCAGGCGTCAGTTTCCGTGGCGGTGCCACATCGGCGTCGCTGTTCAGAACGTGACTGATCTTGTTCGGGTATTCCTTGTGCACACACGCCAGCGCCAACTTTGCAAATCGTTCGGCCGCGGAAACATCAAATCCTCCGGCCGACGGATTCGCGTCGGCGATTTTCTGAAGAGCAGCGTCTTCAGCCGCGACGCCCATCAGCGGGGCTGCCAGTAAGGCGCACACAAGATTCTTCAAACGTGGAGGATGAAGCGTGACGGCCACAGCGGCTACAATCACGCTATCGCTTCGCTTCGTAAAGATAGAAGGATTTTCCACGGATCGCGCGACCGTTGTATTCGCGTAGGGCAACCGCTAGAGTGGCGCGCATTAGCCAGGTCGTATGCCATGGATTCGCTCGATTACTATAAAATCGAAGAACTTCTGACGGACGAGGAGCGCATCGTTCGTGACCGGGCGGCGCAGTTTGTGCAGGAGGAAGTATTGTCCGAAGTCGTTCCGTGCCATCGCGCTGCCAAATTCCCGGAACATCTTATTCCGCGCATGGGCGCGTTGCGCTTTTACGCTCCGTACCTGAAAGAGCACGGCTGCGCCGGTCTGAGCTATACGGCGTACGGACTCATCATGCAGGAACTGGAACGCGCCGACTCCGGCGTTCGCTCATTGGTGTCGGTGCAGGGCGCGCTCGCAATTCAGGCGATCCATTCATTCGGCTCGCCGGAGCAACACACGCGATGGTTGCCCGGATTGGTGTCGGGGGAGCGCGTGGGTTGCTTCGCGTTAACGGAACATGGACACGGCTCAGACCCGGGCGGCATGGAAACGCGCGCCACACGCGACGGTGATCATTACATTTTGAACGGCAGCAAACGCTGGATCGGCAATGCATCTATCGCGGACGTCAAAGTTGTTTGGGCGAAGGATGACGACGGCCGTGTCGGCGGATTCATAGTAGAAAAGGACGCGCCGGGATTTCGCGCGCGAGATATCGAGGGAAAGTTCAGTCTGCGCATGTCGCGCACGTCGGAGTGCTGGTTCGAGAATTGCCGTATACCTGTGGAGAACCGCCTGCCGAACGCGTCGGGGCTTCGCGCGCCCTTGTCGTGCCTTTCGTATGCGCGTGTTGGAATTGCGTGGGGCGTCATTGGCGCGGCGATTGATTGCTACGAAACAGCGCTGGCTTACGCCAAATCGCGAGAACAATTCGGCCGGCCGATTGCCAGCTTCCAACTCGTGCAGCAAAAACTTGTCTGGATGGCGCAGGAAATTACCAAGGCGCAGTTACTGGCGCTGCGTCTTACGCGCCTGATGGAGGCGGGCTCGTCACGTAGTGCGCAGATCTCGATGGCGAAACGCAACAATGTTTGGGTGGCGCTGCAATGTGCCCGCAAGGCGCGGGACATTCTTGGCGCTGCTGGCATTACCGATCAATATTCCCCTATTAGGCATCTCATGAATCTAGAGAGCGTCTCAACCTACGAAGGCACGCATGACATTCACACACTGATCGTCGGGCGCGATCTTACGGGGTTGGACGCGTTTGTCGGGTGACCTAAATTCGATCGCGAGCCCGGGGGGCATGATGCGAGGTCTCTCGCTTCGCTCGGGATGACAGCGCAGATAGATTGGTTAAGCTAAAGCATGAGCGAGTCAGTTTACATTCTCGGCGGCGGTCGGACCGATTTTAAGCGCAACCTGAAGAAGGAAGGCAAAACCATCCGGCATGTCATTATCGAGGCCGGCAAAAAGGCGATCGACGATGCGAAGATCGATCCGAGCGAGATTCAGGCGGGCGCGGTTGGCAATTTCAACGCTGGCCAGTTCACGAAGCAATTGCAACTCGGCGCGTTTATTCCGGAGATCGATCCGAAATTGCGCGGCATCCCGACAATGCACACGGAAGCAGCGTGCGCGTCCGGAGCACTGTCGGTGTTGTTAGGCGCGGAATGGATCATCGGCGGATTTTATGACGTCGTGCTCGTCGTTGGCGCGGAGCAGCAGAAAACGATGTCGGCGCTCGACGGTTCCGATGTGCTCGGCGCGGCTGCCGACTATCACAATGAAAAGCCGGAGTACGGAGATTTCATGTTCCCGAAGTTGTTCGGGCGGATCGCGCAGATTTACATAGAGAAATACGGCGCAACCGAAGCGGACTTGGCGCTTGTGGCGTGGAAAAACTATGCGCACGCGAAACTGAATCCCCTGGCGCAAATGCGCGACGCTGACCTCACTCTCGATTCCGCATCGCAAGTTTCCGATAAGAACCCGCACGTAGCGCCGCCGCTGAAAGTTTCCGATTGCTCGCAGATCACCGACGGAGCGGCATCGATAGTGCTCGTCTCCGGGAGATATCTGGACAAGATCGGCCGTGACAAAAACAAAACCGTCCGGCTGTTCGGCTATGGCCACACCACCGATTATCTGCCGCTCGACAAAAAAGATGCGCCAACTTTTTCCACTGCACGCAAAGCTGCGGAGAAAGCTTTCGGAATGGCGAACCTGACGCCGCGCGATCTCCACGGCGCCGACGTTCACGATTGTTTTTCCATCACAGAAGTTGTCGCCTACGAAATTCTCGGGTTCGCGGAGCCTGGCAAGGGCGTCGACCTTGTGAAAAGCGGGGCGACGACGCTGCCGGCGGTGCGTCCGGAAAAATCCAAAGCGCCGTTCCAAATTCCAGTGAACGCAGGAGGCGGCCTGATCGGTGACGGCCATCCTGTGGGCGCGACGGGCGTTCGCCAGGTGTTCGAAGCTTATCAACAGCTGACCAAACAAGCCGGCGCGCGCCAGATCGAAAACGCGAAGCGGTTTCTCACGTTCAATATGGGCGGGAGCCTAACGACTTCGGTCGCCATGCTCTGGGGCCGCGATTGATCGCGTACTGAAAGATTGAAACGATTCCGAGCAGGAGTAGGCCACGGACCTGGCGATCCAAATGAAGGTTCCATTTACACTTGGAGAAGTCGGCCACTTTGGACTGGCTGTGCGCGATCCGAAGAAGAGCGCCAAATGGTTCGAGCGCGCTTTGGGATTGCGGAAGGAATTCGAATTCGAAAACGGTGTGGCGGTTGGAAACGACTATGTCACGATCGCGTTGTTTAAAGGAAAGCCATCACCGGAAACGATTGATCACATGTCATTTCATCTACCGGACATGGCGACGCTGCGAAAAGCGTTGGCTCATCTGAAGAGCATCGGCGTCGATATTGAAGATCCGGGCAACGAAATCGGTCCGGAAGCCTGGGGGTCGAAAAACATGGGCCTGTGGTTTCATGATCCCGATGGCTATCGATGGGAGCTGAGCGTGCTCGGCGGCGAATAGGTTCCTTGAAGAGTGATCGCGGATTGCTCACGTTGCGTCAACGTCACCGTGAATGAACAGCTCCACGACCACCGTTGCTGAGAGTAATGCGTTCGTAACGACTTTCGATCTGTCGCCCACCTGTAGCGGCCCACTGCATGGACTGCGCTTTGCTGTTAAAGACACAATTGATGTGGCCGGCTTCAAAACAGGTTGTGGTAATCCGACCTGGCGTGATTCCCACCCCGCCGCAGTAGTCCACGCGGTGTGCGTAGAGCAACTTTTGCGTGCGGGCGCCCACTGCGTTGGCAAAACCATTTCGGACGAACTGGCTTTCAGCCTTTCGGGTGAGAATCACTTTTACGGCACGCCTCTCAACGCGCACGCGCCGGATCGTGTGCCGGGTGGGTCATCGAGCGGATCGGCTTCCGCCGTTGCGTGCGGTTTAGTGGATTTCGCGTTGGGAACGGATACGGGCGGCTCTATCCGCGTTCCAGCAAGCAATTGCGGAATCTGGGGCTTCCGGCCGTCGCATGGCTTCGCATCGGTTGCTGGGGTGAATCCACTGGCGCCATCGTTCGACACCGTCGGCGTCCTCGCGCAGAGCGCTGACGTGCTGGCAAAGGTTGGACTCGTTTTGTTGGCTTCCGCACCGGCTTCTCCCAAAAAGCAACCGACGATTCATTTGATCCGAGAGGCGTTCGCTCTTGCCGACGCCGACGTTCAGGAAGCTTTGTCGGAGCCGCTGCGGCGGCCACGCGAAATATTCGGCGGTGCCGTGCGGGAGTCGTCGCTGAGAGAGCTGGTCGCTGATGACGCTGGACATAGTTTCGCGACATGGGTCGACACCTTTTGCGTGATCCAATGGGCGGAGATCGAGAGTTGCCTTGGCGCGTGGATCGCTAGCGCCGGGCCGGAGTTTGGCTCCGAAATAGCTGCCAGTTTTCAATTGATGGAGCAACTCGATCGGCGACGCGTCGCGGAGGCGGTGCAACGACGTGAACAATATTTTCGAAGTCTGGATCAGTTTGTCGGACCGGACGATCTTTTGTGCATCCCCACAACACCCGTGCTCGCTCCTCACAAGGGCGATCCACCCAGACGGAGTTCGAGTGGAAGCGGCTATTATCCTCGCACATTATCGCTGACGAGTATTGCAGGGATCGGACGCTTGCCGCAAGTGTCGCTCCCAATCGCCGACGCGGACGGCGTACCAGTTGGCTTGTCGTTACTCGCAAGGCATGGACAGGATTCACTCTTGTTGGAAGCAGCGAAGAGGACCGAAAAACAAGTCTGCAGTTGAACGACTTCTAGGCGGCCTCGTCACATCGCCCTTCCCGAACCGTTCATCAACGTGCGTAGCGCACGACCAGGTGCCTGCGTTGACACGGTATTCGAGGGTCTTAACTTTTTTGTCCACCACAAAATGAACACTTTTGCCTCTGAGAGTGGGGACGGAAAAGACTTCGTTTCGCATGCGCCTGGCTATTGGTCGGACACGGTTCCGGAACTCTGGAACGATTGGAAATGGCAGCTCAAAAACAGGGTTACCACCCTGGCGCAACTCGAGAAACATCTGGAACTGAGCGCCGAGGAGCGCAGCGGCGTTTTGCTGTCCGGCGACAAACTCGCGCTGGCCGTTACGCCACACTTTTTTAATCTTCTGCCCGCAAACAATCCGGATGACCCGATCAGGCGTCAGGTCGTTCCGCGGATCGAGGAAACTTGGACGTCTCCTTACGACATGGCCGATCCATGCGGCGAAGATTCGCACATGCCTGTGCCCGGTTTAGTGCATCGATATCCAGATCGTGTCCTATTCCTGGTGACGGATCGTTGTGCGAGTTACTGCCGCTATTGCACCCGGAGTCGAGTGGTTAGCGGAGTTGGCGAACAGGAATTGCACACCAATTTCGAGGAGGCGTTCCGTTATCTTGAAGAACACACCGAAGTGAGGGACGTGCTTTTGAGCGGTGGCGACGCTTTGATTTTCAGCGATGACAGGCTCGAGAAGCTGTTGTCGCGGTTGCGCGCGATCAGGCACATCGAATTTCTCCGCATCGGTACGCGGGTGCCGATTTTCCTTCCGCAACGAATCACGCCTGAGTTGTGTGCAATGCTGGCGAAATATCATCCGCTCTGGATGAGCGTGCACGTAAATCATCCGCGTGAGCTCACCATCGAGGTAAAACACGCGTTGGAGCGTCTCGCCAACGCCGGCATTCCGCTGGGCAACCAGAGTGTGTTACTCGCAGGCGCCAATGATGACGTTGAGACCATGAAGACTCTCGTGCACAAGCTGCTGATGTGCCGCGTCCGCCCCTATTACATTTACCAGTGCGACCTGATCAATGGCTCCTCACACCTGCGCACGTCGGTTGCTAAAGGCATTGAGATCATTGAGGGGCTGCGTGGCCACACCACAGGTTACGCTGTGCCTCAGTTCGTCATCGACGCTCCCGGCGGCGGCGGCAAAGTGCCGATCAATCCCGGTTACATTCTCTATCACGACAACGAAAAAATCGTGATCCGGAATTACGAAGGGAAAATTTTCGAGTACCCCGAGACCGGGAACGAGAACCTGCAGTTCGCGCCGCAGCGCGAGTACCACGACGAGTATCTCTACTCGTAGGTGGTTGTCATTCCGACCGGAAGTCGAGAATGGAGCGGCCGGGGAAGGCCGTGACATGGACGGGAAAGGCGACAACCTGAGTGAGCGGGAACTGAGGGAATCAAATCTCTGGATTACCGGGGCCCGTTGCGCCTTCTGTAGGTGCTCTTGGCGCCGGGCGTCACAGGGCTCTTCTTTTGTAATTTCTTTTGTGCTCGACTGTTGTGTAAATTTTAGGCTTGCGTATTAAAGATCGCGGCGTGTAAAGTCCCGCATTTTCGTTCCACTCCAACCATTTCAGTCATATGAACCAACGCTTAATTTCGGAAATCGGCCGCACCCAGCGGCTTGACATTATCAACTCCCTCAAGCGCACCAAGGGCATGTCTGTCAACGAGCTCGTGGAAAAGATGGGCATGAGCTACATGGGTATCAAACAGCATTGCATCACCCTGCATCGCGACGGGTATCTGGATACCTGGCGACGACCGCAAAAAATGGGCCGACCGGAGATGGTCTATCGTCTTACGCGCCGCACGCATGATCTTTTTCATGCCGACAGCCACCAGTTTACGCTGGACTTATTGAAGGCAGCCGAGGACATCTACGGACCGAACGCGCCGGAGAAGTTGCTTTACAGCGTATTCAAAAAGAAGACGGCGGCGCTGAAAGCCAAGGCGAAGGGAGAGACCGTCGCGGAACGCGCGAAATGGCTTGCGCACGTCCGTGACGCGGAAGGCTACATGTCGCAGTTCATCAACAACAACGACAAAGATGGCGGTCCTCATATTCTGGAATGTCATTCGCCAATCCTGAACGTGCTGGAGCAGTACCCGATCATTGGCCGGTTCGAGCAGGACATGTTCGAAGCAGTCCTGGGCACGCGTGTGCGCCGGGAGGTGATTCGGAACTCCGGCCTGTACGAGTGCGCGTTTCAATTCGCGGCATAGACGGCGTCAGAACTATGTCTCTGGCATAGTTAGTCTCGTAAGCCGCGCGGCTGCGGTCACCGAGAGGACAAATCGCAGCGCGAAGTCCGCGCCAACCGGATTTGTTCTTTCGCTCGATGTGAATCTCGGTTGATTGGTGGCGCATGGCCCGGGCTTTTCCATCGGTTGTGATCGACAACGTGCAGCCGCTAATTGATAGCGGCCGTTACCCGATCAAGCGGGTAGTGGGCGAAGATCTGGTTGTCGGAGCCGACATTTTCAAGGATGGCCACGACGTGGTTGCGGCAGTTCTGAAGTGGCGTGTTGTTGGGCAGCGGGCGTGGCGTGAAACGCCGATGGTTTTTGTTGATAACGATCGCTGGCGCGGCGTGTGCACCCTCTACGATCAGGCCATTCACGAATACACAGTCGAAGCTTGGACTGACACATTCCGCAGTTGGCAGCAAGAGTTCGTAAAGAAATTTGCAGGCGGGGTCTCCGATCTGCGAAGCGAAGCGTTGGAAGGCGCGGCAATTGTAAAAGCGGCCGCCAGCCGGGCGCGAGACCAAGCGGACTCCGCGCGCCTGCGGGAATTTGCCGAGCAAATCGTTACCGGCGCGAATTCAGAAATTCACGCCATCGCGCAGTCAGGAGAACTGGAAGTGCTAATGGCGACCTATCCGGATCGCGCCGATGCGACGCAATACGAACCGGCTCCCCGCGTTGTAGCTGATCGGCTGGCGGCGTTGTTCGGCGCGTGGTATGAATTTTTCCCGCGCTCGGCAGAAGGCCACGGTGATCGCAGATCGACTTTCCGCGACAGCCTGACGCGCGTGGACGACGCGAAAGCGATGGGGTTCGACGTCATTTATTTTCCACCGATTCATCCCATCGGTCGCACGAACCGCAAAGGTGCAAATAACTCCACGACTTGCGAACCAGGAGATCCGGGAGTGCCATGGGCCATCGGCAGTGAGGCCGGCGGACACAAGGCCGTGGAACCTTCGTTAGGCACGCTCGAGGATTTTGACTGGCTCCAAAAAGAAGTTCGCAAGCGCGGAATGGAAATCGCCCTCGATTTCGCGATCAATTGCTCGCCCGATCATCCGTACGTCAAAGAGCATCCGGAGTGGTTCTATAAACGGCCGGACGGCACGATCAAATACGCGGAGAACCCGCCAAAGAAATATGAGGACATCTATCCGCTAAACTTTCGATGCGAAAACTGGCGCGAGCTCTGGGCCGAGATGAACAGCATCGTGCTGTTTTGGGCCGAGCGCGGTGTACGGATCTTTCGCGTTGACAACCCGCACACCAAGCCGGTCGCCTTCTGGGAGTATTTGATCGAAGGCGTTGGCGAGAAATATCCCGACACGATCTTTCTCTCCGAAGCGTTCACCAGGCCAAAGATGATGAAAGCGCTGGCCAGAGCCGGGTTTAACCAGAGCTACACCTATTTCACGTGGCGAAATTCGAAGCAGGAGCTGATCGACTATTTCACGGAGCTTACGCAGACTGAGATGAGCGAATATTTTCGACCGAACCTCTGGCCGAACACGCCCGACATCCTCCCGTTTGTGCTTCAAGAGGGCGGCCGCCCTGCGTTCATGATTCGGGTGCTTATGGCGGCAACGCTTTCGCCGCTTTACGGAATCTACAGCGGATACGAGCTATGCGAGAACGAGGCGTTGCCGGGTCGTGAGGAGTATCTCGATTCCGAGAAGTACCAATTCAAGGAGCGCGATTGGAATGCGCCCGGAAACATCAAGGACTGGATCACGCGCATAAACCGAATCCGGAAGCAGAACCGCGCGCTTCAGATGTACACGAACCTGCGCTTCTATCCCGCCGATAACGATGCGATTTTGTTCTACGGCAAGATGACTCCCGCGCGGGACAACATCATCCTTGTAGTGGTGAATCTTGATCCGTTTCGCAAGCAAAATTCGTTTGTCCACGTGCCGATTGAGGAATTTGGGCAGATGACAAGCGATGAGTATCAGGTGCACGATTTGTTGAATGGTGTGCGTTACACCTGGCGCGGCCGGCAAAATTACGTTGAACTGGATCCCGAAATTCAACCCGCGCATGTTTTTCTGGTGCGTCGCTGAGATGCGCCAGTCCGGAACGAAACCGCAATTGGTTTAAACGAATCTCATCAGATTGCTGTCATGTTGAGCGAAGCGAAACATCTCTGGTCTATTTCCCTCATGAAGGATGCGTCGAATATTGATCCGAGATTCTTCGCTTCGCTCAGAATGACAAGTACGAGATGGTCTCTAGGCTTCCTCTGCCTTTGACCTGTCCGTCGCGCATTTGCATCGGTGAATCGCTCCGCATATCGTTACAAAATTTCCGGCATGAAGATTTGGGTTGTGCTCGTTGTCGCGCTGGGGAGCGCGTCGCCTCTGCTCGCGCAGGAACCTACGCCGCCGCTGGTGCCCCAGCATTCGCAGACGGTGCTGGAGACGCTTGTCAAAGCGGGTCCGGTGATGATTCCGCTGGTTTTATTGTCGATCTTTTTCGTCGCCCTTGTGGTCGTTTACTTCTTGACGATCCGGCGCGGGGCCGTGGTCTCGAGCGGGTACATGGCAACGGCGGATGCGCTCCTGCGTAAACGCGATTATCTCGGGCTGCTCGCGGTTTCCAACCGGCACGGGGAAGCGGTCGCCCGCGTCGTGCAAAAGATGCTGGATTTCACGACTAAAAATCCCCACGCAGATTTCCAGCATGTCCGCGAAATCGCCGAGACGGAAGGAACACGCGTGGCGGCCAGTTTGAACAATCGGGTCATTTACCTTGCCGACATAGGAATGATTGCGCCGTTGCTCGGTTTGCTGGGCACAGTTTTCGGAATCATCCACTCTTTCGGAGCGCTCGGAGCCGATGTCGGGTCGGCGCGTTATGTGGCGCTCTCGCGCGGGATTAGCGAGGCGCTTGTCAACACTGCCGCGGGCCTGGCGATCGGTATTCCGGCCATGATTTTTTACGCTTTCTTCCGGGGCAGGGCGCAAAAGTTGATCTCGGAACTAGAGGCTGCTTCGACGCACGTGCTGGCGTTGCTTTCATTGCAGTATGGCAAACGCGGGGAACGAATGCCTGCGCTGATCGAGGACGAATTGTGACGCGCGATGCGCGATTCGGGATCCGAGATGCAGGATGCGAGAAGCGGTATGAGCTATCGAGATCTTGAGATTTGGAAGCTAGCGCGAGAAGTAGCGATTACTGTGCATCACATGACAGTTCAGAACTTGCCGAAATTCGAGATGTACGAGGAAGGCGGCCAGATTCGCCGCTCCGCGAAATCCATTTCCGCGAACATTGTCGAGGGCTATGGCCGTCGTCGTTACAAGCAGGAGTTAATTCGTTTTCTTGTGTTCGCTCACGCTTCCTGCGATGAGACTATCGATCATTTGGAAGTGCTTTTTGAAACGAAATCGCTAACGAACGAAGTCGTGTATCGTGATTTAAGTACCCAACTCGATCTGCTTGGACGAAAGCTGAACGTTTTCATCGCCAGCGTCGAACGTTCTCATCATATCGATCGCAGAGATATCCCGAATCCCGAATCCCGAATCGCGCATCTCGCCTCATGAATCTTCGTGGTCACGCGCCTTTGCATCATCCTGGCATTCAGCTTGCGCCGCTGGTCGACGTGCTGCTGCTGCTTTTGATCTTTTTCCTGTTGACGTGGAACGCGGCGCGCACTGAGAACGAACTCGACGTGAAGGTGCCGAAAGCTTCGGCCGCAAAGGAGAAGACGGCGCCTATTGGAGACGTTATTGTGAATGTTAAGGCGGACGGCAACGTGGTTGTCAACCGCCGCACCTTGACCGGTCCCGAGCTCCAGGAATTATTGCAGAGCCTGGTTCAAATGAATCCCGAACAAGCGGTGGTGATTCGCGGCGACGAAGCCGGCGCCTACAAAAACATCGTTGAGGTGCTGAACGTTTGCACCGAAGCAGGGGTAACCAACGTCGCTTTCGCCACTGCAAAATGAAAATCAGATGCAGCGCAGCCGGTCTTTGCGGACTGGCGATGCTGCTTTGCACCACGAGCGTCGGCAGCGCTCAATCACAGCCCGAAATACGCCGGGCGCGCCCGGTTGATGAGACGCCCGTCCCGCGCGCTATCCCGATTGAACCTACCGACCGAAGCACGCGCTCCTTAATTGATGAATTTTCGCAGTCACCAGCGCGCGAAGCTGAAGGGGCTGATCAGCGTCAGCTCGAGTACGCCAACGGCCTATTTGCCCGCAAATTGTATGACTTGGCTATTCCGGAATATCAAAAATATCTCGACAACTACCCAGGGCGCACGGGTCGGGCGAACGCGTATTTCTCGCTCGGCGAATGCTACCGAAATCTCCATCGCGACGGGAATGCTCGCACCAACTTGCAGAAGGTGCTCAACGATTACGGCGACAGTGAATTCGCCGGACCAGCGGCATTCGCCCTCGCCGAGATGGCGTTCACAGACAAAGACTACGCAACCGCGCTCCCGCTTTTTCATCGTTCCGCCGGCAAGTCGAAGGAGCCAGCGGTAGCGCTTTCAGCGCGTTATTTCGAAGCGCGCTGCCTTGAAGCTCTCGGCAGGAAAGACGAGGCCGCTGATATTTACGCGCAGGTCGCTGAGGCGGGGAATCCAAACCCATATCGCGAAGATGCGCGAGTGACTGCGGCATCCATCTTTGACGCAAGGGGAAAAAAACTCGATGCGCTTAAGCAGTACGAAGCGCTGGCTAACGAAGCACAGAAACCGGCGTTGAAAGCAGAGTGTGCAGTGCGCGGAGGCTTGATCGCGCTCGAACTTGTCCAAGCCGACAGAGGCAAAATGGACAAGGCCATGGCCGACCGAGCCACCACGTTGTTCCAAAAGGGGCGCACTCTGCCTGACGCGGGAAAGTTCCGTGCGCTCGCGCAAGTCGGTTTTCGCCGATTGCAATACCAAACTGGTCAGTATACGCAGTTGCTGGCCGACTATAAAAAGGAATTGGACAAGCTGCCTGAGGCTGCGCAGGCGGAAGTGTTGTTGCTGGCAGCAAACAGTGAACGCCAACTTGGCCATCCCAAGGAAGCGGAGACACTCTATCACCAGATCATCCAAAAGTACCCCGATCGCGAGGAAGCAAAGGACGCCGCTTACCAGCAGCTGATCAACGTTTACAACTCCGATCCGTCGGCGCTCTCCGCCGCGGTGGACCAGTTCCTCGCAACGAACCCCACAAACGAGCGTGCCGATCAGGCGAAGCTGTTGAAAGCCGAGGCGCTTTACAACCAGCAGAATTACACAGAGGCAGCGTCAATATACGGCGAACTGCGCGCGTCTGAGCTTTCTCCACGACTCCGCGCCGAAGCGGCGTACAAACTCGGCTTGTGTCACATCCAGACGAAGAACATTCCCGGCGTGATCGAAGCGTTTACGTACTTCCTGCAGACATTTCCGGACAACCCGCAGATACCCGCTGTTCTGGCTCAGCGCGCTTTGGCATACGAACAAGACAAGAATTACAACTCTGCGCTTACGGATTTAAACATCATCCTGGCCAAGTACCCGAAGGCGCACGAGCGCGAGGCGGCATTGCAGTTGAAGGCTTTGATTCTCGGGCAACAGGACAATACCAAAAGGATGGTCGACACTTTTCGGCAGCTCCTGAAGGAATTCCCCAAGAGTTCTGTCGCGGCGCAGGCGCAGTACTATATCGGCAAAACGGCGTTCGAAGGAAAGGATTACAAGACTGCGTTGACCGCGCTGAATACGGCCCGTCAACTCAACAAGGAGGATTACTACAATCTCGCGTCGGTTCGGATCATCCTTTGCCACTTCTATTTAAAGGATCGGCCTGCGCTCACCAAGGAGGTGAACGCTTTCATGGCTAACAGTCCAGCCGCTAGCGTGCCGCCCGACGTTTTGGAGTGGCTGGGCATCGAGTATTACAACGAGAAAAATTTCCAGGCGGCGGAAAAATATCTGAGCGCACTTCGAAAAGTCGATAACGCAGGCAAGGTTAAACCGGACTACTTATTTTATCTCGGCGACGCGGCCACGAAACTGAAAAACTTGCCGGAAGCCGAGGAGGCGTTCGCGAGGTATCTCCAGACTGGCAAAGATCCGGCGGGGAAAGCGAAGGTGTTACTGACCCTCGGCGCAGTTAAGATCAGCGCACATAAACCTGACGAGGCGCAGAAGATCGCCGAAGAAATCATGGCGCTTCAACCCGAAGGCCGCGTAAACGCGGAAGCGCGCCTGCTCGCGGGCGAAGTCCAGTTGGAGCGCGGAAATTTCGCTGACGCCGGCAAAGCTTTCAAAGGCGTCGCTCTGCTTTACGACGATCCAGCGATAACTCCGCGCGCGCTCGACAAAGCCGCGCTGGCATTCCGCCAAGCTGGTAACACCGAAGAAGCCGATCGCCTCTCGCACGAATTGCGCGAGCGCTACCCGAATTACGCCGGCGGGTGAACAATTCTAAATGTGCGTGAAGCGCTCGTAGTATTAAGATCCTCGGCGGAATCGCTGATCTGCTAAAGTCGCAGCCTCGACAATATCGCGCTTGATCGAAGGTCGGAGGTCACCGCGTTCGTGTCTATAGTCAACGTCCAGAAGCAACAACCTTGGGCGGACGAAATAGTCGAATCGGTTGGAAATCTCCGCCCGCGCGATGTAACGAACATGTTGTTGTATTCGTTGCAGTAGCTCCGGAGATGTAAGCGCCAGGTCATCTAGGATGGACTTTACGTCGGCGGCAACACGATCGCGGTATTTCGATTCTGTGCTAGTCACATCACAAATAACTATATTCAAGTGGTCGGTTTTTCGGGCAAGCAAGATGGCTAACCTCCACGCGAGGATAACTGGTAGCTGGTGAAGGCGCCGCAATAGATTGCGCATTGTGTTTGATCAGAGTCAGACAGGCGGTTTCTCGTTTTCTTCTATTTCGCGGCGTTCACAACCGCAATGCCCCAAGGTCCGTCGCCCACTTTGATGCGACGCAGTTCTTTGCGCGATTTTAGATCGACAACGGAGACGTTCTTTGATGCGCCATTGTCGGTGTAACGCTTGGAACCGCTAGGGGTGAAACTCGGAAGAAACATTGTTGGGCGGCAGATTTCGGCGGCTGATTTTGAGTGATCTGAAAAAAGAAGCATCCGGTCGGGCCGAAATTTTCGAATTGTCAGCGACAGTCTCCACTGCAGCGAACAAAAGGAAATCTCCATGAAAAAAAATTCCACTTCACAGTCCGGTCTTTTTAATCCACGCGCCTTCGTGGCTTTTACTCTCTGTTCCGCTGGCGCTTTGCTGGCTATGGTCAGTTTCGGGGCAGACAGAGCAGACAGACCCAGGCCCACCAATCCCACCTTCGGGCATCCGATCATCAGCGGAATTGGCGGGGTTGGTTTCGAGCAGGGCCTGCGGGTAGATCCTTCAAATCCGAGTCGTCTCTACACCAGCGTGCCCGGTTCGCTCTCGTCGGACACGAGTTGGGTCTGGCATTCCCTCGACGGCGGTAAGACTTTCAAATGGGTAGTCGCCGCCACCGCTCTTGAAGGGAAGTACACCACTTGCTTCGGCGGCGGTGATACCGAAACTGGCGTGGACTTGGCGGGGCATCTCTATTTTGCCGACCTGACGCTCGCAAACTTTAGTACCTCGCGCTCGGATGACCAGGGGGCGACGGTTACTTGCAGCAACACCGGGGTCCCAGACGCAGTCGTTGACCGGCAATGGTACACGTTCGACGGCGACCCGACCAACGGCGGCAGCATCTATCTGGCGAATGACGAATTCGCACAAGCCCCCGCACAGTGCGGCTCACCGACGAACTTCGGTCAGAACATCCTCGTCATGTATCGTTCGCCGCTGCCAGGCGGGCAGGCGCTCGCCGGGATCCAATTCGGTCCAGCAAACAAAGTGAGTAACCCCCTTGGTTGCGACGAAGGCATTATGGGCAACAACGAGGTGAGCCCTGTGGCAACCACACTGGGTCAGCCCGACGGCTCCGGCGGATATGTCACGCTCCCGACACCGGTTAAGCATGTTTTCGTTATCCACGATGATGCGCTCCTGAACAGGATTTTGATCGGCCGCTGCTTCCCGGTGGCGTTTGGCCCGCCTGTCCCCAATGTAAGCGATCCGAGCGGCTTGAATTGCGTTGACCTGCCGGTGGCGGACCTTGGCTCGACGAACAAGACCGGCGGGAACTTTCCAACGATGGCAATTGATAATGCTGGCAATCTCTACGCGGTGTGGGAGCAAGCACCTATCGATGACAGCGGTCAGGTGATCGGCGACACCGTGCTGAAGTACTCGTTCTCGACCGATCAAGGCAATACCTGGGCCGCTCCGATTCAAATTGACATATCGGGTTCACCCGTGGGCACGCTCCACAACAACGTGTTTGCGTGGACCGTCGCTGGAGACGATGGACGTGTGGACATCGCCTGGTACGGCACGCCCGGCGTCGCACCGAATCCTTCTAACGGCCCCGACTCCTGCACGGGCTGCGATTGGAGCTTGTGGATGGTGCAGACATTAAACGGGCACGCTGCCACTCCGACCTTTACCGCGCCAATTCTGGCGAGTGAGCACTTTATCCATCGTGGGAGCATGTTCACTCTCATTGGCGGTCAGAACGGCGACCGTACCCTCGGCGATTTTCTGCAACTGCGGATGGGTCCAAATGGTGAGGCGGAAATTGCTTACGCCGATTCAAATAACGTTGACGAAGGCTTTGCTCCGCACGGCATGTTCGTCCGGCAGAACCGCGGCAACGGCTTGCTAGCGGCGAGCTCGCCCGTGAGTATTCCGGGACTGGTACCCTTCAACACCGTGTCCGACCCAAGTGGCGACGGCAAATATGAAGTAAACGGTCTGAGCAGCGCCAACATGCCCCAGCTCGACATCACTAATTCGCGCGTCAGTCTGCTCACCACGGCGCCTTGTTCGGCCGCCGCACCCTGTTATCAGGTGGTGATGAAGCTTAAGAATCTGTCTCTCGCGCCGACAACCGCTCAGGATCCGGACCTTGATTTGGTTTGGCTGACCCAATGGTTCGTTCCATCCACGACGGATCCGAATGGTGGAAAGAATTTCTTCGTCTATGGCGAG
>Ga0066700_10000139_pt1 | contig 21669 bp, 23 predicted proteins | sample GraSoiAngelo_149_FD_66460 | JGI IMG/M metagenome (GOLD analysis project Ga0066700, IMG submission 66460) | Grasslands soil microbial communities from the Angelo Coastal Reserve, California, USA - 14_1009_09_30cm | ecosystem: Environmental > Terrestrial > Soil > Grasslands | place: USA...
GGCACCTGCCCGCCGGCCACCGCGGCCGATGATCCGCCGCTGGAGCCGCCGGGCGTGCGCTCGGGATTCCAGGGGTTGCGGGAGACGCCGAAGAGCAGGTTCTTGCTGATGGCGGTGTAGCCGAACTCCGGCGAGTTCGTCTTGCCGATGGCGATCGCGCCTGCCGCCTTCAATCGCTGTACCTGAGTCGAGTCGCCCTTCGGATAGTGGTCGCGAAACGGCACCGAGGCGTGCGTGGAGGGGAAGCCCGCCAGGTCTTCGAGTTCCTTTACGCCGAATGGAAGACCAGCCAGCGCGCCCGGGTCCTCACCTCTCATGATGCGCGACTCCATCTCGCGAGCCTCGGCGAGGAGCTCGTCACGGTCGCGCATCCCCGTCCAGGCGTTCAACACCTCGTTGGTCTCGTCGATGCGGTCGAAGCAGGCCTGCATGAGTTCGACGGGAGAGAGCTGCTTAGAGCGAATTCGCTGGGCGAGCTCGTGGGCGGACGTGAAGTTCAGTTCGGACGGCATAAGATTCTCCTTCGTGTTAGTGGCAGGATGATACAACGAGCGCGCTTGGTTTTGAAAGCGGGATGGTCTGGAATGCGGGGGCGCTTAGAGACGCGTCTACGAGTCGTCTCTACACGATAGTGGTACAAAATCGTATGATTCGCTCGCAATCGAGAAGGAGGAGCAGCATGAAAACCGCAATCGGGGTCGGCCTGACGACGGACGAGAACTGGGACGAGTTCTCCGAGTACGTGATTGAGGCGGAGCGTATGGGCGTGGATAGCGTCTGGTCGGCGGAGGCGTGGGGGCACGACGGGGCGACGCCGCTGGCCTATCTTTCGGCGAAGACCTCACGGATAAAGCTCGGCAGCGGCATCCTGCAGACCGTCGGCCGCACTCCGGCAAACCTGGCGATGACCGCGATGACGCTCCAGTCGATGTCGGGCGGACGCTTCCTGCTCGGTCTCGGCGTGAGCGGGCCTCAGGTCGTCGAGGGCTGGCACGGTGTGCGCTACACTCGCCCCATCAAGCGCCTGGCAGAGACGATCGCCGTTGTGCGGCTGCTCAGCAGCGGCGAAAAGTCGCAGTACGAAGGCGAGATTATCCGATTACCGCTTCCGGGCGGCGAGGGTAAAGCGATCCGCTCGCGCGCCAAGCCGCAGCCCGACATCCCGATCTACCTGGCGACCCTCAGCCCGAACTCGCTCGAGCTGACGGGCGAGGTCGCGGACGGCTGGCTTGGCACCTCGTTCATGCCGGAGCATGCGGATGTATTCTTCGAGCACATCCGGCGGGGCGCGCAAAAGGCCGGGCGTTCCTTCGGGGAGATTGACCTCGCTGTCGGTGGCGCGGTCGGTTTCTCGGACGATCTCGACAAGCTGCTCGCGCGGCACCGGCCGGGGATCGCTTTCACGCTCGGCGCGATGGGCTCGAAGGGGCACAACTTCTACAACGCCGCCTTCCGCCGCGCCGGCTACGACGAGGAGGCGATCGCCGTCCAGAACCGCTGGCTCGAAGGGGACCGCGAGGGCGCCGCCTCGCTCGTGCCGGACGAGCTCGTCCTCCAGACGAACCTGCTCGGCACCGAGGACATGGTCCGCGAGCGCATCCGCAAGTACCGGGACGCAGGCGTCACGACGCTGCGCCTTCAGCCTGACGGCCGCACGCTCAACGAGCGGCTCGAGACGCTGGGGCGAGCGGTAGCGCTGGTGAAAGAGGTAGGGGCGGAGGCGAAGGCCGCATAGGTGGCCTAGGCCACTGGCGTCTCGATTGCCGTCAGAATCTCCCGGGCGGTGTACATTCGCGGCCACATCCCAGAGACCGGTGTCAATATAGCCGCTTGCACAAGCCGATTTAGTATCCCTTGTGCTCCAGCGTGCGTAACGCTCAATTGCGCCGCAGCACGCGGTGCTGTCGTGAACGGGTTTTCCATCAGCAAATCCAGCAGCCGAAAGGCATTTGCCGATTCTTTCCTTATTTGCAACGCATTGCGGTACTTCTCGTGAAGCTCGCGCACTCGTCGTGAGCGAGTTAGGGCATCTCTTGCCTGCTCCTCGACTCCTCTGAGAAAGAACCTAAGCCATGGCTCCCATTGCCCCGAAACACTCACGCGATAAAGATGGTCGATGTACTCGTCCTTATTGTTCTCAAAAAAAGCGCTCAGATAGAGCAATGGCGTGGGTAAAATTCGCTTCTCGGACAGAAAAAGTGTGATGAGTAGTCGGCCGATTCGGCCATTGCCGTCGACATAGGGATGGATCGCCTCGAATTGATAATGCATCAGTGCGCACTGAACCAATACGGGCATCTCCAGTTCTTCGTTCGAAAAGCCCTCCCAATCGGTCATGAGGTCCAACACCATTTCGGGCGGTGGAGGAATATACCGAGCGTCTCCGATTAGCGTTCCGCCGGAGCCGATCCAGTTCTGTATTGCTCGCACTCGGCCAGGCGACTTATCCTCGCCTCGCACGCCCTCGAGGAGCATGGAGTGCAGTTCGTTGGCGAGTCTCAAGCAAATGGGCAGCTCATTCAGAAGCTCCAAGCCGCGATCTAGCGCCCGCACATAGTTGACCACTTCCTGGGTATCTGCGGTGCGAGCGCGCTCGGCAGCCTCGAAGACGAAAACGTCCGAAATTGAGGCCTGTGTTCCTTCGATTCTCGAGGATAGCACTGCCTCCCGCCTGAGAAAGGGCCGGATCAACAGATGAGGATTGGCCAAAGTCTCTCCCACCCCGGCAAGCGTCCCGACCGCGAGCGACGCTTTGTCCAGTTGGGATATAAGCGGCGGACTCAACTCCGTTGAACGTGGAAGCGAATTGGGTACGAACGCACGATGTCCATCCGCAATTGGAACGAGTCCGCCGACTGGGCTATCTTTTAGCTTATTTGATTGCATGAATTAACCTTTAAAGTCCAGTTATTAGTGGCCGCGCAAATCCAACTCTCAGGGCCCATAGTATCATTTTATTCGGGTCCCTGCAACTGGACTTGGATTTACCGCATGGACTGCCGACCTGCGAGAGCCTATAATCGCGGCAGTAGCACAAGCATTCTAAGGAGGCGGGCGAACGGTAGCTGTAATCCTCACGCTCGTAATAGGTGTTGGGGCAACGGTGCTCGGGTGGTTGGGGCGGGATTATTTGTTCAATCCGGCGGCTTGGCATCGCTGGGAGCGTGTGCTGTACTTCGGCCCGGCAGTTCTGCTTGGTATTTTCTTTATCGCGATTCCAATAGTCACTGCATCAATTGCGTTACTGCCACCGTTAATTGCGTTGGCTGCCCGCGTGATAGAGGGTTTGATTACCAGTTGTTGGGCACCGATGACCAACAGGCAATCTCGGCTGCGACACGCGGAGCACTGGCGGGCGTTCCATTCGCCTCTGCAGCAAGAGGCCACGATGGGCTTACGCGAACGTCTTCGGCTCTGGCTGCGAGATTGGGTCATCGCGCCCAATCCTCGATTTGAGGAACGACATGGCCACTGAGGAGCGGATTATCTCCGGCCAGCCGCGGGACGACGACGAGCAGATCGACGTCACGCTGCGGCCCCGGCGGCTTGATGAATTCATCGGCCAGGAGAAGCTCAAGGACAACCTCAGCATCGCTATCGACGCCGCCAAGCGGCGCGACGAACCGCTCGACCACCTGCTCTTCTACGGCCCGCCCGGCCTCGGCAAGACGACCCTCGCGCACATCATCGCCGCCGAGATGGGCGTCTCGGTGCGCGTCACGTCCGGCCCAGCCGTCGAGCGCGCTGGCGACCTCGCTGCAATCCTGACGAACCTCCAGGAGCACGATGTGCTCTTCATCGACGAGATCCACCGCCTGCCGCGCGCCGCCGAGGAAGTGCTCTACCCGGCGATGGAGGACTTCGCGCTGGATATCGTGCTCGGCCGCGGGCCGGGCGCGCGGTCAGTGCGCCTCTCGATCCCCCGCTTTACACTGGTCGGCGCGACCACACGCTACGCGATGCTCTCGCCGCCGCTCCGCGACCGCTTCGGGGCCGTCTACCGGCTCGACTTCTATGATGAGCCCGCAATCGCCGCAATCATCCGCCGCAACGCCGAGATACTGAAGGTACCGATCGACGAGAGCGGCGCGGAAGAGATTGCCCGACGTTCGCGGGGGACGCCGCGCGTGGCGAACCGCTTGCTGCGCCGCGTGAGGGACTACGCGCAGGTGCGGGCCGACGGCAAGGTGACTGCGGGTGTCTCGGGGGAGGCACTGGCGCGGCTGGACATTGACGACCTCGGTCTGGATGATGTCGACCACAAAGTGTTGCGGACAATCATCGAAAAGTACGACGGTGGGCCGGTGGGCATCGAGACGATCGCCGCCTCGATCTCGGAGGAGGCCGATACGATCATGGACGTCTACGAGCCGTACTTGATGCAGGTCGGGTTCCTCCAGCGCACTCCGCGCGGGCGCGTTGCTACGCGCCACGCCTACGCGCATCTCGGACTCGAAGCCCCTCGTTCGCCACAGGCGATGATGTTCGAATAGCCCGATGGCCAACCCGTTCGCAAAGAGCCGCTGGTTCCACAAGCTCGCCAATTACAGCGGGCCTCCCGCTTTCTTTCGTGTGCTGCCTGTGCCGCATGGTTTCGCGCTTCTCACAGTGACCGGCCGCCGGACCGGCAAGCGCCGCCGCCGGCCGATTAGAGCGATCCGCGACGGCCAGACGCTATACGGCGTGGCGATTCTGGGCGCCCAATCCGACTGGTTGAGGAACCTGCGGGCAGACCCCAAGGCGCAGGTCCGGCTCGGTATCCGGACGCGCGGTGTAATGCTGCGCGAAATTACAGACGAGGCGGAACGCCGGGACGCTGAGCAGCTGTACATCGAGACCGTTGTGCCGTACGACTACTTTGATGTCCCCATCGTCGATTGGACGATTCCTTCGCCATCGCGCATTCGTCAGTCCCATCGTGACTGGCTCCAGCGGGGCACGCTGGTTGCGCTCGAGCTGGGATAAGCTAATCTTCGATGCGGCTCCTAGTTGTGCTCTTCGCTATCGTGCTCTCAATAATGCTGACGGCATGTGGAGGCGATGATAAGCCTGCTAGCACAACCACGACAACAAGCCCCGAGCGAAGCTCTGCGGCTCTAACGGCTACACCAAAGGAGGGAGCGATGGCATTTTCCCTGACGAGCGATGCCTTTGCAGACGGCGGATCGATCCCGGCGCGCTTCACCTGCGACGGCGATGACGTCTCGCCGGCGCTGAAGTGGCAGGGTGGGCCGGACGGGACACAATCGTTCGCGCTGATCATGAACGACCCGGATGCGCCCGGCGGGACGTATACACACTGGGTGATATACAACATCAGCAACCAGGCGAGCGGCCTTACCGAGGGTGTGGAAAAGACCGACCGGCCCGCCAACGGCGAGGGCGCAGCGCAGGGCAGCAACGACTTTGGAGATAACGGTTACGGAGGACCCTGCCCGCCGGGAGGCAACGCTCACCACTATAACTTCAGGCTTTATGCACTCGATGCGATGTTGAACCTCGATCCGGGCGCCTCCAAAGAGGACCTGCTCAAGGCCATGGAAGGCCGAATCCTCGGCGAGACGGCGCTGACCGGTACCTACAAGAGGCAATAGTTGACGGACCGCCGCCGCATTTCTTCAGGGTCGCCGTACGAGCCGAAGATTGGCTTTTCGCGGGCTGTCCGCGCTGGCGATACGGTGTATGTCTCGGGCACGGTCGCGTGGGGCGAACACGGGCGGCTGGTCGGCGAGGGCGATGTCTATGCCCAGGCGAAGCAGGCGATCTCGAACATCGAGGAGGCGCTCATCGAAGCCGGCGCCTCGCTCAGCGATATCGTACAAACGCGCATATACCTGACCGACATCTCTTGTCTCGAAGAAGCTGCGAGGGCCCATGGCGAGGTGTTCGGCCAAATCCGACCAGCGTCCTCGATCGTCGAGGTCTCTGCGCTGGCGGAGCCGCGGATGCTGGTCGAAATCGAAGCGGTCGCCGTTATCTAGAACGGAAGAGGGCGGGAAACCCGCCCTCTCGCGCGCCGGACCTTGGCGTCTTTCGGCCTAAAAGCAGCCGGCTATCTTCGGGCCGCCGCCATCGTGCGTCAGACCGCTACCAGCTCTCTCCGCGCACGTTCGAGTACTTCGATAGCTGAGTCAAGGCTGTCCATCGTCTGGGCCAGCGTGTTGAGGTCTTCCTTCTCCTGGGCTTGCAGGCCCACCTCCAATGTCAGCCGGTAGGCTTCGCGGTACCGGTCGTGGATCCGACTGCGGCACCAGTCCTTAAGAGCAGCGTCATCGCGTGCCATAAAACCTCCCGCCTAAGCGCCAAACGCAACTGTACGCTTGACCTGGTTCTGAGGGACTGGGCTATTCTGCCACCTAGGGTATAACGTTCTCATTACAGCGTGAGCTTGCGGCCATAACATTTCCGTATACAGGAAACCGTTCGGAAGTGGTGTTAGGGCGCCCGACGAATCGTGTAGCATAGGACGCGCTATGGAGCCCCGAATTCAATACGCCACTACGGACGACGGCGTAAATATCGCCTTTTGGGCGATCGGCGAGGGGATGCCGTTTGTGCACATGCCGTGGTTCCGGAGCAGTCATATCCAGCGCGAATGGCAGATTCCCGAATACCGCCGCTGGTACGACAGCCTGGCGAAGGAACTGTGCCTGGTCCGCTACGACGGGCGGGGGATCGGCATGTCCGACCGCAACGTCGAGGAGTATTCGCTGGACGCGCTCGTCGCCGACCTCGAGGCCGTGGTGGACAGGCTTCAGCTAAAGACGGTGGCTCTGTTTGGCGTCCTGCACATGGGGCCCGTTGCGATCGCCTACGCGGCGCGGCACCCGGAGAGAGTGTCGCACCTGATCCTGTGGTGCACCTATGCCCGAAGCGGCGACTACGCTCGCTCATCTCAGGTGCAGGCGACGCGCGGATTCATGGACAAGGACTGGGAGCTGTATACGCAGACGCTAGCACACGTGCGGCTCGGCTGGTCCGAAGGACCTTCTGCTCAGCAGTTCGCGGCGCTAATTCGCGAGAGCATCACGCCGCAGGCCCTCCAGGCGCTTATCGAGGCATACGAGGACCTCGACGTCTCGGCGCTGCTGCCCAAAGTCAAGGCGCCAACCCTTGTCCTTCACCGCGCTGGGTTGGAATGGCTCCGATTGGACGTGGCCAAGGAGCTGGCCGCTCGCATCCCGGGCGCTAGCCTGACCTTGCTCGATGGCGCTTCGGGGGCGCCGTTTCTGGGCGACTCGGCCTCGGTTCTGCGGGCGATCGACCGATTTCTGGGCCTCGAAACTGATGCCCGTCTCGCGCAGCCGGAACGTGTCGCGGGGACTCTTGTCACGATCCTTTTCACTGACATCGTGGGTTCGACGGCACTAACACGGCGCTTGGGTGATGAAGGGGCGAGGGCTGTCTTGCGGGAGCACGAGCGTATCGTGCGAGGAGCGCTCGCCGCGCACGGCGGCAGCGAGGTAAAGGCGACGGGTGACGGCTTCATGGCGTCCTTCGGATCTGCAAGGCAGGCGCTGGAATGTGCGATTGCAGTACAGAAATCGTTCGCAGAAAGAGACGCCGCCCGTGGGCCGGCAAATGGCGTGCCGCTGCAGGTGCGGATCGGCCTGAACGCCGGTGAGCCGGTCGCCGAGAACGGAGACCTGTTCGGAACGGCGGTAAACGTCGCTGCGAGAATCGCCGATCAGGCCCAAGGCGGCGAGATTCTGGCGTCCAACGTCGTGCGGGAGCTGACCGCGGGCAAGGGCTTTGGCTTCAGTGACCGGGGCGAGCAGGTGCTCCGTGGGTTCGAAGACCCGATGCATATCTACGCGGTCACTTGGCGAGGGGGAGACGGTTAAGCATGCCGCTTTACATGGACCTGCACAAACTGCAGGGTGTGACACCGGAGGCTCTAGCGAACGCGCATCTCAAAGACCTGGATGTGCAGGACAAATACGGCGTCCGCTACCTGCGTTACTGGTTCAACGAGCCGGCCGGCAAGATTTTCTGCCTGGCCGAAGCGCCGAGTGCCGACGTGGCGATCGCCGTCCACCGCGAGGCCCACGGCCTGTTGCCGGACGAGATCATCGAGGTGGAAGGCAAGGACGTTGAGGGCTTCCTAGGCACGGCTGAAGAAGTGCCGAGGGGACGAACGCCGCCTCCGGACACGGCCTTCAGGGCTGTGCTCTTCACAGACATCGAAGGTTCGACCGCGCTCACGCAGCGCCTGGGCGACACGAGGGCCATGGAGATGCTACGGCTCCATGACTCAACGGTACGCGACGCCCTTAACGAGACCGGTGGCAAGGAGATCAAGCACACCGGCGACGGCATTATGGCATCATTCGGGTCGGTGGCACGGGCGGTCGAGTGTGCGATCAAGGTCCAGCAAGCGCTTGCCCGTTCGGATACGGTCCGGCTGCGAATCGGCATATCCGCGGGAGAGCCGGTGGAGGAGAGCAATGACCTGTTCGGCGCGGCCGTGCAGCTCGCCGCGCGGGCTTGCAGCAAAGCTGTTGCCGGACAGATTATCGTCTCCGGCGTCGTGCGAGACCTGTGTATCGGTAAGGGGTTTGGATTCACGGACCGGGGGCGAGCACGGCTGAAAGGGTTTGACGAACCGGTCCGATTGTTCGAAGTGAGCTGGAGAGGGAGCGAGAATGGCTAAGACGAAATTGCCGGCGGGCCCAACCGAGCTGACGGCCGATTGGCTCACGGGAGTATTGCGGGAGACGGGTGTAATCTCAGACGCCAGCGTTACGGGTCTCGACCACGAGATCATCGGGCAGGGAGTGGGAGTCCTTGGGCAGCTCGCGCGCTTCAAGCTGAGCTACGACAAACCTGAAGACGGCGCGCCTGGCTCGCTGGTCGGAAAATTCCCCGCCGCAACGCAGGAGAACCGTGACCTGGCGAACCTCTTCCGCTTTTACGAGCGTGAAGTGCGATTCTACGAGCAGATTGCGGATGAAGTAGAGCTACGGACGCCGCGCCGGTACTTCAGCCATTTTGACCAAGAGACGAACGATTTCATGCTCCTGATGGAGGACCTCGGAAGCGCCCGCTGCGGCAACCAGATCGAGGGGTGCGCGCGCCATGAGGCGACGACGACGATCATGAATATGGCGCCGTTTCACGCCACCTGGTGGAACAAAGTCGACACGCCGCGCCTCGACTGGATTCCTTACGGCAACGATCCGATCAACCATTTCGCGGAATCCTCATATAACGATGGCTGGGAGAACTTCACGCGCAACTTTGGAGAGCGTCTCTCGCCTCGCGCAATGGCTATCGCGGAGCGGCTGAGGACGAAGATCATCGCCATTGAAAACGCTTTTGCGTCCCCACCCCGGACCATCGTCCACGGCGATCTCCGCTACGACAACTTGTTCTTCGGCGAAGATGGTGAGATGGCTGTCGCCGACTGGCAGATCGTTCTCCGCGCACGCGGCCCCTATGACGTGGCGTATTTCCTCAGCCAGAGCGTGAACCCGGAGGACCGAAGGGCCATCGAGATGGAGATTCTCCACCGCTACCATGAGATCCTGCTGGAACGGGGTGTCACGGGATACAGCTTCGATCAATGCCTCGACGATTACCGGATCTCCGCTATGTTCTGCCTCGTCTATCCGGTCGTCGCCGGCGGCAACTTGGACCTGGCGAATGAACGCGGCGTCGAGCTGGTGACGGCGATGCTCGGCCGGAGCGTAGCCACCATCCTGGACCTCGATTGCGACGAGATGATCCCCGCCTGAGGAGAGCGATTGCCTGACTACGACATCATCACGGTAGGCGGCGGGCTCGGCGGCGCTGCAATAGCGAAGGCGATGGCCGAGCGCGGCGCGCAGGTGCTTGTCGTCGAACGCGAGGCAAAGTTCAAGGACCGTGTACGTGGGGAGTGGCTCGCTCCCTGGGGAGTCGCCGAAGCGCGGGAATTGGGCGTCTACGAGACGCTGATTTCGGACGGCGGCTACCACGCGGCGGGGTGGGACACTCGCCTTGCGGGTAACAGCATTGGCATAAGAGATCTTGCGGCAACGACGACTCCTGCTGTGCACCCAATGACGTTCTTCCATCCACGGGCCCAGCAAGCGCTGCTCGAGGCGGCCGAGAAGGCAGGCGCCAAAGTAAGGAACGGCGCGCGAGTCGTCGGTGTCCAGCCCGGCGCTACTCCCAGCGTTACGCTTGAGAGCAACGGCCGCAGCGAATCGCTGACTGCCCGGATGATCGTGGGAGCGGACGGCCGCGGGTCGATGGTGCGCAAGTGGGGCGGGTTTGAATCGAAGGAGGACCCGGACCAGCAATGGCTGGCAGGCATTCTCATTGAGAATACAGCGGCGCCCATGGACTACAGCGTTGCCGTCTTCAATCCGTTCGCCTCGCGCATAGCGCTGATGTTCCCTCAGGGAGACGGCCGGGCGCGGTTCTACTTCGGCGCCCGCAGCAGTGAGCCGGGAATGAGCGGTGATCGCGAGGTGCCACGTTTCATCCAGGAGTCCGTAAAGACGGGGATGCCTGCGGAGTATTTCGAGGGAGCGAGTCCGGCCGGCGCGCTCGCGACGTTCTCCGGAGCCGACTCCTGGGTCGACCATCCGTACCTCGACGGCGTCGTATTGATCGGCGACGCGGCCGCGCAGAGCGACCAGACGTGGGGGCAGGGAATGGCGCTCACTCTCCGCGACGCGAGGATTCTTCGCGATGCTCTCGCGGCGGACGATGACTGGAACGCCGCCGGACACGCCTACGCGGAGAGTCACGACCGCCAGTTCCTCGATCTGCACACGGCCGAGTCATGGTCTACCGCTATCTTCATGGAGCCGGGCCCCGAAGCAGACGCTCGACGCGCGAAGGCCCTGCCTCAATTGGCGATGGACCAGACCAGAGTGCCGGACATTTTCTTCAGCGGCCCGGGATCGGCGCCCGTCGACGAAGCCGCGCGCCGCCGCTTCTTCGGCGAAGAATGATAATCTGTGGCCTGTATTTCTAATGGGACGGAGGTCGTCGCATGGCTCAAACCGCTGAGACAGAAGAAGCAAACGCCCCCCCGAAGGAGGGCGCCGCCAGACGCAAGGCGCTTGTTACCGGAGCGTCGTCCGGGATCGGTGAAGAGTTCGCGCGGCAACTGGCGAAGAAGGGCTACGACCTGGTCCTCGTCGCGCGGCGAAGGGACCGGCTCGAAACGCTGGCCGCTGAGCTCTCACAGGAGCAGGGAACGGTAGCCGAAATTATCGAGGCGGATCTGGTGACTCCGGAGAGCGTAATCTCAGTGGAAAAGCGGTTGGAGCAAGGCGATATCGACCTGCTTGTGAACAACGCCGGTTTCGGGACACGCGGCGAGTTCGCGACAATGCCGCTTCACCGCGAATTGGAAGAGCTTGACCTGAACATTAAGGCCCTTGTCCGCCTTACGCATGCCGCGCTCGGCCCGATGGTGCAGCGCAAGAGGGGCAACGTCATAAACGTCGGATCGACCGGCGCTTTCCAGCCGGTGCCGTACATGTCGACCTATGCAGCCACGAAGGCGTTCGTGCTCCACTTCTCGGAAGGCGTTCATGAGGAGGTGAAGAAGCAGGGCGTGACCGTCACTTGCTTGTGCCCTGGGTTTGTCCTTACTGAGTTTCAGCAGGTGGCGGGCATCAACCGGGACCGCTTGCCCGCTCGCGGCCGGCTCACCCCCGCTCAAGTAGTGGCGAGCGCCTTGACGGCCTCGGCGGCCGGGCGCGCAATCGCGATACCGGGAGCAATGAACCGGACGCTGGCCACGGGCCTCGTACGCATGGCGCCGCGTTTTGCGGTGCGACGGATTGCAGGCTCGCTGTTCAAGAATGCGGGCGAGTCCAAGGAAAAGGTCGTTCAAGAGCAATAGCGGACGCGCCCCAAGCAGCGGAACGAGCAACAAGGAGGAGCCCATGGGCAAGCTAGATGGAAAAGTCGCTGTCGTGACCGGAGCCAGCTCTGGCATCGGGCTGGCGATCGCAAAAGCGCTCGGCGCGGAGGGCGCGAACGCCGTGCTCTCCGGACGCAAACGCGAGCCGATGGACGAGGCGGCGAAGGCGATCTCGTCGGACGGTGCGAAGGCCGTCGTCCGCCCGTCGGACGTCAGGGACGAGAAGCAGATGGCGCAGCTCGTCGATTCGGCGGTGGCGGAGTTCGGCAAGCTCGACATCATGGTCAACAATGCGGGCGTGAACCCGTTCGATAACGTTCTCGAAGGCGACGTGCAGAAATGGCGCGACACGCTCGAGACGAACGTCATCGGGCTGGCGCTCGGCTGCCGCGAGGCCTATCGGGTGATGAAGGGCAAGGGCGGACATATCGTCAACGTGACGAGCGTCGCCGCGCGCTACGCAGAACCGGAGGACCCGATGTACGCCGCGTCCAAGCACGCAGCCGGGGCGCTAACCGAGAGCCTGCGGCTCGCGCTCCAGGGCAAGAACATTCGCATGACGGCCATCATGCCGGGAGCTGTCGCGACCAATCTCGTGCGCACGTTGGACCAGGAGCGGCTGTTCGCCATCGGCCGCATGTTTGGCTTGAACCCGGAAGAGTGGGGGATAAGCCCGGGCGATCACCTGCCGCCGGAGGTGTTCGACCGCGTCCTGGGCGTCGCGCGCCAGTTCGTGATGAGCCCGGACGACATCGCGCAGGCTGTTATCTATGCCGTCACAATGCCGGAAACCGTATGCGTTAACGAGATCATGGTCCGCCCGCCACAGCAGCTGCAGATCCCGGGGATGAGCCTACCGGCTTAACGGCATCGGCACGCCGTCGCAGCCTAATCGTCCGCGAGTGGCTCCAGCACTACCACCGGAATCTCGCGCTTAGTCCTTTGCTGGTAGCTGTCGTAGTCGGGCCAGATCGAGGTCATCAGCCGCCAGAGTGCGGGCTTCTCCTCGCTCGAGGCCGTCCTGGCTCGCGCCATGAACTTCTCCGGGCCAACCTGCACCTGGATCGCCGGGTCGACGACTAGATTGAGGTACCACTCGGGGTGCTTCTCCGCACCGCCCTTCGAGGCGACCACTATGTAGTGGTCGCCGTCACGGCCGTAGATGAGCGCCGTGCGGCGGAGCTTCCTGGACTTCCGGCCGCGCGTCGTGAGGAGGAGCGTGTTCGCGCCGCGCCAGCGGTGTCCTTTCTCCCCCTCGCTGTCGACGTAACCACGGATGTGGTCGGCGACCCAGCCGACGGGGCTGTCGAAGACTTCTTCTTGCGATGACACGGCTCCTCCGTCCTAGGCTGCCTCGGTCCAGATATCTGCGCCCCACGGCCCGGCACCCGGCGAAGGCGCCTCGCCGGCTTCGTAAGGATAGTGGACGCGCGACAAGTGCGCATGGTATTCGTAGCCGCTTGGAAGGGTTATTTGCGGGCCGTGCTCCTTAATCATGAGCCGCTGGGCTTCATAGATGATGTCCCGGCGTCGCTGCTGAGCGAACTCTTGGGCCTGCGCCTCCACGAGCCCATCGATTTCGGGATTGGTGTAATTGTTCCAATTGCCTACGCCGGTGATTCCCCGCGTGGTGTAGAAGGCGAGGGGCCGGTCCGGTTCGTCGTATGGCAGGTTAGGGGAAAAGGCCATCTCGAAGTTCCCGGGGACGAGCACGTTGGCGACGAAGGAGCCGAGGTCCACCTGGTCGATTGTCACTGTCACGCCTATCTGCGAGAGATCGGCGACAATTCGCGACGCTGCCTCCCTAATGTCGAAGACGGCGGACGACTCGGCACTTGGAATGGTCATTTGCGTCGCAAAACCATCGGCGTAACCGGCCTCCTCCAACAGGGCACGCGCCCGTGCGGGATCATTTGGGTAGAGACGCCGCAATTCGTCCTGCGGCAGCACCCATTGTGCGAGTGGCCAGGCAACGGGGCCATTGTAGTTCCCCTCGCCGCCCCATATGGCGTCGATGAACTTTTGGCGGTCCAGCGCCAGGTCGATCGCCTCGCGCACACGCACATCATCAAAGGGCGGCCGGATCCTGAGGTGAAGGGACGGGTTGAATAGCGTCGGGGTGCGCGAGGCCGTAAACCGCGCGTCCTCCTTCAACTCGCGATATTTGTCTCTACCGATTGAGGCGGCGATTGCGTCGTAGCGGCCGGCCTCCAGGCCAGAAATCTGCGAAGCGTGACTTGATTCAACCTCGAATGCGATCCGGTCGAGCCATGGCCGGGGGCTAAGGAAGTACTCGGGATGTCTGACGAGCACGATTCTCTCGGTCCCGCGGAACTCGTCCAGCATGAATGGGCCACTCCCGAATAGGGCCTGCGGTCCCGAGAAGCTGCCCCCATACTTCTCAATTACCTTGGCCGGGATGATCGCCCATTCGGGCTTCGCAAGTTGGTAAAACGCTGGGACAAACGGGCGGCTGAGCTTGAACGAAAACGTCAGCGGGTCAGGCGTTTGTAAAGCGGCACCCAGCGCACCGCCATCGGGTGAGTTAGTTCCTGAGACGAGTAGGCTCAGACGCTTGTCCGATGCAGTAATGGACGTCCCGTGACGGATAAAACTCTGTTTGCAGTCGTTGGAGGTTATCTCACCGCCGCTCCCCGGGTTGCCCGGGTCGGAGTGAATCTTGACCCCTGGCCGCAGGTGGACGATGAACTGCGAGTGATCGGGATCGGGGATCTCGACGGCCGTCGCCAGGTCGTTGAAGATCGCGATTTGACTGACGCTGTCCCATCGATATAGCCGGCTGTAGATTAACTCGGTAATATCCGCGGCCGTTTCGTCGGTGTGCGGATCCAGGCTAAAGGCCGAAAGGAGGCGGGCAATCGTAATTTGACCGCCCGTGCGCGGGCCTGCGGCGAGCCGGCTGGATGCGCTGGGCGCCTGAGTGGCGCTCGGACCGCCTCCGCCGCAGCCGAAAACGAGCGCGGCGCCGGTGCCGCTGGCGGCTGTGACGCCGGCGGATAGAAATGCCCGCCTGCTGAGCTTCCCTTGGCTGAGGGTCATCGAACGCCTCTTGTCGAATGTACGCGGGCGGGACGCCGAACGGATGCCGCCTAGAACGCCCCCTGCTTCTGGAGCCAGTCCCAGAACTTCTCCGGCGCCGGCATCGTGCTGAGGCGGCCGATGCGCACGAGCGCCCAGTCGTCGAACTGGTGCGACTCTTTGATCTGGCGGAGCGTGACTGGCTTTTTCGCGTGCTTGACGTACTCGAAGTCGGCGACCCAGGAGCGCTCGTCATTCGGGTCCGGCCTCGGTTCAGAGACGACCTTGGCCAGTCCGACGACCGCCTTCTCGTCGCCTGTGTGATAGATGACGGCGGTGTCGCCGGGCTTCATCTCCTTGATGGCGTTGACGGCGGCCGGGTTGCGCACGCCGTCCCACTCGGTCTTGCCGTCGCGCTTTAGGTCATCAAGCGAGTACGTGTCCGGATCGGTCTTGGCGAGGAAGTAGGCCATCGTGTCACCTCATGATGTGCTGGCGGCAGAGATTATCGCATAAACGTGTAAAATTCGCGCTATGGGATCAACCATGACTGTCCAAAATCCGGCGCGGCTGTTCGAGGTGCGTTGGCGGGAATGAGCAGACCGGGCGCTTCTGGGACGCGGGAGGGATATCTGGTCCTTGCCGATATCTCGGGCTACACCGAATTTCTGACCGGCACGGAGCTAGAGCATTCACACGAGATCATTCGTGAACTGACCACATCCGCGAGCGGCTGGTGCCGCCGATGCGGTTCGTGAAGCTGGAAGGTGACGCCGTCTTCTGCTATGCGGACGCCGAGACATTCCGGGAAGGCGAGCGGCTCGTAGAGCTGATCGAGGCATGCTACTTCGACTTCTCCAACCGCCTGCTGGATATGGCGCGCGCGACGACCTGCCGTTGCAACGCCTGTGCCGCGATCGGTTCGCTCGGCCTCAAGTTCATCGCGCACCACGGTAGCTTTGTCATCGAGCGCGACGACGGGCGGGAGGACCTTGCTGGACCGGACATCATCCTGGCGCACAGGCTGCTGAAGAACACGATCAGCGATAGTGGCGGCCCTCAGGCCTACGCGTTCTTCACTAAGGCGTGCCTACAGCGGTTGCCACAGACATTCACGCTGCCGCGCCATACCGAGACTTACGAGTCGTTTGGTGCGATAGAGGGGGGCGTGCACTATCTCGACCCCGTGCTCAGCGCGATGCGAGAGGGCCGCCGCCTGTACGTTAGCGCCGCAGACGCAGACTTCGAAGTGATCATCGACGTGCCGGTAGAGCCGGCGGCCGCCTGGCAGTATGTCGTTGACCCAATCGAACGACAGCGTTGGGCCTGCCCGCGCGGTATGACAAGAACCCCGACGCGGAGGAGCCCAACGCGCAGGGACGCCTCGGGGCCGGGGCGAAATCGCACTGTGGTCACGGGCCTGGGCCCATCATGGCCTTCCGCGAGTTCGTCGACTGGCGTCCCTTCTCGTACTTCACGGCGCGGATGAAAACACCGGCCGCCGGCGCCCTTGTGATGGCTCGACCCGTGATCGAGACCATAGAGTTCGCGCCGCTGGGGGATCAGGGCACACGGATCGTGATTCGTTACCGAGAGATCGATCGAAACCCTGTCTTCCGGCTGGTCTCCAAGGCGACACACCTGTTCCTAAAGGCGTTCTGGCGGCGAAGAGGCGCCGAGCCGGCCAGGATCGCGCAGGCAGACCTGTCGGCATGGTCATTGCAGCCGGCTGGTGAGGCGGATAGCTGACACCCGCAATCACTGCGGCGACCGGCTTCCTCATCGCCGTCCTCTGGTTCGACCTCATGTTCGACGTGCAGGTCTGGCGCTACCGCCGCTCGCCCGAGGTGCCGGAGGAAGCGCTCGATTCGATCGCTCGATACTACCGGCGCGTGACGACGACGGCGTCGCCGATGGGCCGGCTCGTTGGGCTGACGATGCTGGTGCTCCTGGTCGCGCTTGTCGTGCAGGCGATCTGGGGCGACGAGCGGCTATGGGTGAGCTTGGTGTCGATCCCGGCCGCTCTTCTCGGAATCGGCCTGGCGGCGGCGCGAATCTTCGGTCAGGCGCGGCGCCTGGGGAGACGGCGGGATCCCCCGCCGGTCCAGAGCGAGCTTGCGCGCGGCATTTTCCGCGCACACATCGTCTGTCTGGCGGCAATGGTCACGTTGCTGGCCGCGCAGTTAGCCGGCGCTTAGCGTTCTGGCTCCTTGCTCCTTGCTCCTAATTCAAGCAAGACTGTGCGCATGGCGAAGGCGCAGCCGGCCGTTCTCGAAGCCGCGGGCACCGAGGTGACGATCACCAACCCGGACAAGGTGATGTTCCCGCAGGCGGGGCACACGAAGCTCGACGTCGCGAAGTACTACCTCGCTGTCGCCGAAGGTGCGCTGAGGGGCGCCGCCGACCGGCCTAACGTGCTCGTCCGCTATCCGAACGGCGTCGGCGGGGAGTTCTTCTACCAGAAGCGCGCGCCGGACTCACGGCCGCCGTGGCTGGAAGTGATAACGATCAGCTTTCCCTCGGGTCGTACGGCATCGGAAGTGGTGCCGCGGGACGCCGCGGCGCTCGCCTGGATGGCGAACCTCGGCTGCCTGGAGCTGCACCCGCACCCGGTTCGGGCCGACGACCTCGACCACCCCGACGAACTGCGCGTCGATCTCGATCCCGGGCCGGGCGTGGTCTGGGAGGACGTCCGGCGCGTGGCGCTGGTTGCCCGCGAGGCGCTCGAGGAGCACGGCCTGCGCGGCTGGCCGAAGACCTCTGGCTCGCGCGGGATGCACATCAACGTCCGCATCGAGCGGCGCTGGACCTTCGATCAAGTACGCCGCGCCGCCCTCGCGCTCGCCCGCGACATCGAACGGCGCGCTCCCGCGCTCGCGACAAGCAAGTGGTGGAAGGAAGAACGCCACGGCGTCTTCATCGACTACAACCAGAACGCAAAGGACCGCACAGTCGCTTCTGCCTGGTCGGTGCGGCCGACGCCTGACGCACGCGTCTCGATGCCGCTGGAATGGGACGAGGTCGCTGACTGCGACCCGACGGCGTTCACGCTGGTCACGGCCCCGACGCGCTTCGCCGAACGCGGCGACGCGGCCGCCGGGATCGATCAGGCCGCAGGCTCCCTCGACAAACTGCTCGAACTTTCTGCGGAGCAGGAAGCGGCTGGTCTCGGCGACGCTCCCTGGCCGCCGCACTACGAGAAGAAGCCGGGCGAGCCGCCGCGCGTGATGCCTTCCCGAAAGAAGGGCGCCCCTTCGGGTAAACCTCGGGGCGAGACGCGGGCGACAAGCCCCGCCCAGACGGGCGCCCGTCCGGGCGGGCGAAGGCAGTCCAAGTATCCGCTGATCACCATAGCGAAGGCCGAGCACAAAGAGGACGCGCTCGCCGGCCTCGAGCGCTGGAAGGCGCGCCATGCTGAGGCTGCGAAGCGGCTCGAGGTGGACGATGTCCTCGTCGACCCTATGCGCGGGCGCTACACTACCTGGACGCGCATTCGCGTAAACCTGCGGCACGTCCCGGAAGGCGAGCGCCCAGGAGAGGAGCCGCCGGACCCGGACTACGATCCATGGGAGGGCTGGGAATCGGGCGGCCGGTCCAACCTTTATCCTCCGGGGTATCGGAATGCGGGTAAGTCGCGCGGATCATCCGAGGGCTAACGGCGGGAACTTGCGCTACATCATCTACGGCGCGGGCGCGGTCGGCGGCAGCATCGGCGGGCGTTTATTCGAGGCCGGACATGACGTTGTCCTGATCGCGCGCGGCCCGCACCTGGAAGCGATCCAGCGCGATGGCTTGACGGTGGGGACACCTGACGGCGCGACTACGATGCGGGTCCCGGCGCTTGCTCGCCCGTCTGAAATTGAGTGGGGCCCCGAAGACCTTGTGATGCTGACGGTAAAGTCGCAGCACACGGCTGCGGCGCTCGATAACCTCGCAGCGGCGGCCGGGGACATCCGAGTCGTGTGCGCGCAAAACGGCGTAGCGAACGAGCGCATGGCTCTCCGGAGGTTCTCCCGCGTGTATGCCATGATGGTGATGCTCCCCGCCATGCACCTGACGCCCGGCGAAGTCGTTATGAACGCTGCTCCGGTCGGTGGGATTCTGGATATTGGCTGTTATCCGGGTGGCGCCGATTCAAGCTGCGAGCACATCGCGCGAGACCTGACGGAAGCGGGTTTCGACGCGCGCTTGGACCGCAAGGTGATGCGTCTGAAGTACGGGAAGCTGCTCGAGAACCTGGCGAACGCGGTCCAGGCCCTGTGTGGACTCGAGGCGGCGGCGGGTGAACTGGTGCGCGCCGTTCGCGCGGAGGGCATCGCCGCGCTCCAAGCAGCGGGCATCGATTTTGCGACCGGGAGCGAGATGGACCAGCGGCGTGCGCAGTCGGCCATGAAGCTGCGGCCGATCGAGGGCCAAGGGCGAGGCGGCTCGACATGGCAGAGCCTGGCTCGTCGCGCGGGCAGCGTCGAGACGGACTACCTGAACGGCGAGATCGCGCTGCTGGGGGCGCTTCACGGGGTCCCCACGCCGTACGACCGGCTCTTGCAACGGCTGACCGCTGAAGCGGCCCGGCAGGAGCGGCCTCCGGGGTCGCACACAGTCGAGGAACTGATGCTACAGGCGAATGCGCCAATAGGGAAATGAAGGCGCGTCCAGCTTCGGAGGGGCCGCTATACCCGTCGATCGAGCCGTACGAACACGGGATGCTGGACGTTGGCGACGGCGACGTCGTGTACTGGGAGGCATGCGGCAACCCGCGCGGCAAGCCTGCCGTCGTTTTGCACGGCGGCCCCGGTTCGGGATGCACCGACTGGCACCGCCGGCTATTCGATCCCTCCGTTTATCGCATGATGCTCTTCGACCAGCGCAACTGCGGACGCAGCAGGCCGCACGCGGGCGATCACGACGTCGATCTCGCCAACAACAACACCGCGAATCTCATCGCCGACATCGAGCTGCTGCGCGAGCATCTCGCGATCGAGCGATGGCTCGTGCTCGGTGGCTCGTGGGGCTGTACGTTGGCACTCGCCTACGCCGAAAAGCACCCGAGCCGGGTCAGCGAGCTCGTCCTGTTTGGCATTACGACCGGCCGTAGCGCCGAGTTCGACTGGCTGTTCCGAGGAGGCGCGGCGGCTTTCTTCCCTGAGCAGTGGGAACGGTTGGTTGGGGCACTACCTGTCGCTGAGCGCGATGGCGACATCGTCGACGCTTACTCCCGGTTGTTGGCCGATCCAGAACCCGGTGTGGGGGAGCGAGCGGCTTACGAGTGGTGCTTGTGGGAGTCGGCCACGCCGACCTGGCCGCCGGCCGGCGGGCTTCTGCCGAGGTTCGAGGACCCGACATTCCGCCTGGCGTTCGCGCGACTGGTGACGCACTACGTGCGGCATAACGCCTGGATTAGGGACGGCGCCCTTCTGCGCGACGCCGATCGTCTGACCGGCATCCCGGGCGTGATGGTGAACGGCCGGTTCGACTTCCAGTCTCCTATCGGAAACGCCTGGGCGCTCAAGCGCGCTTGGCCGCAGGCGGAACTGGTGATCGTTGATGACGCCGGACACGCCGCAGACAACGCTGGCATCACCTGTGAGTTGGTGCGCGCCACCGATCGTTTCGCGGGCCTGAGCGGGTAGGATGCTTCAGATGCGACGGACCAACCCCTCGCTCACCGAAGACTACGACTACTATCCGCGGATTGAGGCGGAGTTCCAGTCGGCGCTCGACCAGAGTTTGAACCCGCGCGGTCCGGAGCTACTCTATGAGATCGTCGGAGACCTCGGCCTGCCCGCGAAGACGGACGCCCTCGACCTCGGCTGCGGCGAAGGCCGGTTCGCGCTGGAACTGGCAAAGCGTTTTACATTTCGCGTTACCGGGATCGATCCGGTGCCAAGGAACATCGAGGTGTCGAATCAGCAGCTAAGGGACGCGACGAAACGGGACCCTCAGCTCGCTGATCTCCTTCGCTTCGAGCTCGGAGCCGTCGAGACGCTGGCTCTCGCGGAATCAAGCATCGATCTCATCTGGTGCCGCGAGGTGCTTGCCCTCGTCGAAGACCTCGCCAGCGCATTCGTCGAGTGCCGCCGCGTCTTACGTGCTCAAGGGCGCATGCTCATCTATCAAAACTGCCGCACCGCCCGCCTTGAGCCGCGCGAAGCCGAGCTGCTTGGAGCGACCGGAAGATTCGACGCACGAGAGATGGAAGGAGCCTTCGAGGCGGCAGGTTTCGAAGCCGAGCAGTTCATGGATCTCGGCAGCGAGATCGGCGAGCACATCGAGGAACAGACCGGCGAGGCAAGCCGGCGCCTGCGCCACGCCGCTCGGTTGCTACGCGACCCGCAGCGCTACATCGCTCAGTTCGGCCAGACCGCCTACGACATCATGCTCGGCGACTGCCTCTGGCATGTGTACCGAAGGATCGGGAAGCTCAGCGGCCGGCTGTACCTGCTGAAAACATCCTAGGCGACTTCGTGGAGCGTCGCCGTTATTGTTTGCCGGATGAAGGAATCATCCACGGGCGCGCCGGTAATGCATTAACACGACGCCACCCATTAAGGCGACGAGCATGCCCGCCAGCATTAGCGGAAGGCCTGGCCATGCGGCGTCACCGCCACTGGGTCGACCACCAGTTACCGGTAAACCCTGAGCGGCGCTTGGGCCACTCACCGCAGCAGCCACTGCTGACGGCGCCGTCGCCGCGGGGGTCGATGCTGCGGAAACTGCTTGAGCGGCAGGCGTGGGTGTCGCGGCCGCAGCCGTCGGCCGGG
>Ga0066700_10000146_pt1 | contig 21327 bp, 22 predicted proteins | sample GraSoiAngelo_149_FD_66460 | JGI IMG/M metagenome (GOLD analysis project Ga0066700, IMG submission 66460) | Grasslands soil microbial communities from the Angelo Coastal Reserve, California, USA - 14_1009_09_30cm | ecosystem: Environmental > Terrestrial > Soil > Grasslands | place: USA...
AGCGCCCCAGGCGTGCCGGCGGGCATGAAGTCGGTGGAGATGATGCCAACCACGAGAAAGGTCATCGACACGGGCTGCGACACACGGTTCGGTGTCAGGGCCGGGACCAACGCCCCCGAGGTCGCCGTGAACTTGACGCGCGTGCCGACGGCTCCGGGCGGCGACCTGTAGCCGAGGGCGACCGCCTCGGTGTCCGTGAGAAGTATCTCGGTGACGATGTCCGAGCTGGGCATGCGACCGGCGATCAAGGTCGGAACGCCGCTCGACGATCGGAGAGGTGGCAATGAGACAAGCGCGCCTACGGGAGCGGCGGCCGGCGCGGCGCCCGCGGCGGCGGGTCCGGCGACCGCGCTGAAGGTGCCCGTCATCCCGATCTCGCCCCACGCCGCACGGACGTGCGGCAGCTGGGCCAGCGTCGCCAGCGTGGCCGCGTCAAAGGCTGGAGTTCGGGCGCCGGCCACAGGGTAGACCGCGACCTGGTGCACCTGGCTGGTCGCCAGCGCGGGCGCGTCGAGCGCCTGCTGAAGGCCACCCGCCAGGGCGAGGATCAGGCTCAAGGCGGCAATCCCGATGGCCACGCCGGTCGTGGTCAGCGTCGTCCGCAGCGGGCGCCGGCCGGCGCTGCCGAGCCCCACCTTCAGCGTGTCGCGCCAGTGCAAGCGCGGCGCTGGGTCCAGCGGCTCCTGGCTGCGCACCGTGGGCCTGCCGGCCTCCAGCTCGATCGCGCTGCCGTCGATCATCCGGACGACGCGCCGGGTATGGCGCGCGACTTCCGGGTCGTGGGTCACCAGGACGACGGTCGCGCCGCGGGTGTTGAGGTCTTGGAGCAGCGCCAGAACGCCCTCGCCGGCGGCCGAGTCGAGGCTCCCGGTCGGTTCGTCGGCCAGGATCAGCCCGGGACGGTTGGCCAGCGCCCTGGCCACCGCGACCTTCTGCTGCTCACCGCCCGACAGCCGCCCGGCGCGGGTGCGCGCCCGCTTCTCGAGCCCGACCAGGGCGAGTAGGTGGCGCGCCCGGCGGCGCCTCTCCTCGAGCTCGACCCCGGCCAGCGTCAGCGGAAGCGCGACGTTGTCCTCGACCGTCATTGAAGGGATGAGGTTGAAGGTCTGAAAGATCGTGCTGACGCGCTGCAGCCGGTAGTCGGACAGCTCGCGGTCAGGGAGCTCGCCGAGGGCCAGGCCGGCGCCGTAGACGTGGCCGGCCGTCGGGCGGTCGAGGCCGCCCATCAGGGCGAGCAGCGTGCTCTTGCCGCATCCCGAAGGGCCGACGATCGCGACGAACTCGCCGGGCCCGATGTCGAGGGTCACGTTGCGCAGCGCGGTCACGTGCATCTCGTTCCGGCCGCCAAACTCGCGCGAGACCGAATCGAGCCTCAGCCCGACCGCCTGACCCAGGAGGTCCCTGAACTCGTCGACTGGGGCTGCATCCGGCAGGCGTGGGGGCGCAGGAGCCGGCAGTTCGGCCGCGGGACTCGGCTCTATCGCCAGGACCGCGGCGGCTTCGACGGCCGCGTCCTGCGCCGGTTCATGGGACGCGCCATTTTCGCCGTTGGTGATTGCCCGGGCGTTCTGGCGCGCACGGCGACGGCGGCGTTTTGAACCGCTGGGATCGCTCGGATCAGTTACGACAGTTGCCAACCCCCGCCCTCCTTCTCCCGCAGTCTAAGTGTTGGCTTAACGGTTAGCGGCCGGGTTTGGCTACTTGCTTCTCGAGCCAGTTCAGGTAGGCGGACGACCCCCCTTCGATCGGCACCTGCAGGATCTCCGGAATGTCGTATTCGTGGTGTTCGCGCACGAACTCGTGGACCGCCGGCGCGAGCGATTCCAGCGTTTTGATCAAAAGCAGGGCCTCGTGCTCGCGCTTGAGCTGCCCGTCCCAGTAATAGAAGGAATGGACCGTCGGTATGACCGAGCAGGACGCCGCGAGATGCTCCACCACAAGCGCCTCCCCCAGCCGCTCAGCGTCGTCGCGGCCCCCCATCGTGACCATGATGAGGACGGCTTTATCCACCGACTAATTCTCGGCCTTTATGGGGCGGTCGAGCCACACAGTGCCCGCGAGGAGGGCGATCGCGCCGAGGATGAGGCCGCCGATGACGTCGGATTCCCAGTGCACGTCGAGGTAGAGGCGGTCGAAGGCCATGACGACGATGATCACGATGGCTGCCGGCATCGCAAGCGAGCGGACCAGCGGCGACGGTGACAGGCGGCGCACGACGAATGCCAGCAAGCCGAACACGATCACCGTCCTCATCATGTGTCCGCTCGGAAAGCTGTTTCCGCCGAGGCTTCCTTGGAGAAGCTCGCTGAGGCTTGGGCCGTCCGCCTGCTCGATCGAACGCGGCGGGCCAGGTTGATGCAGGTTGTGTTTGTAGAAAAGCTCGAACGCTTCCGCGGCAAAGAAAACCAGGACCACGAGCGCGTCCGACCCGAAGCCACCCTGCCACAGGAAGATGAGCAGCCCAAACATCAGGATCGTGGCGAGCTCGATGCTGCCGAGCTCGGCGATAGCCTGGAAGACCGGGTGCAGTGATGGCTGCCAGGCGTCGTGCATCGCCTGCGCGACCTGCAGGTCGAGGCTCGTGAACGCGCCGGCGGTGATCGCGATGGTCAGCGCGATGAACGCGACGCTGAGAACCGCGATCCCGAAAAGGCGCGGGATCAGTGCTGACAAGTGCGGCAGAAAACGGTTGTGCGGCCGGCGATGCGAATCGAGCTCAACGGACGGCCGCACGTGAAGCATGGCTCACCCGCGCGACCATAGACCAGCAGCTTTTCCTGCTGGCCACCGATCTCTCCCCATGCGTCTCTGTATGTGTCGACCGAGCTTCCGCGATTGGCGATCGCGACCAGCAGCGATTCGCGCAGCGACTCGTGCAGGCGCACCGCGGATCTCTTGCTGACCGTGCGCGCGATTCGATCGGGCCGCAAGCGCGCTCGGTGGAGCGACTCGTCGGCGTAGATGTTGCCGACACCTGCGATCGCGCCCTGGTCGAGCAGAACGGCCTTCAGCGCGGTCCGGCGTTTGCGCAGGCGCCGGTAAAGCTCCTCGGCCGCGAATTCGGGGTCGATCGGCTCGGGGCCAAGCTGCGGCATCTTCTTCGACGAGAGCAGCGCCTCCTGGGTGCCAAGCAGCAGCCGGCCAAACCGCCTCGTATCGCGATAGCGCAATTGCATGTTGTTTTCCAGAAAGAACACCGCGTGGGTGTGTTTGGCCAGTGGCGATACCGCATCGACCAGCCGGAGCTGGCCCGTCATACCGAGATGCACCACCAACAGAACGTTGTTGTCCTCCCCATTCATGGGGAGGTGGCCCGAAGGGCCGGAGGGGCTGACACGCATTGGCGCCAGCGAAACAAGGATGTACTTGCCGCGACGCCCGACCGACTCGATTCGCATACCGACCACCGCGTCGATGAACTCTTCCGGCTCGGGGTGCCGGACGATGGTGGGAAACGCGAGCTCGCATCGTGTGATCGTCCGGCCGACGAGGTGCGGCCGCAGGTCCGCAACGATCGTTTCCACTTCGGGAAGCTCAGGCACAGCGGGTACCCGCCAATCCCGAAACCAACGGATAGTCCGGACTAACAGGGCTTTTCGACGAGCAAAACGTCGGATAGTCCGGACTATCCGAAAAACTCCGCTCAGGCACGGACGACCGCGAGCTTTTTCATGTCGGCCCAGTTCGGACCGACCTTCATCTCGACCTCGATTCCAGTCTCGAGCTCATACGCGCCGGTCATGATGCGCGGCACCTTCTCGGCGAACTGATCGACCTCGGAACGCGGCACCTCGAACAGCAGCTCATCGTGGACCTGCAGCAACATCCGACCTTCGATCTGGTCGGCGTCGATCTCTCGATGCAGCCGGACCATCGCGATCTTGATGATGTCCGCGGCCAGGGACTGCATCGGAAAGTTGATCGCCATGCGCTCGGCGGCGCCGCGCAGCTGGAAGTTCGGTGAGCGGAGGTCGGGGATCGCACGGCGACGACCTGTCGCGCTGACCACGAATCCTTCCTCGCGCGCCTTGCGCCTCACGTCGTCGAGGTACTCGCGCAAGCGCGAATAAGTGGACCAGTACTGGCCGAGAAATTCACGCGCCACATCGCCCGTGATGCCGAGCTGCTGGGAAAGCCCGTACTCGCCCTGCCCATAGATAGAGCCGAAGTTCGCCACCTTCGCGAGCCGCCGCTGGTTCGGATCGACGGTCTCGATCGGAATCTTGAACACCGCAGCGGCCGTGGCCGTGTGGATGTCCTGGCCCGCCGCGAAAGCGCCGAGGAGCTTGGGGTCGCCGCTGAGGTGGGCCGCGATGCGCAGCTCGATCTGCGAGTAGTCGGCCGAGACCATGACGTGGTCTGGCCGCCCCGCCTTGAACGCACGCCGGATCCGCTGGCCCAGCTCCGTGCGGATGGGGATGTTCATCAGGTTCGGGTTCGACGACGCGAGCCGCCCGGTCGCCGTGCTGGCCTGTCCGAACGACGTGTGAACCCGGCCGCTCAGTGGATCCACCAGCTGAGGCAGCGCGTCCACGTATGTCGACTTCAGCTTGGACAGCTGCCGGTGCTCGAGGATCAACCCGATGATGGGGTGCTTCTCGCGCAGCGCCTCCAGGGTGTCGGCGTCGGTCGAATAACCGGTCTTGGTCCGCTTGCCGACCGGGAGCCGCAGGTCTTCGAACAGGACCTTGGCGAGCTGCTGTGGAGCGTTGAGGTTGAACTTCTGACCCGCGACCTGCTCGACCTCGGACTCGATGGCCGCCAGCTGCCCACCGAGCTCATCCTGCATCTGCTTGAGGTAGGGCACATCGATCGCAACGCCCTCCGACTCCATGTCGGCCAGCACGCCCGCGAGCGGCAGCTCGATCTCGTGAAAGAGGTAATCGACCCCGAGGTTCCGCATCTCCGCCTCGAGCCTCGGCCGCAGGTTGAGGATTGCCTCCGCGCGACGTGCCGCGAACTCGGCGGCCTCGTTCTCGCCGATGGCCGAGGGTTTTCGGGCGGCTCGGCCCGTGCCCAGCAGCTGCTCGGCGCTGACCAGCTCCATGCCCAGGAACTCGCGCGCCAGGTCTTCGAGCCGGGGGTCGCGAGAGCCGGCGCCAAGCAGGTATGCGGCGAGGAACGTGCTGAACGCCCACTCGCGCTTGCCGCCGCCAAGCGAGCGAAGCGCGAGCTCCGTCTCCTTTGCATCGTGGCCAGAGATCGGGCGGCCGGACAGAGTCGTCGCCACGGCGTCCATCGCCTCCGGCCGGGCGACGTAGAAGGTTTTGCCACCCGCCGACACGCCGAGGCCTGAAACTCGGGCGCCGCGCCCGGCGCCCTCGGTGAAGGCGAAGACGCCGGCGTCTGGAGACCCGTCGAGCAGGCTCGCGGCTTCGGTAGGGTCCTCGACGATCGCCAGGCCGGCCGGCGAGGGCGCCGCCTCGAACGTGAGGCTCGGCTGCACCGGGACCTGGTCGGGTGGCGGAAACCGGCTGAGCAGCTGGCGGAACTCGAAGTGGTCGAAAACCCGCCGGGCTCGCTCGTAGTCGTAACGCGTCCAGCGCGCCTTCTCCAGCTCGAGCGGGACGGGCACGTCCCTGACGATGGTGACCATGCGCTTGCCCAACCGGACCCTGTCGGCGTTCTCCTTGAGCGCCTTCTTCAGCCGTCCCTCCGGCAGCTCATCGACCTTCTCCAGCAGTGTGTCGACCGTGCCGTAGTCCTGGACGAGCTTGGCCGCGGTCTTGTCCCCGACCCCTGGCACGCCCGGAATGTTGTCCGACGTGTCTCCCCTCAGGGCCTTGAAATCGATGAGCTGCGGCGGCTCGAAGCCGTAGCGCTGGCGCACCTGGTCCGGCCCGTAGACGAACGTGTCCGTGATGCCGCGGCGCGGCACTAGCGCCTCCACCGATTCGGTCACGAGCTGCAGGCAGTCGAGGTCGCCCGACACGATGGTGACGGAATGGCCGCGTTCTTCGGCGATTCGCGCGAGCGTCCCGATGACGTCATCGGCCTCAAACCCCTCTACGCCGTAGATGGGGATCGAGAACGACTCGAGAACTTCGCGGACCATCTCCAGCTGTGGGCGCAGGTCGTCGGGCATGGCCCGGCGTCCAGCTTTGTACTGCTCGTACTCCTGGGAACGAAATGTGGGTTTGCCGAGATCGAAGGCGGCGATCGCGTACTCGGGACGCGACGCAAGCACTATCGCAAGCATCGACGTGAAGCCGTACACGGCGTTTGTCACCCGGCCGTCGGAGGTGCTCATGGGCGGCAGGGCAAAAAAAGCCCGGTAGATCAGGCTGTGGGCGTCGATCAGGATCACCCGCCCGCGCCTACCCTTCGCCACGTTCGGATTCTACGTAGCCACAGGGCGTCACCCGGAGGGGGTCCTGGGCGTTCAAATAGCAGGGATGCCGAGGACCGAAGGGTAATATGGAGCCGAGGATGAAAAACCTCATCGAGGTGTCCGTGGACAGCATTCGGATACACATGCCGACTGCCCAGCACCTGGTCATCCTCAAAGAGAAGGAAGCCGACCGCTACCTGCCGATCTGGATCGGTTCGTTCGAGGCGCAGGCCATCGCGACCAAGATCTCCGGCAACGCGCTCGGTAGGCCTCTCACCCATGACCTCATGGCCACCGCGTTCGGCGACCTGGGCATCAGCGTCCGGAGAATCGTGGTCACGCGTCTGGCAGACCAGGTCTTCTACGCGCGCCTCTACGTCAAGCAGAACGGCCGCGACCTGGACTTCGATGCCCGTCCCTCCGATGCGATCGCGCTTGCGGTGCGCGTCGAATGCCCGATCTTCGTGGCCACCGAGGTGATGGAAACCGCCGGCATCATTCCCGAGGCGGACGAGATGGACGGCGACAAGGACAAGACCGAGAACACCGTCGTCGACGAGGAACGCCTCGCCGTTTTCAGAGACTTCGTGAACAGCCTGGACCTCCCCGAGCTTCCTGACGAGCCGGGTGCCAAGGACGAGCCCGGCGCTCAGGACAGGCCCGGAGGTCGCCCCGGCCGGGGCTGACAAACACGCAAGTCTCAGGCGAGGTCGACCTCGCCATCCGCATCACGATCGCCATGGGCCTCGGACTCCTCATCGGCGCCGAGCGTGAGTTTCGTGGCCACCCCGCAGGCCTGCGCACGATGGCCTTGATCAGTGCTGGGTCGTGCATGTTCACAGGCCTCGGCCTCATTCCAGACTTCGCCAAGACGGTGGACCCCACTCGCATCGCGGCCCAGATCGTCACGGGCGTCGGGTTCCTCGGCGCGGGCAGCATCCTGCGGCAGGGAGAGCTCGTGCGCGGACTGACCACCGCTGCGTCCATCTGGGTCGCGGCTTCGCTCGGCATGGCTGTTGGTTTTGGCTACTACGGTGTGGCGGTCTACGTGACCGTCATCGTCGTCATCGTCCTTTTCGCCCTCAAACCGCTTGAAGAGCGTTTGTTCCGGCGCAGGGGACACCGGCGCGAGACGGATACGCTGCCGGACGAGCTTCCGCAGTGACCGATCGCAAGGTTGCCATCGTCACCGACTCCACGTCCGACCTGCCGTCCCAACTGGCGCGGACACGTTCCATCACCATCGTGCCGCTCACTCTGCATTTCGATGGCCGCTCGCTGCTCGACGGTGTCGACATCAAGCCGTCCGAGTTCTATCGCAAGCTGCCCAACGCAACAATGCACCCGACGACCTCGCAGCCCGCGCCTGGCCAATTCGCTGAGGTGTACGGTGAACTGCTAACGAATCACGACGCGGTCGTTTCGGTTCACATCTCCGAGAAGCTGAGCGGGACATACGCCTCGGCGGTGCAGGGTGCGGATATGACAGATCCGAAACGAGTCCATGTGGTCGACTCGGAGCTGGTTTCGATGTCACTCGGATTGCTCACGCTCGCGGCATCCGAGCTCGCCGCTCGGGGCGCGAGCGCTGAATCGGTGGTGGAGCGCATTAGCGCAATGCGTGACCAGGTGCAGACGTACTTCTCGGTGGCCACCCTCGAATTCTTGCGACGCGGTGGACGCATCGGTCGCGCGAACGCGCTGCTCGGCTCGGTGCTGCAGGTGAAACCGGTGCTCTGCATACGCGACGGGCTCGTCACCCCACTCGAGCGCGTGCGCACTTTCGACCGCGCCCTGAATCGGGTGATCGACCTGGCGCGCGAGGTCGATCGGGGCAAGGGATTGTGCGTGGTGGTCGGACACGCCGACGCGGAGCAGGACGCTGAGCGCGTGGCCCGCGAGCTGGAGCCTGTGGCCGAGACCCTGATGATCCAGCCGCTTGGTCCGGTCGTCGGGGCACACGCGGGGCCGGGTGTCGTCGGGGTCGGTTGCTACCCGGCTGACCTCCTCCCGCTCGGGATCAAGACTGCTGCCAGCACACGAGCTCGGGCGTGACAGATTTGCGCAGGCGCCCGTCGACCGCAAGAGCCTGCAGGTGCGCCAGCCCTTCCTGGAGCGCAAGCCTCTTCTCGTAGAGGTTGTCGCGCGGACCCCACAGCTCGAGCGCGACCTGCCACGCCGTCTTCTTGTCCCGGCCCACGATCTCCTGGATCTGGTCCAGCCGCCGGTGATGGTGCGAGACCAGAGCATCGACTCGAGCGGTGACATCCGCGAACGGGCGTCCGTGCGCAGGCAAGACGAGTTTCGGCTTGCGGTCAACCATGCGCTCGAGGCCCTGGAGGTAGTCGTGCAGCGGATCGGGTGTGCTCTGAGGATGCAGCCCGATGTTCGGTGAGAGCTCGGGCAGGATGTGGTCGCCGGCGAAAAGCAATCCAGTGCCTTCCTCGTAGAGGCAGATGTGTCCAGGTGAATGGCCCGGCGTCCATTCCACGTGCAGCGAATGCCGGCCCATGTCGATGAACTCCGCTCCGTCCAGCTGCACGGCGGGCTCCGCGGGTTTGACGACCTGGCTCAGCGCCCGCTGCGAGTTGCTGATGATCTCTGCCTCGTCTCCCGGCACGCCGTTGATGAGCAGGTAATGCCGGACCTGCTCGACCAGGTGCTCCAGCTCCACGTATCGCGGATGGACGAGCGGAACTTCGAGACGATGCATGTAGAGATCCGCACGACCTTCGCCGGCGAGCGTGCCCGCCGCGCCGTAGTGGTCGGGGTGGATGTGCGTGACGGCAAGGCGCCGCAGGCGCCGCGCTCCCAGCTGTTCGAGCGCCTTGTAGATGGCGTCGACCGACTCGTCGGAGTTCATGCCGCAGTCCAGCAGGTCCGCCTCATCGCCGTCCGTGAAAACAAAGACGTTGACGAGGCCATCCTCGAACGGGATCGGCAGGCGGAGCTCGAAAACGCCGTCGGCGACCTCGCTCAGCGCGATCTCGATGGCCATGCCGGCATTCTCCCTGACCCGTCTAAGATGAGTAGTACGCCGTACTCGAACGTACTAAAAACACATGGAACATTTACGGGAGGAGCCGATGTCCGAAGTCCAGATGACCCCCGACCAGATCGTGGACGCGATGCCCGAGTACTTGATCCCCGAGAAAGCGGCGACCACCAAAGCCACCATCCAGTTCGACCTCAGCGGGGATGGCGGCGGCAAATGGTGGGTCAAGATCCACGACGGCAAAGCCGAGTCAGGCAAGGGCGACCCGGGCGAGCCCGCGAACCTGACGCTCCTCGCCGACGCTCATGACTGGGTCAAGATCATGACCGGCCAGCTGGACGGGACCGCCGCCTTCATGCAGGGCAAGCTGAAGATCAAGGGCGACATGGGCCTGGCGATCAAGATGCAGACGCTGTTCCGGCGCCCCAACTAGTAGCTGAACTTCCAGGTGGCCAGCCTGGTTGACATCTCCGTCTCGAGGTTCAGCAGGCCGGAATGCAGGTCCATGACCACCACGTGGTGAGGGGTCAGCGCGACACGCCTTCCATCGGCTAGCTTGACCGCCTGGACCGAGTTGCCCCACGAGATCGAATCGCTCGTGGGCGAATGCGACAGGTTCGCCTGCATCCACGAGAACAGGTCCGCGGAATCGCCGCGTTCGTAGGTTGAAAGGATCATGAACGCGAAGTCGCCCGGACAAGGGCTTGCCGAGCGGCTCGACGAGCCGGCGCTTGCCGCACTCGGGCAAGGCTTGGGGGTAGGCGGCACGTAGGTGACGTCGAACGTCAGGTCGAGTCCTGGCGGGCTTTCGCTGGCCTGCGAGCGCTCCGTGTACTTCCAGGTTCCCGGGTAGCAGAATCCCCAGCCCGCCTGCGGGTCCTCGAACCCGTGGTCGCCCTGCGAGCACTTGAGATCGCTGCCGATCTGAGGTACGCTCGGCACCGGGCGAGCGGAGGAACCCACCTGGCAGCTGGCCAGCAAGAGCGCCAGAGCGAGCGCCAGCACGATTTTCGGGGGATTTGGCAGCGGGGTCGGCATCCGGCGACTAATTGTGCGGGAGCAGGTACGCCTGCCGGTGCACGCGTTTTGCTCTCGGAATCCAAACGACGCCGGGGCCGGTAATGAGTTTGGAGGGGGGATCAGCAATGGCGATTCGGAAAAAGGCAGACGACGCTCCACAGGAGAGGCTGGAGGCTGACCGGAAGCGACTCGAGCTCCTGGCCGCCCAGTGCGGCGAGGAGGCGGGGTTGCACCGGCCTCTGAACGACGTGGTCGGCGGCGTGATCACCGGGATCCCGGAAGAGACCGACCTGGCCCAGGCCCTGTCCGACCGGGAGACGAGCGACCTCCTCGTCCACCTGCTCGACGAGAACAGGGAGCAGGTCGAAAGGGCGCTCGAGCGCCTGCGCGAGGGCGCGTACGGGGTCTGCGAAGGCTGCGGCCGTCGTATCCCAGAGGCTCGGCTGAAGTATCAGCCGGCCGCGACGCGCTGCGTCGAGTGCCAGTCCCACTGGGACAGGCTCAACGGCAGAACCGCCTAGCTCTTGTTCTCCACGCCCCTCTCCCCTCAGGGGAGAGGGTTAGGGAGAGGGGGGAGCGCAGGGGCTTAACCTGTCCTCCGTGCGCGCGCCCGTCCCCTGGAAGTGGGTCGCGCTCCTCGCCGCGGTCAAGCTCGGCGTCACCACGGCGGTCGCGGACCGCTACGGCTGGCACCGCGATGAGCTGTACTACCTGGCCTCGTCCCACCACCTCGCCTTCGGCTACGTCGACTACCCCCCGTTGGTCCCGCTCCTCGCGGCGGCGGACCAAGCCATTGCGCCCGGCTCGCTCGTAGCCCTGCGAGCGCTCCCGGCCCTTGCCGGAGCCGTCATCATCGTCCTGACCGCCCTGATCGCTCGCGAGCTCGGAGCCGGCACCCGCGCCCAGGCGTGGGCCGCGTTCGCGCTGCTGCTGTCGCCGATGTTCATCGGCGGCAACCTGATGTTTCAGACCGTCGCATTCGACGAGCTCGTATGGGCGATAGCAGTGTTTGCCTTCGCGCGATTGCTCCGCGACGGCAACCAACGCCTGTGGCCGCTCGCCGGCCTTGTCATCGGCGTTGGCCTGGAAACGAAATTCACGATCGCGGCGCTGCCCGTCGCGATACTCCTCGGCATCATGGTCACGGGGCGGCGGAGCGTACTCGCGTCGCCATGGCCGTGGATCGGCGTTGGCGTCGCGACCCTCCTGTTCCTCCCCAACCTCGCGTGGCAGGCGACCCATGACTGGATCAGCGTCCAGTACACGATCTCCCACCACGGCAACACCGACGGGCCAGTCGCCTTCTGGCTGCAGCAGCTCCTGCTGTTCAACCCGCTGTTCCTGGTGCCTGGCGTCGCCGGCCTGGTCACCTTGCACCGGGACGCCAGATTCGCGCCTCTCGTCTATGCCGTCATCGGGGTCGAGCTCATCTTCTTCGCCGCCGGCGGCAAGGCTTACTATCCGGCGCCGGTCTATCCGGTGATCTACGCAGCGGGGGCGATGTGGCTCGACCAGCGACTGAGATCGACCATCGGCCTCACCGCGTTCGCGGCCGCATCGCTCGCATTGATCCTGGTCCTGCTCCCGATCGGACTGCCTGTCCTGCCCGTGAAGACGATGGTGTCAATGAAGCTCTGGCAGGCGCGCAAGGACTACGCCGACATGATCGGTTGGCCAGAGCTGGCCCAGGAAACCGCGCAGGTGTACAACGCGCTGCCGGCCAACCAGAAGGCAAACGCAATCATCCTCACGCAGAACTACGGCGAGGCGGGAGCGGTCGACTATTACGGACCTGCGCTAGGACTGCCGAAGGCGATCAGCCCGCACCTCACCTACTGGTACTGGGCGCCACCCCACCTTGACCCCAGCACGGTTGTCATGGTCGGCTTCAACCCGGAGGTAGCGGGTCGCTACTTCGCGGTCTGCCGCCAGGCCGGGACCGTCACCAACACCCTCGGGATTCACAACGACGAGTTCGGCGCGCCCATCCTCGTTTGCACCAACCCGCGCCAAACGCTCTGGTCAGTGTGGCGGTCGCTTCAGACCCTCGACTGACGGATGGCTCCTCCCCATTCATGGGGAGGTGGCGCGAAGCGCCGGAGGGGCTGAATTAAACCCGCTTAGAAGATCGGCTCCGTAGGCCACCCGCCCCGACCCCCAGGCCCACGACGATCATCGCCAACCCGATCCAGAACCATTTCATATCGCCGGTCATGAAGCTCCCAGGGATGAAACCCAGACCCTGCCCCGCGAACACCGCGCCGATCAGCAAGACGAGCAGTCCCACGACGAACAAGGCGACTCTCACGACAGGCCAGTACCGAGCTCGGTTACCTCAAATTCCGCCGTAGACGACCGACTTCTCCTCCGTGTACTGGAGAAACGCCTGCACGCCGTGCTCCTTCCCGAACCCCGACTGCTTGGTGCCGCCGAAGGGCAGCTCGTCGTGCGCGATCTGCAGCGCGTTGACCCACGTGTAGCCGGCCTCGAGCTCGTGCACACCGCGATGCGCCGCGGCCATGTTGGTGGTCCAGATCGACGACCCGAGACCGTACTGCGAGGCGTTGGCCAGCCGCAGTCCTTCGTCGAGGTCCTTGATGCGCCGAACAGGAAGCGCCGGCCCGAAGACTTCCTCGGTCCACATGCGCGCGCCGTCGGGCACGTTCTCGAGGATCGTCGGCTCGATGAACCAGCCCTTCTCGTACTCCGAGCCCTTCGGCCTGCCGCCCCCGAATACCACCTTCGCGCCGCGGTCGATCGCGTCCTTGACCTGGGCCTCGACCTCGGCCCGCTGTGTTTCCGAGTGCATCGGTCCCATCCGGCTGTCCTTCTCGAGACCGTTGCCGGGCTTCAGCTTCGACGCTCGCGCCACCAGCTTTTCCAGGAGCGCGTCGTACGCGCCCTCCTGGACGTACAGCCGCTTCACGGCGAGGCACGCCTGGCCGCAGTTGAAGAAGCGACCGACCGAGATTGCGCGGGCCGCTCCCTCGAGGTCCGCGTCGTCGAGCACGATGCACGGGTCGCTTCCACCGAGCTCGAGCGTGATCTTCTTCAGGCCTTCCGCAGCCCGTGCCATCACCTTCTTTCCGGTTGGCGTCGAACCCGTGAGCGCGATCTTCCGGATGAGCGGATGCCCCACGATCGCCTCGCCCGTCGCCTGGCCCAGCACCACGTTGACGACTCCCTCCGGCAGACCACCCTCGATCAGGGCCTCGATGCAGGCGAGCGTGGCCAGCGGCGTCGTGCTCGCCGGCTTGAGGACGACCGTGTTGCCCGCCGCGATCGCGGGCGCCACTTTGTTGGCCGCGAGCGTGAGCGGGAAGTTCCAGGGGACGATGGCGCCGCAAACGCCGATCGGGTTGCGGACGACCAGGCCGTAGGTCGAGAGGTCGGGCAGCCTGACGTGCTCGCCGTGGATCTTGTCGGCGAGGTCGGCGAACCAGGCGATGTTCTCGCCGAACCGCTGCGCCTCGATGCGCGACTCGAGGAGGGTCTTGCCCTGCTCCTTGGTCAGGATCGGTGCGATGTGCTCGACCTTCTGCAGCATGTGCTGCGCGGCCTTGTGGAGGATTTCCGCACGCTTGTTCGCCGGCAGCTTGGACCAGGTTGTGAATGCTTTCGCCGCCGCCTGTGCCGCCTTGTCGACGTCCGCGGCACCGCCGGACGGGACCTCGTCGACGACCTCGCCAGTGGCCGGGTTGCGGACCTCATAGGTCTTGCCCGACGCGGCCTTGGTCCTGTCGCCTTCGATGATCATCGTCGCCATGCGGCACCCCCGTAGCTATTTCTATGGATCGTTCGATTCATTATGTGGCGAGGCGGGCGTGCGCCGTTTTGCTCAGTCGGCGACCCGGCCAAAACCCCGCCACGAGTTGCGGTTGCGCCAGCTGATCGTCACGTCCCGCAGCTCGCCGCGCCGAAACCAGCTCTCGAACTCTTCGCGCCGCAGATAGAAGGCGACCGGCGCTACGAGGTGATCGAACACGATGTTGTAGTTCCTGCGGAAGCTGAAGCTCGACAGGCTGTAGAGGTACTCGCGTGAAGGCAGAGCCCTGAAAAGCGCGGTTTTGTGGAGCGGCCTGTACACGCCCTTCACCAGCGAATGCAGGACCACTGACATCGGCCAGGCGATCACCGGCAGGACGGATGGCGGGATGTGGGTTGTGACGTTCTCGCGCAGCGGGTTGATGAAGCCGTGCACGACGGCGTTGTTTTCCCGGCCGTAGACCCATGCGAAGATCGCGCCACCCGGTTTTACGAAACGCACGAGCGACTGGAAGCCGGCCTCCGGATCGGGCATGTGATGGAGCACGCCGATCGAGTAAATGAAGTCGAAAGGACCTCCTTCATCCGCTCGTGCAAACGGAGGGTGGTTGATGTCGCCCTGCACCACGTGAGCGTTCGGCATCTTGCCGATGTTCTCGTAAGCCGTGTCGACGGCGTCGCTCAGGTCCATCCCCACAACATCGCGGGCCCCGTACCGCGCCGCGTAGAAGGCGTGGCGGCCGTTGCCGCAGCCCGCGTCGAGCACGACCTTGCCCCGGAAGAAGTCGGGTTGGATTGGATGGATCCAGTCGAGGAATTGCGCCTCGTACTCGTCGTAGAGCTCGACGAACTCCCGCCACTGCCAGCCAAACGCTGCGGCCGTCTGTTGAGACACTCGGGAAGGTTCAGGTGGAAGAAGCCGTGGCACACCGTTGCTTATCGCGTAGCAAGCAGTGCATTTCCGGCAGGCAAGTTCGCCCGTTGCTATCTCGCCATCGCGGTCCCGCTCACCCTCACGCAGCTCAAGCGCCGCCCCACACGAAGGACACGCGAGCATCGGTACCAGGCGGGGCTTCATCCCACCTTGCGAGCGACGCATAGAAGTGATGCTCCGAATGGCATGTCGACGCGCCGGAGGATTGGAATCTCGAACTCGAAGATTCTCCGAAGGATTCCGTTAGACCATTCCGGATGCAGGTCATTTTCGGTGTCGTAGTCGTTCCGAAACCTCATTCGGAGCTTCAGCCACTGCCTTCCGGCATAGATGACTGGTAACAGGAAGGTTGAGACATATGTCTGGCGTTCGATCTCGAGACCTGAGCGCAACACCGCATCGCGAAGAGTTCCCGAAACGTAGCGCCTCTTGTGGTGGGAGACATCGTCTTGCAGACTCCACAACCACCGGTGGGCAGGTACAAAGATGAAAAGGCGGCCGCCCGGCTTGAGCACTCGAGAAAACTCACAAAGCGCGGCTACGTCGTCGTCGAGGTGCTCCAGCACATCCAGCGCCGTCACAACGTCAAATTGGTTCGAGGCGAATGGAAGCTCAAGGACGTCTGCATTCTGGACGTTGACCAGTCCGCGTCTGCGGCAAAACTGGAGAGCCTCGTCAGAAATGTCAACCCCGCTAACGCTCCCCAGATGGCTCAGCTGCTGCAGCATCAGGCCGGTTCCACAGCCGGCGTCCAAAACGTCGAGATCATCCCGATCTCGGTACCGCTGCCGTATCCAGTCCAGGACGATGTTGCGCCGCGCCGCGAGCCACCAGTGGGTGGCTTCGGTGTCATAGAGGATTTGATAGGTGTGAGTTTCCAACCTGCCGTATTTAACCAACCGGGTGGCCGGTTTGATCAGGATTCGATAATTAGGCATTCGTTCAGCAGCGCATTTGGGGAGGGCATGACATGCCGGTGAGGTTGGAGAAGCAGGGCGGAGTCGGCATCATCGTGCTCGACCGGCCGCCGGCCAACAGCTACGACTATGCATTTCTTCGGTCCTTCGCGGGCGTGGTTGACGATGTGCGCGCCGACGAAGACATCCACGCCGTGGTGGTCACCAGCGCCTCGGAAAAGTTCTTCTCGGCCGGTGCGGACGTCAGCGCATTCGCCGCCGGCACGACCCGCTCGCGCGTCATGACCGCGACGCTGGCACACGAGGCATTCAGGAAGATGGAGAACACGCCCATCTTTTTCATCGCCGCCATCGCCGGGCACTGCCTGGGCGGCGGTTTTGAGCTGGCCCTGGCCTGTGACCTGCGCTTCGCCGCCGAGGGCACCTACCAGATCGGTCTTCCCGAGCTGAACCTTGGACTCTTCCCCGGAAGCGGCGGCACGCAGCGACTGCCCCGTCTCGTCGGGCTGTCGAAGGGCATGGACTTCATCATCAACGCCACCACGATGCCGCCGGCCCAGGCCAAGGAGGCGGGCCTGGTCGACCGCCTGTTCCCCGATGCCGCCTCCTGCCGCGAGGGGGCGATCGAGTACGCGACGAAGATCGCATCCGGTCCGAGCGTGGCGCTCGGCCACGCCAAGCTCGCGATCACCCAGGGCTACGGCGCTCCGCTCGACCTCGGCCTCGCCCTCGAACGCGAAGCGATCAGCCGCGTGTTCGTCTCGCAAGACGCCAACGAAGGCATCAAAGCATTCGGCGAAAAGAGGAAGCCCGAGTTCAAGGGAGAGTGATAGGCTTCCGTCCGTAAATTCAAGAAGGAGGTGGCGTTTCCATGGCTGAGCTTGCAATGACCTCATCCCGGCCGTCGGCCGCCTCCGGAGCCCGCCCCAGCTAAACCTCCGGCGCTGCGGACCGACAAAGTCCGCTCGTTCATGACCGGAGGAGCTCGAGTTGCCTGACCACGATTCCCAGCTCGCCGTGCTGGGCTGGGATCTCCAATACGAGGAAAAGTTCAAACAGATCGCCGGCCCTCGCGACGCGCCCGCGCGCGTGGTCGCCGATTTCGGCGCCGAATACGTTCTCCACGACGGATCCGCGACGCTTCGCGCCACCACACGCAAGGTCGACCCTGCAGTCGGCGATTGGGTCGCCTTCGAGGGAGGCGCCATCAATGGAATCGTCGACCGCCGCACGGTGTTCTCGCGCCGTGCCGCCGGAGTCGAGACGCTCGAGCAGGTCCTCGCGGCCAACGCCGACCTTGCATTCGTGGTGGCGGCGGCGACCGACGTCAACACGCGAAGGATCGAGCGCTACCTGACCATCGCTTGGCAGAGCGGCGCGGTCCCGATCGTCGTCCTGACCAAAGCGGACACCACACAGACCCCCGAGGCGATGCGCGCCGAACTCGAATCCGCGGCGGGCGGCACGACGGTGATCGTCACCAGCAGCGTTTCGGGCGAAGGGATAGAAGAGGTCGCGCGTCTGCTGCGGCCCGCCCGCACCGCCGTGCTGCTGGGCCCCTCCGGCACAGGCAAATCGACCCTGATCAACGCCATCCTCGGCGCAGAGGTGATGCGGACCCGTGAGATCCATCGCTCCGGCGAAGGCCGACACATGACCAGCCACCGCCAGCTGGTGCAGCTGCCGGAGGGCGGGATGATCATCGACACTCCCGGCCTGCGCGAGGCGCAGCTCTGGGGTGGTGAAGATGTCCTCGCCAACATATTCGAGGACGTCGAAGCGCTCGCCTTCCAGTGTCGCTTCAGCGATTGCGCGCATGAGACGGAGCCAGGGTGCGCGATCAAGTCGGCGCTCGCCGATGGCAGCCTCGACGCGGACCGATTCAAGAGCTACCGCAAGCTGATGCGCGAGCTGCGGGCCGTGGCGGCCAAGACCGATGCCCGCATCCGCATCGAGGATCGAAAGAAGTGGAAGCAGATCACGATGGCGGCGCGGACCAGGACTCGTCCGTGAATAGAAGAGCCTGGCGCGATGCCAGGCTCTTCGGGGGAGGCAGGGATCGTTACTTCTTGCGGTGGATGCCGTCCCAGAACGGCACGTGGCCCTTGGAGATCCGGTCGACAGTCTTGTCGGCTTGCGCCTGGGTGATGACCTTGTGCTCGACGAGCGTGGCGAGGCGGGGCTTCAGGTTGGCGACGAGCTTCGTCCCGAACTGCTCCTTGGTCATGCCCTTGTCTTTGGCCAGGTCGGAGACCTTCTGACCAGCCCTGAGGTCTTTCACCAGAGTCTCGGGGGTGATGCCCAGGACGTCAGCCTCGGACTCGATGAGTGCTCGGCGAATGGCTCGCCGGTCGGCGTGCTTGTCGCCCTGCCCATTAACTGACGGCTGCGTGGCCCCGGCGGTCGGTGTCGGCTTGGGCGAGGTTGCGGCGAGCGCGCTCACCGCGCCGACGCTGAGCAACGCGGCGACGCCGGCCGCACCAACTGTTTTGACGGCGATTGCTGCAAACGGGTTCATGTCGTTCTCACCTCAGAATTTCGTTTCCGGTCGACCCACATCAGGTCAACGCCCACGATGAGGTGGCGCTGTCAGAGCGCCGTTCGGCACGAATCAGACTTTTGTAACTAGGAGCGGGTCCAGAATCCTTCGGGATCAAAACGCCTGATTGAGGCGAGCTCCGATTCTGTCGGCGCTGATGTTTCGCTTACAGCATCAGAGACCTGTAAAGACCATCCCGTGTAGGCAGCAACCTCATCAACCGTGTGGCCGGGGTGCACCGAGGCGAGGTAAGCCTCACCCCCACCTTCGGGAAATCGCAGCACGCCGAGCGTGGTGATGATCGCGACCGGTCCGCCGCCCAGCAGGCCGTTGCGCTTTCTCCATCCCGGTGAGCCGTCGCCGTAACCGGGCGAGGTCACGAAAGACACCTTTTCGACCAGGCGCCGCGGCTCGTGGCTCATCAAGGTCACCCAGCGGCGGCTCAGGATCGAGATGTCGGCACCTCCCCCGCTCCCCGGCAGCTTGACCTCCGGACGGCGCGGGTCGCCGACGTACGAGGTGTTGAGGTTGCCGAAGCGATCCACCTCGGCGCCGCCGATGAAGCCAAGGTCCACCTCGCCCTGGGCCATCAGCGCCATCGCATTCGACATGCGCGTCGCCCACAGCGCGCCCGCCACGTTGGGCGGATCGCCCATCGTGCCGAGGAACGCGGAGGCGGGCTGGTCGCGCATGAGGCCGACCTCGAAGAGCCCTCGCGCCTCAGGCGCGTGGGAGTTGCGCGCGACCGCGTAGGCGAGGATCGGCAGTCGCATGCCGACGAAGACCACGTCGCCGTCACGGATCTCGCGCGCGGCGACGGCGACCATCAGCTCTTGAGGCGTGTAGCTCTCACTCATCGCCGAAGTCCGCAGGGACCGAAGGGCGGTGGTGTTTGATCCGCAGCGCATCAGGATCGATTTGCTTCAAGTACTCCGCGCGGTCGGGCACGTCCAGCACCCACTGGCGCAGCCACCCCTCAAAGCCCTCGACGGTCCGCGACCGCTCGGCGTAATCCCGATGGAAGGCGTGATCGCGCTTGAAGAATCCCTGCACCGGCGAGGGATGCGCTCCACCCGGCTCAGGCACGACGGCGGCGACCTTCGTCTCCGGAAACAGGATCCGGTTGGGGTCGCTCAAGGTCACGCTCGCGTCGACCAGCTCCTCGCAGCTGATGACGATGCGCCCGGACGCCAGGCCGGCCTCCTCGCTGACCCCAAGCGGTCCCCACGCATGGGCGCGGCCGAGCTCGTCCGCCCGCTGCACGTGGACGATCGCAACGTCGGGACGCACCGCTTTCACCTGGACCAGACCATCGGCCACCGAGAGATCCGGGTTGGTGCGCAGGATGTCGCTTCCCAGCAGCGTGCGGGTGGGCAGGCTGGGCACGTTCCATGCCGCCGCCCACAACGCGAGCGAGATCGAGAAGTTGGAATGGTCGTGCACCTCGAGCGCGTGCGGAACTTCCTGTTCGCACGCGCGCCGGTAGCAGTGGCCCAGGCCCTCCGACACGTTGCCAACCCATGCCGCCGTCACGCGCCTGACGCAGCCGGCGCCGATCAGCTGGTCGAACAGCGCATCCGAGATGGGCCCGACCAGCTCGAGGTCGCGGCGCTGTTGACGGATGATCTCGTGGCCGGCGGCGAACGGTATCAAGGGCTCGAGCGCGAGACCGAGCGCGATCGTGGCGCCGTCGGGAACGAATCGCTCGATGGCCTGCGCCATCGACATGACCTTCAGGCCCACGTTGAGTGAAGGTAACCCGGGCGACAGGCTACGCGTTGGAACTCGCATGAGGCGGTTCGGCTTGATGGCGGTGGGCGTTGCAGTCGTTCTGGGGGCGTGCACACCCGGGTCACCAGCCACGGGTCACCAGCCAACCCCTTCAAGTGCAGTTGCCAACGGGACCGCATCGCCCGGGGCATCGCCTTCCGTCGTACCCGCGGTCGCGGCCTCACCCCTCAGCATCCCGTCTCCGACACTGCCATTCGTGCGCTGCGACACATCTGTCCTGGAGATGGCAGTGATCGAGGAGGGGGCGGCGGCAGGCAACGTGAGCGCCACCATCGAGGTGAGGAACAAATCGAATCGAGACTGCGACCTCTACGGCTATGCCGGGCTTCAACTCCTTGATGCGGCGGGACATGCTCTCCCGACCCACGTGGTCTGGACAACGAATTCCTTCTTTCTTAACACCCCAGCGACTGAGTCGATGGTCGGCTTGCCTGCCGGCACCCCGCCAATCACGCCCGACCACCCCATCGCCGGCCACGCATATATTCCACTGAGCTGGGACGACGTGCAGATGCCCTGCAGCGAGGTGGCGCAGCTTCAGGTCACACCGCCTGACGCGTCCACTTCTCTGGTTATCGTGGCCGCGCCTCCCACTGGCCAGCCGGCCGCGATGGACGTGTGCTCGGGAGGAACGATCGACGTCAATCCGACGCGCGCCGCGAGTTACTGAGCGATCGATTCCATAAAGGACCGGTAGTTGCGTTCCAGCTCGACCATCGAGTCGCCGCCGAACTTCTCGAGGAACGCCTCGGCCAGCGTCAAGGCGACGACGGCCTCACCGATCACGCCGGCGGCCGGCACGACGCAGACATCGCTTCGCTCGTAGTGAGCCTCCGTCTTCTCCTTTGTCTTGAGGTCGATCGACTGCATCGGCTTCTTCATCGTTGAGATCGGCTTGATCGCAACGCGCAGGTCGATCGGCTCGCCGTTGGTCACCCCGCCGGTGATGCCGCCGGCACGATTCGTCAGGTGGCGGAAGCGTCCTTCCTGGTAGTCGATCTGGTCGTGAAACTCAGATCCGCGGCGGGCCGCGCC
>Ga0066700_10000149_pt1 | contig 21201 bp, 19 predicted proteins | sample GraSoiAngelo_149_FD_66460 | JGI IMG/M metagenome (GOLD analysis project Ga0066700, IMG submission 66460) | Grasslands soil microbial communities from the Angelo Coastal Reserve, California, USA - 14_1009_09_30cm | ecosystem: Environmental > Terrestrial > Soil > Grasslands | place: USA...
CTCCAACGGCGCGGTCCGGAAGTGCTCGTCCATCTGGCGGAAGCCGTCGAGCATCGCCCGGAAGTTCTCCGGGCCGACGGCGAGCATGGTCGAGAGGCCGATCGCCGAGCCTATCGAGTAGCGCCCGCCGACCCAGTCCCAGAACCCGAACATGTTCGCCTTGTCGATGCCGAACTTCGTGACTTCGGCGGCGTTCGTCGAGACCGCGACGAAGTGCCTGGCGACCGATCGCTCGTCCCCGCCCAGACCCGCGACGGACCAGGCGCGCGCAGTTCGGGCGTTCGTCATCGTCTCCAGAGTCGTGAAGGTCTTGGACGACACGATGAAGAGGGTCTCCGCCGGATCGAGATCACGGACCGCTTCCGCGAAGTCGCTGCCATCGACGTTGGAAACGAACCGGAACGTCATGGCGCGGTCGCTGTAGTGTCGGAGCGCTTCGTAGGCCATGACCGGTCCCAGGTCGGAGCCGCCTATGCCGATGTTGATGACGTTCCGGATCCGCTTGCCCGTGTGGCCCTTCCAGGTGCCGTCCCGCACGCGCTCGGCGAAGTCGCTCATCCTGTCGAGCACGGCGTGCACCTGGGACACGACGTCCTCGCCATCCACGACGATCTTCGCCCCTCGCGGGGCACGCAGCGCCACGTGCAGGACGGCACGCTTCTCGGAGACGTTGATCTTGTCGCCCTGAAACATCGCGTCGATGCGCGCGCGCAGGCCGGACTGCTCGGCGAGCTGCAGCAACAGCGTCAGGGTCTCGTCCGTGATCCGGTTCTTCGAGTAATCGAGGAAAACGCCAACGGCCTCCGCCGTCAGGCGCTCGCCGCGCCCGGGGTCGTCGGCGAAGAGCCGTCGGAGATGCAACTCGCGGACCTTCTCGTGATGCGCCACGAGGGTCTTCCACGCCGGCCGCTCGATGACCGGGTGGGGCGCCCAGTACGTGACCGCGGGCTCGGCGCTGGCGATCGAATGATGCTTGGCGTGTTTCGTCATGACAGGCTCCCTAGCTGTTCCCTAGCTGGCCTTCGCGAGCAGGGCGCTCTTTGAGGTGATCACCGCGAGGAGATCGTCCCACGATTTGACGAACGCCTTGGCTCCCTCGTCCTGGAGCCGGGCGGCCAGGGCGTCGACGTCGATGCCGGCCGTCGCGAACCACGCCAGCACCTCCTCGCAGTCGCCGCCGTCGGCGGGCAGGAGGGCGCCGACCTCCCCGTGCTCGGCGAGCGCCTTCAGTGTCGCCTCGGGCATGGTGTTGACGGTGAACGGCGCGGCGAGCGCCTTGACGTAGAGGACGTCCGAGGCGTGCGGGTCCTTCGTTCCCGTACTCGCCCACAGCAGACGTTGCGGACGAGCTCCGGCATTGAAGGCACGCTGCCAGCGGGGCGAGGCGAGCAACACACGGTACGCCGCGTACGTCCGCTTCGCGATCGCGATCCCGAGCTGGTTCAGGAGCCGGCCGGACACCTTGCCCGCGACGGCGGCGTCCCATCGGCTGACGAACACCGAGGCGACTGACCCGACGTCCGGCTCGAGCCCCGCGTCGATGCGCCGCTCGATGCCGCGCAGGAAGGCCTCCGCGACCGCGAGGTACTGCTCGCGTGAGAAGAGGAGGGTGACGTTGACCGGTACGCCGGCGAAAATCGCCTCCTCGATGGCGGGGACACCCTCCTTCGTCCCGGGGATCTTGATGAAGAGGTTCGGTCGGCCGGCCCGGGCGAAGAGCTCCTTGGCCGCGGCGAGCGTGCTCGCCGTGTCGTGGGCCAGGAGCGGCGACACCTCTAGCGACACCCAGCCGTCGACGCCGGCCGTCTGCTCGTTGATCGGCCGGAACAGGTCCGCCGCGCGGGTGAGGTCCTCGAGGGCCAGCTCGAAGAAGAGGTCCTCGCCCTGCCGGCCCTTTGCGAGCTTTTCGCGGATGGCGGCGTCGTAGGCCGTGCTGTTCTTGATCGCGTGGTCGAAGATCGTCGGGTTCGAGGTGAGCCCCGTCACCGACAGCTCGTCGATGTAGCGCCGGAGCGTGCCCTCGTTCAGCAGGTCACGCGTGATATTGTCGAGCCAGATGCTCTGTCCGAGCTCGTGCAGCTTTCGGGTCGTGTTCATCGCGTCTCCTTTGCAGTGGACGGGATCGAGGCGGCTCGCTGCGATGCGCCCGGGCCACGAAGGGCATCGTTCACAATCTCCTCGGCCTCACGGACGATCGTCTCCAGGTGCGACCTGCCCCGGAAGCTCTCCGCGTAGATCTTGTAAATGTTCTCGGTGCCCGACGGGCGTGCCGCGAACCAGCCGCTCGCTGTGACGACCTTCAAGCCGCCGATCGGGGCATCGTTGCCCGGCGCCTTAGTCAACTTGGCGACGATCGGCTCGCCGGCGACCATCGGTGTCGTTACCGCCTCGGCCGACAGCTTCTCGAGCCTCGCCTTCTGTTCCGCGGTCGCTGCCGCGTCGACGCGCGTGTAGCACGGAGCGCCGAACTCCGCCGTCAGCGCCCGGTAGTGCTCGCCCGGATCCTTCCCGGTACGCGCGGTGATCTCGGCCGCGAGCAGGTTCGGTACGAGCCCGTCCTTGTCCGTCGTCCACACGGCCCCGTCGCGCCGCAGGAACGTCGCACCCGAGCTCTCCTCGCCGCAGAAGCCGATCGCCCCGTCGACGAGCCCCTCGACGAACCACTTGAACCCGACCGGTACCTCGATCAATCGGCGTCGGAGACGGGCCGCCACCCGATCGATCATGCTGCTGCTGACGACCGTCTTGCCGACGGCGACCGAAGCCGGCCACCCCGGTCGGTTGGCGAACAGATACCCGATCGCCACCGCGAGGTAGTGGTTCGGCGTGAGGAGCCCCACGCTGCGGCTCACGATGCCGTGGCGATCGGCATCGGTGTCGCTCGCGAAGGCCACGTCGAACCGGTCCTTCAGGTCGACCATGCGCGCCATCGCGTACGGCGACGACGGGTCCATGCGGATCTGGCCGTCCCAGTCCACGGTCATGAATCGGAACGTCGGGTCGACGGCGTGATTCACGACCTCGAGGTCGAGCCCATACCGCTCGCCGATCGTGAGCCAGTAATCGATGCTGGCGCCCCCGAGCGGGTCGACCCCCATGCGCACTCCGCTCGCGCGAATCGCCTCGAGGTCCACCACCGCCACGAGATCGCGCACGTACGCGTCGAGGTACTCGTGCCGGTGCGTGGTCGATGCGGTACTGGCGCGATCGAGCGAGACTCTCGCCACGCCGCGCAGGCCATCGGCGAGAAACGCGTTCGCACGCTCCTCGATCCACCGGGTAACGTGGGTATCGGCAGGCCCGCCGTGCGGGGGGTCGTACTTGAAGCCACCGTACTGCGGCGGGTTGTGCGACGGCGTGATCACGATCCCGTCGGCGAGCCCGCGGCGCCGGCCGCGGTTGTACCCGAGCACGGCGTGCGACACGACCGGGGTCGGCGTGAAGCCGTCCCGGGCATCGACCATGACGTCGACCCCATTGGCAGCCAGGACCTCGAGCGCGGTCGCGAAGGCCGGCTTCGAGAGCGCGTGCGTATCGAACCCGATGAACAGGGGGCCGTCGATCCCCGCGTGCTTGCGCTGGAGGCAGATCGCCTGGGTGATTGCGAGGATGTGGTCCTCGTTGAAGGCGGCATCGAGCGAGGAGCCGCGATGCCCGGAGGTCCCGAACACGACCCGTTGCGCGGCCACGGACGGATCCGGTTGTCGCTTGTAGTAAGCATCGATGAGGCCCGCGACGTCGACGAGGATCGACGGGTGAGCGGGCTTTCCGGCGAGCGGGCTGATCTCGGTCATGTCGCGTCCGTCTACTTCACGACGCAGGGTCTCGCGTTCCAGATCTCGGCCGCATACTCGTTGATGGTGCGGTCGCTCGAGAACTTTCCGGACCCCGCCACGTTGAGGATGGCTTTACGCGCCCAGCCTTCAGGGTCTGCATACAGCACGCCCAGGCGCTCACTCGCTTCGAGGTACGACCGCAGGTCCGCAAGGTGCATGAAGTAGTCGCCGTGGGTGAGCAGGGCGTCTCGCAGGGGTTCGAAGACTCCGGGCTCGTTCTCGCTGAGATGGTTCGAGAAGATGAGGTCGAGCGCCGCGCGGGTCTCCGGCTCCTTCTCGTAGTGCCAGCGCGGGCTGTACCAGCTCCGGCTGCCGGCCACCTGCTCGGCGGTCAGCCCGAAGAGGAAGAAGTTCTCCTCGCCCGCCTCTTTCGCCATCTCGATGGTCGCGCCGTCGCGCGTGCCGATCGTGAGGGCGCCGTTCATCATGAACTTCATGTTGCTGGTGCCGCTCGCCTCGTAGCCGGCGGTCGATATCTGGTTGGAGACGTCACTTGCCGGGATCAGCCGTTCCGCGAGCGACACGCAGTACTCGGGAAGGAACACTACCTTCAGCCGGCCCTGCGCCGCCGGGTCACCGTCGATCGTTTCCGCGAGGTTGTTGATGAGCTTGATGATTACCTTCGCGAGCCGGTAGGCCGGAGCCGCCTTGCCCGCGAAGAAGAACGTCCGGGGGGTCATCTCGGTCTGGCGGTTCTCCCGCAGGCGGGCGTACAGCACGATGATGCGCAACGCGTTCAGCAACTGCCGCTTGTACTCGTGGATGCGCTTCACCTGGCAGTCGAAGATGCTGTCGGGGTCAACCGACTGACCGGTCGTCGAGCGAAGCCAGTCAGCGAACTGCACCTTCGCCTCACGCTTGGCCTTCCGGAAGGCCTGGCGAAAGCTGGCGTCGTCGGCGAGCGGCGTGAGCTTGCGGAGCTCGCCGAGGTCGGTCACCCAGCCGTCTCCGATGGCGTCCGTGATCGTGTGCGCGAGCGGCGGGTTCGCGAGCCGCAGCCAGCGGCGCGGCGTCACGCCGTTCGTCTTGTTGCTGAAGCGCTCGGGGAACATCTCGGCCAGGTCCTCCACCGTCGTCGTGCGCAGCAGCTCCGAGTGGATCGCAGCGACGCCGTTGGTGCTGTGCGAGCCGACGATCGCCAGGTTCGCCATCCGGATTTTCCGCTCGCGACCTTCCTCGACGAGGCTCACGCGCTGGACGCGTCCCTCGTCGCCCGGGAAGCGGCTCCGCACGTCGTCGAGGAGACGTCGGTTGATCTCGAGGATGATTTCGAGGTGGCGCGGGATGAGCATCGCGAACCAGGCGAGCGGCCATTTCTCGAGCGCTTCGGGCAGCAGCGTGTGGTTCGTATAAGCGAGGGTTCGCCGCGTGAGGTCCCACGCCCGGTCCCAGGGGAGGTGCGCCTCGTCGAGCAGGATGCGCATCAGCTCGGGGACGGCCATCGTCGGATGGGTATCGTTCAGCTGGATGGCGACGTGGTCCGGCAGCGCGCTCCAGTCGTCGTTGCTCCGCCGGAAGCGTCGTACGAGGTCGGCGAGCGAGCAGGCGACCAGGAAGTACTCCTGCACGAAGCGCAACCCCTGACCCTGTGTCGTCGAGTCGTCGGGATAGAGCACCCGCGTCAACGATTCCGCCCCGAGCGTCTCGGCGAGCGCACCGACGAAGTCGCCGTGGCTGAACTCCTGGAAGTCGAAGTAGTCGTGCGCCGCAGCAGCCCATAGGCGGAGGGTGTTGATCGTCTTCCCCCCGTAGCCGACGACGGGGCGGTCGAACGGCATGCCGATCAGCGTCGACGGCCGGCCGGGGATGGCATGGAGGGCGCCGCCACGGACCTCGAACGAGCAGTTCAATGCGACCTCGACCTGCTCCTCGGGGCGGGCTACCTCCCACGGGTCGGGGCGACGGAGCCAGTGGTCCGGGCGCTCCCGCTGCCAACCGTCCTCGATCGACTGCCGGAACATGCCATACTCGTAGCGCAGGCCGTAGCCCATCGCCGGGAGCTCCATCGTGGCCATCGAGTCGAGGAAACAGGCCGCGAGCCGGCCGAGGCCGCCGTTGCCGAGGCCGGAGTCGGGCTCCTGCTCGAGGAGGCCCAGCCAGTCGAGGTCCTGCTGGGCGACGACCTGTTTCGCGAGCGGATCGAGCAGCAGATTCATGACGTTGTTGGCGAGTGAACGGCCGATCAGGAACTCCATCGAGAGGTAGTAGATGCGCTTCGGGTTCTCGCGCTCGTAGGTTCGTTCCGTGCGTACCCATCGCTGGGACAGGACGTCACGTACGGAGCGCGCGAAGGCCTCAAAGCGTTCGCGTGGTCCGGCAGCGGAGGGATCGATGACGCCGTCGAAGACGAGATGGCGTTCGTAGAGCCCATCGGCATTCCCTGCGAGCTGAACGGGGCCGCAGCCGTATTGCTCGCGAAGGGCGCCCGCTGGATCAGCGTCTTTCCGGGTCATCTGCATCGCCTGAGTCATCCGCTCGCGCCTCCCCGCGCTACTCGCTGCCATCGCTCTCCACGTGACGGGTCTCGTTCCAAAGGCGGATCACCGGGCGCGACGCGTCGTGCTCGTAGCCGAGCGCGCTCAGGCTCGCCGTGCTCAGCATGAAGAATCGGCTGTGAACGCTAGGCTCGACCCCGAGCCATCGACACGCCAACACGCGGATGAAGTGACCGCTCGTGAACAGGAGCACTTCACCCCGGACTGCGCGCACGCGCTCGATCACCCTGTCGGCCCGCGCGCCGATCTGCCGGGGCGTCTCGCCTCCAGGACCGCCGTCCCGGAAGAGCTCCCAGTCGGGACGTTCCGCGCGGATGTCGGCGGTGCGACGGCCCTCGTATTGGCCGTAGTTCCACTCGACCAGGTCAGGATCGACCTGCGCGACCGCGGCGAAGCCGGCGACCTCACACGTCCGGGATGCACGCCGCAGGGGACTCGTGAACACCTTCGCGAACGTCAGTCCCTTCAGCCGTTCCCCGAGCCGGCCCGCGTTGCGCTCGCCGCGTTCGGTCAGCGGAAGATCCGTGAGCCCGGTGTGCTGGCCCGTGATCGTCCAGGCCGTCTCACCGTGGCGCGCCACATACGTGATGGGAAGCCGGCCGCTCATATGGCCGCTCTCGCCATGAGCCCCGCGCACTGGCCCCGCCACGAAGCGGCCGAGCGCGGCCCGAGGCACCCACGACGTTCGGCCATGCGTTGCATCACGCCGAGCGTTCGCAACTGCCGTGCCGTCGCGGAACCGGGATGCCGCGAAGAGGAAACGCCGTCCGTACACGCAGTCCGCGGCGTCGCGGGGCACTGGATGCCGACGCGACGGCAAATGTGACGAGGCGTCGGCGAGTCGATACCCGGCCGCGGCCTGTCCGCATGACGCCTCCTGTCAGCGGAAGCCGTCACGACGCGAAGAGGCGCACTAAGAGCTCTTGCCCGCGGACGCGCTGTCGGGGCTTTCATGACGCTGCCAGGCGCGCACGCCGTCAGTCACGCGCTCGTGGAAGTTCGTCGAGCCCACGACAGCCTCTATGCCTCCGAGCCGCATTCGCTCTCGCACCGGGTCGCGCACACGGGCGAAGGCGACGGTGATACCTCGGCTTTGCGTCTCCCTGATGGTGTTCAGCAGCGCGTCGCACGCGGTGGTGTCGATGAAGTTCACCGAATCTGCATCCAGAAGGACATGCCTCGCCGGAGGGCGGCTTTCAGCCAGCGCCGCTCTCAAACCGTCGCCGAGGTGACCGATGCTCGCGAAGAACAGATCGCCGCCGGGGCGCCATATCAACAACCCGGGGAAGGTGAGCGCCTCGGGGTGGTGCCGGATGTCGCGATAAGCCTCCGTGCCCGGCAGCTGGCCAAGCACCGCGCCGTGCGGGTGGGTGGTTCGATAGATCAACATCACCAGTGCCAGCACCACACCTAGGCCGATGCCCTGGGGGACGCCCAGCGTCAGCTCTCCCGCGACGACGATCGCGGCAACGGCAAATTCCCTGCGGTCTCGGGCGAGCAGGTCCCACAAATAGCCGGGCTTGGAGAGGTGAAGCATTGCTGCGATCACGATCGCGGCCAGCGCCGGGTGCGGCATGCCGCGGAACAACGGGGTCAACAGAACCAGCGTGAGGAAGCAGAAGACCGCCGCGATGACGTTAGCTAGCTGGGTGCGGGCCCCGGCGGCCATGGCCACGGACGTCTTGGACAGGCTCCCGACGACGAGGAAGCCACCGAACAGGCCGCTCAAGATGTTGGCGGGCCCGTGCGCGATCAACTCCTGGTTCGGATCGATGTCGCCGCCGCCCTGCATCGCCGCGGCCTTTGCCCCGCCGAGGGCCTCGGCATACCCGACCAGCACGATGGCGAGCGCACCGGGTGCGAGCTTCTGCAGTATTGTGGGGTCGACGTTGGGCAGCGCGAGATGGGGCACGCCGGACGGCAGGTCGCCGACCACGCTTATGCCAGCGGCTTCACCGCCCAGCAGGGCGACGAGGATCGTGGCCACGGTCGCGACCACGAGGGCCGCGGGTATGCGGGGCGCAGCGTGGCGGAGGAACTGCATCGCTGCGAGGCTCAGCAAACCGGTCAGCACCGGGCCAAGCGAAGCGTCCGGTAGATGCTGGAGCACGAACCAAAGTTTGGTGAAGAAGTTGCCGGACGTGCCGCCGATGCTCAGCAGATGCGGCACCTGGCCAATGATGGTCACGCATACGAGGCCTTCGATGAACCCCCGCATCACCGGCGTGGGGATGAATGCGGCGACCCACCCCATGCGGAGCGCGCCGAAGAGCAGGAAGAAAACCCCGATCAAGATCGCCAGGGTGGAGGTGAGCGAATTGAAGTCCGCAGTTCCCGGTACCGCGATGGAGCCCACGGTCAGCGCGGAGATCAGGCCTGTCGCAGTGTCCGGGCCGACGACGAGCAGGCGTGACGTGCCGAGCAGGGCGTAGGCAATCAGTGGCGGGACGATGGTGTAGAGTCCCATGATGGGCGGCACGCCGACGATGCCGGCATAGGCCATGCCCTCCGGTACCATGACCGCCCAGACCGCGAGGCCGGCCAGGAAATCCGGCAACAAGCCGTCGCGCCGGTAAGCAGGGAGCCAGCCGAGGATGGGCAGCAGCCGCTCGGTCATCGGCCCGGGGCGGATGTTCGCGGCGCTGCACCAGGGCCTCGCCGCGATTCGCCCGGAGCCAGCCTCCGTCGCTCACCCAGCCATCCCCGAACCCCGAAAAGCGACAGCGTGACGACCAACGTGGTGAGGAACAGGCCGATCCCGAGGATCAGAAACACCCGCAACGAGCCGATGCGGTCGATCATCCATTGGAAGTTCATACCGAAGAACCCGGTCAGAAACGTCATCGGCAGGAAGATGGCGGATATGATCGTCAGACGGTTGATGATCTCCGCCTGCTTGTTCGATGATCGCAGCCGCGACCACGACCCGGGTGAACCACTTGTTGTCGGCGGGAACCACGTACCAGGGCGCCTCCTTCGAGGCGGTGTGACGGATCATGTCCTCATAGGCAGCCATGTAGTCGTCCCATGAGGTGCGCTCCTTCGCGTCGTTCGCCGAGAACTTCCAGTTCTTCTTCGGCTCCTCAATCCGTTCGAGGAACCGCCGCTTCTGCTCCTTCTTCGACACGTTGAGGAAGAACTTGCGGATGACGATACCGTTTCGCGTGAGGTAGCTCTCGAAGTTCCGGATGTCTCGGAACCGCTCCTTCCAGATCTTCTTGGTGACGAGCTCCGGCGGGAGCTTCTGCTTCGGGAGAAACTCCGGATGCACTCGGACGACGAGCGTCTCCTCGTAGTAGCTACGGTTGAAAATGCCGATGCGACCGCGTTGCGGAAGGCTCTTCATGCAGCGCCAGAGGTAGTCGTGGTTCAGGTCCTCCGCAGACGGCGACTTGAAAGAGACGACATCGCAGCCCTGCGGATTCACGCCGGACATGACGTGCTTGATCGTTCCGTCCTTGCCGGCCGCGTCCATGGCTTGGAAGACCAGCAGGACGGCCCAGCAGTCCTGCGCATACAGCATGTCCTGGAGATGACCCAGCGCCTCGATGCCCAGCGCGAGCACCTCCTTCGAGCGTGGCTTGTCCTCGGACCCGAAATCGAGCGTGTCGGCGGGGTCGAGGTCCTTCAGCCGGAACCCGTCGCCGTGCGTGACCCTGAACGGCTTCGCGAATGCGCCGGCCTTCTTGATGAGTTCCTCGATTTCCACGGGTCAACGCCTCACTCGCATCCGATGGTCTCCCTCGGCCGCCATGCCTCGCTAGGCCGCACGCCGGAATCGCGAGGTGTCGTCTACGGTGATCTCGACCTGGCGTTGGTCCTCGTCACGAGTCACGAGCCGGCCGAGCTCGAACGCAGCAAGTACCGTGAAGATGGTCACGACAGCGTTTGTCAGCACGAGGCCTGCAACCATCTCGAGTGTGATGCTCATGGTCTTCCCTCCTTGACGAGGCGCGAGTTGCAGACGACGTGCCAAAGGGGGGCCGCCTGCTGGGAGTCCGTTTCGTCGGCCGTGACCCCCGCCCGCACAGCGAGTTCCTGCGGCCCACCGAGATCGCGCTAGGCCCTGAGAATCCGCCCTACCCGTCGCGCCACGCCCGCGCCGTCATTGCAGGTCGCATGCGCCCATTCTGATGACCACTCGCAGGCGCGCCGCCCCGTGACCAGGTGTGGGCGGGAAGTGAAGTCCTGCCAACGCCTCGTCACATCTGCCGAGACATGGGCACGCGACCCTCGGAAAGTGCCCGGTTCCACGACCGGCGCGCGCCATGAATTGCGCGCCGGACCCTAGCCGATATCGACCGCCGCTCTCGCGGCGCTGCCGACCGATGACCGAACCGTGCATGGTCGGGTCGAACGTAGGGCTGCGATGCCTGGCACGGTCGCTGCAGTAAACATGTGATCGAACCCGGCGCGCACTCGAATGCGCGTCTTGATTGCCGATGAATCGGTGGAGCGCGCACAGCGTCGTGACGAGGCCGCCAACGCACGTCTTCGCATGTTGGCGGACGGCGGTTCGGAGAGCCTAGTGGAGCGCGGAGAAGCGTCTGCCTCGCGATCTGCGGACGGCACACTCATGATTCGCCTGGCCGGACCCTGGCACCTGCAGGGTGGGTTGCCGTCGCCGGAGGCGTTGCAGCACGAGCTGCATGGACAACCCCCCACGCGAGTTACCTTCGATGCGACTGCGCTGCGCGGCTGGGATTCGAGCCTCGTCAACTTCCTCGTGCACGTGGTCGAGCCGTGCCAGGAGCGGGGCGTTCCGGTGGATCAAGAGGGGCTCCCCTCGGGCGTGCGGCGGCTGATCGCGCTCGCCGAAGCGGTGCCCGAGCGCAAAGGTGCCCGCGCGAAGGCCGTTCCCCCGCCCATCCTCGACCGTATCGGCCTCGTTTGGATCCGGGGTATCGAGTCCCTGACTGCCATCCTCTCGTTCCTCGGCGACGTCACACGGGCGCTCGGTCAGCTCGTGCGAGGGAGGGCACGCTACCGATCAGTCGACCTGCTGCTGCTGATCCAGCAAGCGGGAGCAGAGGCTCTGCCGATCGTCACCCTCATCAGCTTCCTCGTGGGTTCGATCTTCGCCTTCGTGGGCGCAGTGCAGCTCCAGAAGTTCGGGGCGGGAGTGTATGTCGCTGACCTCGTCGGGATCGCGATGGTACGCGAGATGGGCGCCGTCATGACCGGCATCGTGCTGGCGGGTCGCACCGGCGCCGCCTACGCGGCGCAGCTCGGGACCATGAAGGTGACTCAGGAGACCGACGCGCTCACCACGATGGGGCTCTCCCCGCTCGAGTTCCTCGTCCTGCCGCGCATGATCGCGCTCGGCCTGATGATGCCCCTGCTCTGCCTGTACGCCGACGGCGTCGGCATCATGGGCGGGGCGGCGGTGGCCGTCGGGATGCTCCACGTCCCGCCGGTCACGTACTTCGGACGGATCGAGTCCTCGGTGGACCTCACGATGCTGTCGGGGGGCGTATTCAAAGCCGCGGTCTACGGGGTGCTGGTAGCGTTCTCTGGCTGCCTCCGTGGGCTCCAGTCGGGAGCCAGCGCCTCGGCGGTGGGTGACGCGGCGACCAGCGCGGTCGTCACCTCGATCGTTCTCATCATCACGGCGTGCGGCATCTTCGCGGTCACGTTCTACATCCTCGGGATATGATGGTGGAAAAAGAGGCCCACATCGCCGTACGGGACGTCACCATGGCGTTCGGGAGCTTCGTTCTGATGCACGACCTCGACTTCACCGTGCGTCACAATGACATCTTCATCATCATGGGGGCGAGCGGAAGCGGGAAGAGCACCTTGCTCCGTCACATGGTCGGCCTGAACGAGCCGGTCCACGGAGAGGTCTTCTACAGGGGTGCGAATTTCACGCGCGCCGAGCCCGTGGAGCGCAAGCGGCTGCTCCGCGGCGTCGGCATCCTCTACCAGGGCGGAGCGCTCTTCAGCTCGATGACGTTGGCGGAGAACGTCGGCCTGCCGCTCGCCGAGTACACGAGCCTCACACCCGCAGAGGTCCTCGAGATCGCGTCGCTGAAGCTCGCACTGGTCGGGCTCAAGGGCTTCGAGGACTTCTACCCCTCGCAGCTGAGCGGCGGCATGGTGAAGCGCGCGGGCCTGGCGCGAGCGATGGCGCTGGACCCGAAGATCTTGTTCTTCGATGAGCCGTCGGCCGGTCTCGATCCGATCAGCTCCCGGCTGCTCGATGACCTCATCCTGGAGCTCCGCGAGAGCCTCGACGCGACCATCGTCATCGTGACGCACGAGCTGGCGAGCATCTTCGCGATCGGTACCAACAGCGTCTTCCTCGACGTAGAGACGCGGACCATCGCCGCGAGCGGCCCGCCGCAGGAGCTGCGTGATCACTGCGACAACCCCAGGGTACGTCGCTTCCTCACCCGGGGTACGAACGGCCAGATCGAGAGGAGTTCCGCTCGTGGGTAGGAGAGCGAGCTCGGCCGTTATCGGGGCCTTCGTCCTGAGCGCCATCGCGCTCGCCGTGATCGGGATCACGATCTTCGGCTCGGGGAGGCTATTCAGGAAGACCACGACCTTCGTCATGTACTTCCCGGGATCCGTCGACGGGCTCAACGTCGGCGCGCCGGTCAAATTCAAGGGGGTGGAGATCGGGTCCGTGACGCAGATCCGCATCAACCTGGGTGAGTACCGCACCGAGGACGCCCGCATCCCGGTGTCCGTCGAGATCGACGACACCCGGGCGACGCAGGAGGGCGCCAAGACCAACGAGGACTACGTGCGCCCGTTGATTCACGACCGGGGGCTCCGAGCCCAGCTGCAGCCGCAGAGCCTCCTGACCGGTCTGCTCTTCGTGCAGCTCGACTTCTTTCCCGACACGCCGATCGTAACGGTCCTGCCCCCCGACTCGCCGTACCGCGAGATCCCGACCGTGCCAACAACGCTCGCGGAGGTGCAGCAGACGATCACGCGCGTCCTCGCCAAGCTCGAGAAGGCGGACATCGAAGGCATGCTCACCACGGCACGCGAGGCACTCGAAGGCATCCGCGACGTGGTGACCAGTCCAGACCTGCGGCGATTCGAGGCTGGGCTTCCCGGCACGCTGGCGAACGTGGACCAGGCTGTCGCCAGCTTCCGACAGCTCGCGACGAGGCTCGACGGGGAAACCGGTCCGCTGATCGCGGGCCTCAGGCAGGCGGCCACACAGGCTGACGAGACTCTCCACGAGTGGAAGGGCACCGCCACGCGGCTCAATGGCGCGCTCGACCCCGATTCGGCGCTCAGGAGCCAGTTGACGACGGCGCTCGACGAGCTGACCGGCGCGGCCCGGTCGGTCCGTCTGCTGGCCGATTTCCTCGAGCGCAATCCGAGCGCGGTCATCAGGGGCAGGACGGTGAGCAGCCAATGAGGAGGTTGTGTCGGCATTGGATTGCGGTCGCGACAGTCGTTCTCGCGACTGCCTGCAGCAGGATGCTCCCGCCGCAGCCCGACCCGTCACGGTTCTTCGTGCTCACCGCGATGGACCCCCCTACGGCGGATCCGTCGCCGACGTCGGACCGCGTCCGGCCTCTGACTCTGGCAGTGGGACCGGTCCGTCTGGCCCCGTACCTGGATCGCAACGACCTGGCGATCCGTTTGTCAGCGGACGAGATCCGGTACTCCGATGGCGAGCGCTGGGCCGAGCCCCTCGAGCGCAACGTCACGAACGTCCTGGCCCTGAACCTCTCGCGGCTGCTCGGGACCGCCCGCGTGTTTGCATACCCACGGCCCGCGGGTTTGCTACCGGCGTACCAGATCGACGTCGAGATCGGCCGCCTCGACACCACGCGCGGAGGCGAGGCCACCCTCGCGGCTCACTGGACCATCGAGAACCTCGGCACTCGCGATCTCCTCGCGAGCCGCGACTCGTACCTCACCCGCGCGGCGGCCGGTAGCGGTACACCGGCCGCCGTGGCCGCCTTGAGCGGCGTGCTCGCCGAGCTGAGCCAAGAGATCGCGTCGACGGTGCGCGACCTGCCGCGGAAGACTGCCTGACCACGGCCGCGATTCCGCCACGGGATCGCGCGCCCGGGAGAAGCGGAGCGAGTCCAGATTCGTCATCCCCGTTATCGTGGCCCGGTCGCGTGGCGCAGCACGCGCAAGACTAGCGCTGCCCGTTCGTCGTCAGGAATGCCGACCGGTTGGCAAACCGTGCTCGAGCCGGCGGTACGGTCTCGGCACCAGCACTCCTGAAACCTCCGGTCGCATCTGGCATCGAACTTGCGCCCCGGTCCTGGTGGAGGGCACACCAATGGGACGCAACGTCACGCTCCTCGATCTCGTGAATGCGGTCGCCGAGCACGCCCGCTCGGACGCCGAGGTGGTAGCCACCGTCGTCTGGATGGTGAACCAGGGCCACGTACGCCTCCGTGGGACGTTCAAAGGGGCCCGGTTCGACCTCACCACCATCACGCCGTAACCGGGAGAGAGGGAAAGCCATGTCGATCCTTCCTGGAATGCGCTGCCGCTCGGCGCGTGCGATCCCGTTCCCGGGCGGAACTGTTCGACGGGCGACGCCGGGGACTCTCGTCTCACGGCGAGAGAATCTTGGTCGCAAGCTCTTCACCGTGAGCTTCGACAGCGGCCAGAAGCTCATCCTCTTCGCTCACGAGATCGAGTTCGAGAACGAGGAGCTCGCAGCGTAGCTGGATACCCGCGGTCCATGCCCGCGAGAAAAAGATCAGCGCGATCTACCGACGCGTGAGTCGAACGGACGCCGTCAGCCCGCCCCCAACTATCAAGGGGCCCCGCCGCGGTGCGATGCTGTCGTCAGTTCTTGCAACCACTCGAATGCCGAGACCGACAACATCTCCTCGGTACAGCGCCAGCGCCAGTTCGCCCCCGCCCGGCCGGGCACGTTCATCCGGGCTTCCTTCCCAAGATTGAGGACGTCCTGCAGCGGAGCGATCGCGAGGGCCGCGACCGACGACCATGCCAGGCGTATCAACGACGACGCGGCCTCGCCGCCCTCCGTGCCGCGGCGTTCCAGGTAGCGCCGCAGCTCTCGCCGCTGATCGTCCGGCAGGTCCTCATACCAGCCGCGCGTCGTCGGATTGTCATGGGTGCCCGTGTATACCACCGCGTTGACGACGTAATTGTCCGGCAAATGGGGATTGTCGGGATGGCCGTCGAAAGCGAACTGGAGGACCCGCGTCCCGGGCAGGTGGAACTGATCGCGGAGCGCGTGGACGTCGGGCGTGATCAGCCCGAGGTCCTCGGCGATGAACCGTAGGGCGCCCAGCTCTTTCTGCACTGCGCCGAAGAACGCGGCACCCGGGCCCGGAATCCACCGCCCGGACCGAGCCGTCGACGCCTCGGCCGGCACGTGCCAGGCACCTGCGAACCCCCGGAAATGGTCCAGGCGAATCGCATCCACGTGAACCAGGAGGGCACGCAGTCGGTCGATGCACCAGCGGTAGCCGGTCCGCCGAAGGGCGTCCCAGTCGTAGACGGGATTTCCCCAGAGCTGTCCGTCGCTGCTGAAGTAGTCGGGGGGCACTCCGGCTACGAAGCGTGGCCGGTGATGCGCGTCCAGCAGAAATAGCTCGGGGTTCGCCCACACGTCGCTCGAGTCGGGGGAAACGAAGAACGGCAGATCGCCGATCAATCGGACGCCGTTGGCATGAGCATGGGCCTTGAGCCGCTCCGCCTGGCGGAAGAGGAGGAACTGGGCAAAGCGGATCTGTTCGACCTCGCTCGCCAGATCTCGACCGGCTTGCGCGAGGGCAGCCGGCACGCGCTCGACCAGCTCGCCCGGCCACTCGAGGTAGTGGCGACCCTCGTATCTCCTCTTGAGCGCTCGGAAGAGAGCATAGTCCTCGAGCCAGTGCCCGTGTTCGGCGCAGAACGCCTCAAAGCTGCCCCGTAGGTCGGGGCGCACGCCCGCGCGGAAGTTCGCAGACGCCGCTTCGAGCGCGCGGCGCTTGAACGGAATCACGGCATCGTAGTCGACGGCCGTCGCCGAGAATGCCCGACTCTCCACATCTCTCGCCCGCAACAGGCCGTCCTCGATCAGCCAGTCCGGGCTGATCAGTATCTCATTCCCGGCGAAGGACGACTGTGGCTGGTACGGGGAATCGCCATACCCCGTGGGGCCGAGGGGCAGCGCCTGCCACCAGGCCTGACCCGCGTCGCGGAGACGGTCGATCCACTCGAGCGCGGCGGGCCCCACATCGCCGACGCCGTACCGCGATGGTAGCGATGTGACATGCAGCAGTACGCCCGAGGCGCGGTAGTCTGGCGGAAACGGAGGAAGGCGTGGTCGCTCGCCATTGTAGCTCATGGCGTGGCTCCGCATCGCTCGACGAGCGAATCGGACGTTGACGGCGCCTCGTTCACGGTCTCCTGCGCATTCCTCACCGGATATCCGACCCCGCCACCGGCGGTCGCGCACGCGACGCGGTGACCGGCTGAACCACGTGCGATCAGCCGAGTAGGGTTCAGCGGTAGTCAGCCCCTGTGCCTCCGCAATTGGCGTGCCGCGGCGGACGGTCCCGGAGAGACCCATCTACCCATTGTTCGGCAGGGCACTACATCCTCCCACCCGCGCCAGACCCCTGAACTTCGTCAGAACTGCCGAGACCTCGGCAGGCGAGCGCGCACGCGGACAGCCAATCCCTGGTAGCGATTCGCCTTTTCGCTCGCGCGCAAACACTGGCCTCGGCACGGCGGTTGCGAGGATCGTGATGTCCCCTGCGCGACGGGATGCCCATGCTCGAAGCCCGCCCGACATTGCCGCCCACGACCGTCTGGTCCCCGGGTCGCTCGCGGTTCACCAGCCATCTTCGACGGCCAGGCCTCGACCGCGGTCACCGGCAAGGAGGTGACCGGCTCGGGGTCGCCATCCTCCTCTCGCTCCCCGGCTGCGGCGTGGCGCCGTCCGTCAACATCCTGGGCTCATTCTTCCCAGCGTGGTTGATCTGCATCGTCGCCGGGGTCGTGCATTCTCACGCGGCAGGTGTTCGTCGCGATGAAGATCGCGCCCGACGTTGGCCCCGCGGCATTGGTCTACCCGTGCCTTGCCGGTGTCTGGATCTTCGCCACATGGCTCCTCGTCTTCGGCGGCTGAGATGAGCGATCGACGACGCGCGCTCGGAAGGTACGTCGCCTTCGGTATCGTCGCGGGCGCCGCAATTCTCGCTGTCGTGGTCATCCGACGTACGGTGCAGCACCCGCAGACGGACGACGCCGTCGTGATGGCCGACACCATCGGGGTGGTGCTCAACTACCGCATCACCGTGCTGCCGTGGTTCTACGTGCAGCCCGACATCCAGGGGATCATCAACCCGGGCGCCGCGCACCAGTTCGGTGATGCCCTCGTGCTCGGCCTCCAGTTCGGGAGGCCGTTCTGATGGCGTCGCCATCATCCGGATCCCCCGCGCGCGCCGTCCTCTGGGACATGGACGGCACGCTGCTCGACTCGACCAACTACCACTGGCTCGCCTGGCGCGCGACCCTCAGAGTCGAGGGAATCCAGCTGTCGTACGACCGCTTCCTCGCGTCGTTCGGCCAGCGCAACGACACCATCCTGCGGAGCCATTTCGGCCGCGCCATCCCACTCGCCGAGATCGACCGCATCAGCGCCACCAAGGAGGAGCGCTACCGGGCTCTCGTGCGGGAACGCGGGATCGCGCTCCTGCCGGGCGTCGAGCGCTGGCTGAAGCGGCTTCACGCGGAGGGCTGGCGCCAGGCGATCGCATCGGCAGCGCCGCGCGCGAACGTCGACACGATTCTCGCGATCGTCGACGGGGCTGCATGCTTCCAGGCGATCGTGTCCGCCGAGGACGTGCAGCGCGGGAAGCCCGATCCACAGGTTTTCCTGCTCGCGGCCGACCGGCTGAGCGTCCCGCCCCGACGGTGCGTCGTCGTCGAGGATGCACCGCCGGGAATCGACGCGGCACACCGGGGCGGGATGCGCGCGATCGGCGTACGTACCTCTCACCCCACGCTCGAGGCGGACATTGCCGTCGGCACGCTCGACGACCTGCCCGACGATGCCTTCGAGGAGCTGCTCCCATGATCCTGGCCGGCGACATCGGTGGCACGAAGACCAACATCGCGTTCTTCGAGGATGCGAAGCGACCGGACGTCGTTGCCCAAGAGACGTTCCCCAGCCGCGCGCACGCGGGTCTGGAGGAGATCGTCCGGCAGTTCATCAGCCAACACGCGCTGCGCGTGCGACATGCGGCGTTCGGCGTCGCCGGACCGGTCCGCAACGGACGGTGCGAGGCGACGAATCTTCCGTGGGTGGTGGACGCCGTCACGCTCGCCGCGGAGCTGGGCATCCGCGACGTCTGGGTGATCAACGACCTCGAGGCCAACGCCTACGGCATCGCTGCCTTGGGGCCTGCGGACCTCGTGACGATCAACAAGGGCGCGGCGAACGGGGCGGGCAACGCGGCCATCATCGCGGCCGGGACGGGACTCGGCGAAGCCGGCTTGTACTGGGACGGCCGCACGCATCACCCGTTCGCCACGGAAGGCGGCCACGCCAACTTCGGCGCCAGCGACGCGGTCGAGAGCGAGCTGCTTCACTGGTTGTCGACCCAGTTCGGCCACGTGAGCTGGGAGCGGCTCGTGTCGGGTCCGGGCTTGGTCAACGTGTATCGCTTCCTGCGCGACACCCACCGAGGGGAAGAGCCGGGGTGGCTCGCGGAGGAGATGCGGGCGAGGGATCCGGCGGCCGTCATCTCCGACGCGGCGCAGAGCGGCAAGAGCCCCCTATGTCTCCAAGCCCTGGACCTCTTCATGGGACTCTACGGCAGCGAGGCGGGGAATCTCGCGCTGAAGATCATGGCGACTGGAGGCGTGTACGTCGGCGGGGGCATCGCGCCCAAGAACCTCGACAAGCTCAAGGACGGCACGTTCATGAAACGGTTCGTGGCGAAGGGCCGCATGCAACGGCTCCTCGAAACGATGCCCGTCAAGGTGATCCTGAACGACAAGACCGCACTCTTGGGCGCCGCCCGCTGCGCCGCGGTGCGTTCCGGGCTGACGTAGCTCAGCGGTGGGCGAGCAATGGAGGACCGCAACATGACCGACGATCGATCCAAGACGGCATCCCTATCGCCCTGGTGGCGCCAATCGGTGATCCTGGTGACGATCGCGGGCTTCACGCTTGGCGTGGGAGCCATGATGCTTGCCACGTCTACGTTCGCACAGCCTGCCTCGGACCATCTCGCCTGTTATCTGGTGAAGGATCCGATGCGCAAGGGAACGTCGACCGTGACCATTACGAATGCCGGCGTCACGCAGTCGTGCACCATCGCGTCGCGCGCACAGCTGGGCTGCCTCGAGACGCAGGCGTCTAATGTCGTGCCGGCTCCGCCTGGCGCCGGGCCTGAGCCGGGCAACGTCGGCGACTTCCTCTGCCACAGGCTCGTCTGCCCCAAGCCCTTCCCGCCCGCAGCGGAGATGACGGATCAGTTCGGCGGGAGGAGAGTCGTCAGGTTCAGGGCCGCGCAGTTCCTGTGCGCGCCGGCGACGCGAGGCACCGAGCCGATCGGCTCGACGACGACCACGACGCTCGCGCCCGGCCCCTGCGAGTTCAACTCCGATTCACGGCGCTGCGAGGGCACCTGCGGCAACGGAGGACACTGCTCGGCGGTCACCTCCGGCGGCGCCTGCGAGTGCCGCACGACGGCATGCGGCGATGCGAGCGCGCCCGAGTGCGACGGCTTTTGCGATCACGGCCAGTCGTGCACCTTTGACATCACTGGGTGCAGCTGCTTCAACATCCCGTGATTCCGAAAGGGCGCAGCCCACGGCCGCGTTCCGGTGAGTGCTGGCTCAGGCGCCGACCCGCCGCCTGTCGGAGCGCCAGGGCACATCTCGGCCGAGTGCAACGAGAGTGCGGTCGACCGAGTCCGGCGTTCCGAGGTCACTCCATCCGATGCCGTCGGCGCGGATGACCACGAGGTCCTGCACGATGTGCGGCAGGAAGTCGCGCGACAGGTTCCAGGGCAGCATTCTACGGTAGGGGCTTCGATCTGACGACACCCCGTGCTCTCGCTCTGGCGACGCGACGGAATCTGCTCCGCGACGGCCTTCCGGCGCGCGGCCCACTGCCGGATGCCGCGACGGATGTAGTCCGGGTCGAGACCCAGCGTCTCGCAGACGCTCACAAAGGCGAATGGCCAGTCCGAGGCGTCGGATGCGAGCCACGCTTCGACCTCTGCGAGGAGACGACGGGCTCGTGGCCCCTCGATCCCGGAACATCGGCGGAACGTCCCGAGCGGAGCTGGGCCTCCGCCGTGGTCCACACGCTCGGGCCACGGCCCGTCCCCTCTTGGCGAGACGCTGGCGACGCGCATCGCGGCGATTCTCGGCGTCCGTCCCGCCCGGGCAATCCGGTCATATGCCTGCGTTTTCAGCAGGTTAGTGGTTCATGCTTACGGAGGCCCGCGTACGGTGAAACCGCTCTCGCGGCCGGACGCGGGGAGGCGGCGATCTGGTCCCCGCTGCCTCCAGGGCGCTGGTGTGGGATAATCCCGATCTTCCGCGTCAACGGCTCCGTCCGACGAGGGTCCGCCATGACGATTGGTAAGCACGGCCCAGACCTCGCGAGCCTGCAGCAGCTCGTCGACTCCCTTCCCGCGCTGATCCACACGGGCCGTCCCGACGGGTACCTGGATTTCTTCAATCGCCGCTGGCTCGACTTTGTGGGGCTACGATTGGAGGATCTCGAGGGCTGGAAATGGACGGCGGCCATCCACCCGGACGATGTGACGGCGCTCGTCACGAACTGGCGGGCCTGCCTCGAAAGCGGCCGGCCGTTGGAGATCGAAACGCGCGTCAGAAGAGCGGACGGTGTATACCGCTGGATGTTGCATCAGAAGCAGCCGTTGAGAAACGCGGAG
>Ga0066700_10000154_pt1 | contig 21007 bp, 23 predicted proteins | sample GraSoiAngelo_149_FD_66460 | JGI IMG/M metagenome (GOLD analysis project Ga0066700, IMG submission 66460) | Grasslands soil microbial communities from the Angelo Coastal Reserve, California, USA - 14_1009_09_30cm | ecosystem: Environmental > Terrestrial > Soil > Grasslands | place: USA...
CGTTTTTCGTAGCCATTTGAAAGGAAATCGGCGATTGCTGTAACACAGAACACCTCCACGTTTTCTGGAGGCGGGCGCTTCGCAAAGCAGGGTTGAGAAAGCGGGCGTCGCCAGAAAAATCTAAACGCTAACGGCACAAACGGCAAGAGAACCTGAATGAACGTCACTTCCAGCACGCAGCCTCACAATGACTCGCTTTGCGGCGTCGGGTCGGTAATGGAGGCGATGGACAGTCGTGTTCTCGTGTTCAATAAAGCCAGAGACACTAGAAACATCGCAAGGCATGTGAAATCGAGCCAGAGAAACATACGCCGAGAAAGCTCAACTGGCACAATTGGATTGAAAAGTGCAGCGATGCCAGAAAATGCGGCCGCCCAAAAGTATTTGCCCGAGCGAGCCGCCTGTAGGACAACGAAGGTGGCACCCGCACACACCACGAATTGCAATATGGTTCGGTAATCTGCAGCCGAACGCCAAAGCACTGCTAGGAACAGCGCGATAATGGAAACCCATTTCATAATGTTGGTAAACACGAAACCCTCAATTCTTGTACGCAGGTTCGCTCATCGTAAGAAGGGGGCTAGCTAAACCCCCTTGCCGCGCGGCGAGCATACTGGTCCGCGCGGGTTCAACCTCGAGGCCACTCAGCGTCGTGTTGAGTCATCCGTCGTACTTGGGGGCTATCGAGCAAGCAGCCCTGTTGGATATGACGGGAATGCGTGCAAATCGTGGTGTAAGGCACACCAAGAAAGCGGTTCTCAACCATTTCCGTAACTTCGAGGCAATTGAAGTCTTGCTTTTGCACCTTCAAAAAAATCCGCTTCAATGCTTTCTGGATACTTTTTGCCGCAAGCGAACCGAAAACAGTTGACTTCACTTCCTCAGCCAGGAAGAAACAGTTCCATCCGACACTGCGGATCTTTCGCTCCAGAACGGAGCCATTTAGTTTAACCACTCCCCAGTTCCCTGAGTAAGACTCGCTTTCCAAGCCGAGGGTCTGGGTTATGATGGGACGATCCTCGATCAGGATGGTGCCGACTTGAACGTTTGGTGTCATGGGCCTCCGGAGTGAACGTCTCTTGCGAACAAAAAAGGGGGCGGCGAAGGTAGCCACCCCGGGCGATTGACGAGGCACAGTCTCAGGCGGCCACGGCGGTCGGCTTGTGAATCGTCGAGCTAATCACATCCGAGACTTGCACCTTGGGAGTGCCGTCTAATACTCTGTCCAGAATCTTGAGCACTTCGGGGTAGCCCGCAGTGTTATAGGCTTCCGCGTAGTCCTTGGTATCCCAGAGACTGATTGCGACCACATCCAGCCCTCCCGGGACAGCAAATGTGATTTCATCCCGGAACCCACTCTGCTTCCGCAGCATGGGAATGACTTCTTTATCGAAAATCCGCGTGAACTCGCTCAAAGTGTTGGGTTTCAGGCGTAGAGAGACATTGCGAGCAAACATGATCAACCTCCATCGATTGGTTAGGTAATCTAAGAGGGGGAACTTCAGATGGGCTGACTTAGTTCAGGAGACCTGAAAGAGCGGAAAACTACTCGCTCAATGACCACCGTAGCCTTCTGCACTGCGATTGTCAACCGCAAGATTGCGGGATGATGTGAAGGGGCGAGCCGGGGGCAGCAACGAGGGTTTCCCCTTTGGCAGCTTGTCACGTTTCGTGCGTATTGGCTCTTCAGGATAGAATTTCCTCGGAGATGCAGTATGCACCACCGAAAGCCAACCCGCGCCGAAACTCCCATCGAGCGCATCTATCGGGAAGAAACTGGCCGCCAAATGCCGAAAGCCATCAAACGTATCCTGCTCCACAAGCCGACGGCTAAACGCAAGCCTTAGGATACTACCCCGCCAGCCATTGCTTCCAGTGTACACTCAATGCGAGCCGACTCAATGCGAGCCGAGCCAAACTGCCTCGGTGCCCGGGGTGTTCTGCTCGTTTGGAGCAGTCCCCAACGGCCTTATGCAGATGCTTCGCGGCTAACGATTTCCGATTTTCGATTCCGTGGGGGCTCACCCCCACAGCGCAGGAGGGGGGGCTCCCGCTTGGACATTAGCCAGAACCTTCAGACGAGCCCTACAATCTGCGCGGTCGTGAAAGGGGTTCAATGGCTGATATGACGGAAGAACGCCAATATACAAGAAGCTTGTAGCATTCGTTCCGCTCTTCGGGACATCACAAACTCATTGATGCCGGAAAGGAAAAGGACCATCTTACTCACAACGAGGTGAATGATCTGATTCCGCACTACGTCCATTCCCCGGAGGAGCTGAATGATCTGCTCGCCACCATTGGCACGCAGGGCATTGAGGTCAGAAGCGCTGCGTGAGAAAACTCAAATTTTAGAGCTTCCTCCAAGTACCTGATTCCGCTAAGCGAAATCGCCTGATTTCGGTCATGCCAAAACCACATGTTTTTGCATCTAGAATCTTATTTTCAAGGGACCCAGCTGCGGGTGCCTCGGGTGCTTCGACTCTGAAAATACACGGCATCCTGTATTGAATTGGCAGGTACCCCGGGTAAAGTGGGATGACACAGGCAGTTTAACTTTAGCCTGAGAGCTGCCGATATTGACCACGTTCTATCGGCCCATCTATGAGCGGTTCAAGAGTGCCTCTCATCCACGACTGATACCTCGACGCTGATATTCGCCACGCTCGGCAGCATTCCGGAGCCTCCTCGACGGTCGAAACAGACCCGCCACTTCCGAACAGCGCAAGATCTAGGTCCTTGCCTGTACTTGCACTCTGGCGCGAAGAATCGGGAGTAAGAGCCATGACCGGGAAACCGTTGATCCTCTGTGTTGATGACTCATCGAATGTGCTTGAAGGTCGCAAAATGCTGCTGGAAGAGAATGGGTTTGAGGTTCTGACCGCTACAAATGGAAGGGAAGCTTTGCAAGCGTTTGGCTCGCATCCAGTGGATTTGGTGCTTCTCGACTATCACATGCCCCAAATGAACGGCGATGTCGCTGCGGCGCACATGAAGGCTCGTAAACCAGATGTCCCGGTCGTGCTTTTATCCGCCGATGACTCGGTGCCACAGAGCAAGCTGAAAACTGTGGATGCCTTTGTGTCTAAGTCTGAACCCATAACCACCTTCTTGGAAATTGTGGACCATTTGCTGAGTCTACGTTTTCTATTTCAGCCCCTCGGTGATTTGGAAACTGGCAGGGGTCGAGGTGCGGCATAAATGAGAAGCCGGCTATTCGCGAAGTGCATTGAACTTCTCCAATTCTCATGACGTGCTTGAAGGCCGCAGGTCCCAGGCTAGATCAGTCTTTTTTGATCGAAGGGCCTGCCTGAGTGATACTTCCCGGAACTAAGTTCGTCTTGATCGTAATTTTCTGGCGGGGTAACAGGTTGACCTCGGTCTCGAAAGCCTGGTATTCGGGTAAAGCAATCTTGACCCGATGTTTCCCGGGGCTCACGAGCATCCCTCGTCCAACGCCACTAAACTCATGAACAGTCCCCACAAAACCATCGTCCAAGAAAACAGCTGCCCTTTCCGGCGTGACTTGGAGCTTGAGTTGAGATGTGATTGTGAGAAATTGGGCTCGAGGATCTTTCTGCATTGTCACATGCAAGACGACCTTCTTCCCCGGCTCCACGACCACCTTCTGAGTGAAATCCATGTACCCTGATTGGCGCACGGAAATCTCATGTTCGCCGGGCAGAAGTAAAACTTTCTTGTCCTCCTTGAGCTCTCCGACGTAGCCGACATATTGCCCGTCGATCCATACTCCCGAGGTTTTCTCCACGCTGGCCTTGCTGACGAACTGCACTTCTCCTAGGACCAGGTTCTGCGCGTACAAGGTAGATGAGATAGATAATACGAGCAGGAAAAAACAAGGGATAAAGCCGCTTTGCTGAACGCATTACGCATTGTCAGACTCATCCCCGGATAAGCGATCCTCGTTGCTTTGAATCGCCTTGGGAAAGGCACCGTTTCGTGTGAAACAAACCTCTCATTCTAATTCTAATTCACATTCAGCAACGTCCGAGCGGCATTCTCTGTATTGAAAATATTTAGTGGAGAACGTCTGCAAGTTTCCGAAGTGCCGACGAGAACATTGGCTCGATACGGTGTCCCAAAACGTCATAGTTTGGCACGATCCGGAAAAGCAAACAGTGATGCCAATCGGTCAGACGCGGGTGTGTTTCACGCGATTTTATCCAAATGGGCCGTAGTATTCTTTCCAGGCTTCGCCTGCATTGTCCCGTTCGGGAAAAAAACGGAGAAGCAACTGCCGCTTCGCCCAGGCTCCGTACCGCTCCGCACTCGGATGTAGCCTCTGTGTTTACGGACAATTCCATGTGCGACCCAGAGCCCCAGCCCGGTACCCTTTTCACCTTTTGTTGTGAAGAACGGCTCGAAAATCTTTCGACGGCGCTCAGCGGGGATGCCCGGCCCGTTGTCCGCAACGAAGACACGAACGCCGCTGGTTTTCGGGTTCCTTAAATCCCGCGAAGCCAAAACGTGCAGCTTGAGCGTTCCTTGCTGTCCTAAAGCTTCCAGCGCATTGGCGACAAGGTTGGAGAATACCTGGCGCATCTCACCCGGGAAGCCTTGGATCTCGCCCGCCGAGTCGTATCGCTTCTCGACGGTAACCTTGCCCGCCCGAATTGTCGGCCCGTAGAGCTCGAGCACGCTATCAAGCACCTCACAAATCTTGAGGTCCACCGGGGACGGTGACTCCCGGTAAAGACTCAGCATATTCTTGGTCATGTGAGTCACGCGTTCCAGCTCAGCGTTCGCCATGTTCGCATATCGGCGCGCCTTGTCTCCTACCGTCGGGTCCTGATTGAGCAGATAAAACACATTTGCCACCGACTCCAAGGGATTATTGATCTCGTGGGCAAGAGAGGCTGCCAGACGCCCGGTGGCAGCCAGCTTCTCTGTGGAGCGCAGCACTTCTTCTGTCCCCTTGCGGTGTGTGAGGTCTAAAAAGGTCAGCACCGCCGCGATGATGCGATCTTCCCGCTCCCGAATGGGCGCAGAGCTTACACTTAGGAAGACATGGGTACCGTCTTCGCGGAGATATTCGATTTCTTCATCTGTGACTACCTCGCCCGTGGAAAGAGACCGTGCAATGGGCCACTCTTCCGGCGCATAGGGCCGCCCATCGGAGAAAAAGGCTCTGTACTGGGCGTAGTGCTCGATGTCGGGCTGAGAAGGGAATGGGTGACGTAGTATATCTTCTGCCTGTTTGTTGGTGAGGATCAGTTTTCCTGATGGCGCTTCGGCGATCATGACGCCACAGGGCATCTGCCGAAGCACCTCTTCTAATTTCCTCCGCTCCGTTACCAGTTGATCGCGCGATTGTCTAATCTCCTCTAAGTTGTGCTTGAGGACATTTATATCCACCAGCGTCAAGACGGCGCCGTCGATCATGTTCTCCAGAGTCTTGTAGGGCAGTACGCGAAGGGAATACCAATGCCCATCTCGGTCCCGAACCTCTCTTTCTTGAGTCATTACGGTGTTGATCGCCTCCACAATTATTTGCTCCAAGTCGGGCACGTCAATATTTGGCCTGATATTGGTGATCGGTCGCCCTATGTCGGTCGGGATCAGACCCAGCAACTTTTCCGCCGGAGGAGTGACACGTCGAATTCGCAGGTCGCCTCCCAACATAACCATCGCGATATTGACGCTGCTGAGCAGATTAACTAAGTCATCGTTGGCGTGGGTCAATGCGAAATTTCGATTGTGTAGTTCCTCGTTAACGGTGTGTAGTTCTTCATTAGTTGACTCGAGCTCTTCTTTGGCAGTTTGCAGCTCCTCGTTTGTGCTTTGCAACTCTTCGTTGCTCGACAGAATCTCCTCATTAGCGGCTTGGAGTTCCTCGTTGTTGGCTTCTTTGTCCTCGACAAGGGAGTGGAGATATCGCTTGGTAGCAGCGAGTTCTTGTTTCAGTTGGACAGTCTGACGGTTGCGGCGTGCTTCCTTTCCTCCCTTGCCAAGTTTTGCCTCTGTGGCCATGGTTTCCGCCGATTCAGACCTACCCGGGAGTGTCGCATCCTCGAACATGATCAAGAGATGGCGTTCTTTGGTCGAAGCGGCCTTGAGAGGGATCACTTCAAAATTCACACTCTTGAGTTCACCACTGTATCCGACTTCTACATGTTCCTTTCGGACCGGAACGCCCTCCTTCTTTGTTTTGTTAATCGCAGCTTGCAGATCGAACAGCAAGCCTTCTCGAGCCATCTTCAAGACGTTAAGGTTGGCTCTGCCCGGCGCAAGCTCGAGATAAAGGCCTACGTGCCCGCGGAATTGAAGGACTTCCATGTCTTCATTAATCACCACAGCCGCGGGAGCGTATTTCGTTAAGATGATGCGATCGGCCTCGTTGTTTAACTCGAAGAGGCGCGCACCGCCCTCACTCTTGCGGCTTGCTTCCTTGTCGGTCGCCAGGTTTCCTGCTTCGAGCGGATACTGGCTAGCGCCGAAGTCGAAGTGCAGCCGGGCTGGGGTAGATTTTCGGCAATAAATCTTGTGCTTCCTATCCATCAACTCAAACAGATCCGAAGCTGTGCCCATGATCCCTTCCGAGCTCCCCAGCATAAGGAATCCCCTTGGCCTCAGGGCATAATGAAAAATGGGCATGACCCTTTTCTGCAAAACCAGTCCGAGGTAGATCAGCACATTGCGGCAACTGATAAGGTCTATGCGAGAAAAAGGCGGGTCTTGGAGAAGATTCTGCCTGGCGAAAACACATGTATCGCGGATCGTTTTTGCGATTCGATAGCCGCCTTCCACTTTGGCGAAAAAGCGTTGAAGCCGTTCCGGCGAGACATCGGCCGCAATATTTTCTGGATAGGTCCCCGCCCGAGCTTTCTCAATGGCGGTCTGGCTGAGGTCCGTGCCAAAAAGCTGGATCGGAATACTAGCTCTCCTATCGCCCAAGAACTCGAGCAGCGAAATGGCGCACGAGTACGTTTCTTCGCCTGTTGAACACCCCGGCACCCAAATCCTGATGGGCTCCTCAGGTGACCTGTGCTTCAGAATGGTAGGAAACACCTCGGTCTTTACTGCTTCAAAAGCGCCGGAGTCTCGGAAAAAGCTAGTCACATGGATGAGAATGTCCTCGTAGAGGGCCTCGACTTCAGCCGGATGGTGCTGAAGAAAGTGCACGTACTCTTTCACCTTCTCTATTTTGTGCAGAGTCATCCGGCGCAGAATGCGCCGCTTGACAGTGGCGGGCTTGTAATCGGAAAAATCAATCTTGTTTGCCATCCTCAGCCACAGCAGGATTGTTTTGAGGTGAGGATCTCCGTCGGGCATCAAATCAGTGATTTGTGAGGGTCGAGAATGGGCCACATACGGATGCTCACAAATTTTCGCCAGCTCTTTGGCAATCGCCTCAGGCGGGAGAACGAAATCCACGCAGCCGGTAGCAATGGCACTCTTAGGCATGCCATCGTATTTGGCCGATTTTTCATCTTGGGCGAAAGTGATGCCCCCCTCTCCCTTGATCGCTGCTAATCCCAAGGTACCGTCGGAAGCAGTTCCCGAAAGAATTACCCCAATCGCGTTGCTGCCCTGGTCCGCTGCGAGCGAGCGTAAGAAACGATCGATAGGCATGTGATGGCCACGCGTCTCTGTACGGGGTGTTAGCCGCAATATTCCCTGTGAGATGATCATGTCCACGTTGGGTGGAATAACATACACACGGTCAGGTTCCACCGGCATGGCATCAGTTACTTGCCTGACAGGCAACTCAGTGGCTCTCGCCAGGAGTTCAGCCAGTGTACTTTCGTGAGTCGGGTCCAGATGTTGAACAAGCACATACGCCGTCCCCGTCCGCGACGGTAAGGCTTTCAGCAGTTGTGTGAATGCCTCTAAGCCACCCGCCGAGGCACCGACGCCAACGATGGGGAATGACGCACGTCTTAACTGCTGACGTTCTTCACGCTGTTCGACGGGGTAGGACTTCGCTTTGGCCGGAGCGCGACGATTCATTTTGAGGCTCCTGGGAAGGATCCGCTGTGCCCAAATCTAGGCCCACCGTTTTGGTTCCCGACGGCGGTTACGGGTCTTACCGGCTTTCGCTTTTCTCCACGGCTCAACAGTTGCTGAACTGCTAGGAGCAAGAACTCGACCGGTTCCCCTTTGGCGATAAATTCGTCCACTAGTTGAAGCGCGCTCTCTGGCAGTGACGCGCAGCCAGAAAGCATGAGAATGGGGACTGGCGGATTCGTCTTTCTCATTTCAGCAGCAACCAGTGCGCCATCCATATCCGGCATTTGATAGTCGAGAATCACTGCATCGATCGCATTAGACGCAAAAACTTCAAGCCCCTTGCGGCTGCTGCTGGCAGTTAAGACCGCGTAGCCAAAGTCTTGCAGAATTGTTTTGCAAATGTTGAGGCAGCTCTGATTATCATCGACACACAGAAGCGTTTTCTGCCCCTCAGCCATGGCTACTCCCTGCGCGGAAGAGTGCAGCTACCCGCTTTGTCCGCGCGTCGGGCCGCTGCGTAGGGGGGAAGGGTTGTCTAAGATAACTTCTTACTGCCCCCTAGCTTTGAAGTCCATCAAAAACGCGCAACTCTTATCTCTTTTGTTTTCCTCTATGTGTACAAGCATCCACAGGTCAATGAGGATAAATTGTGCAAGTGTTTCTCCGGCCCCGCATATCGAGCCGGTGCTAGCCTTGATTTTTCTGCGTCGTTCCGTCGATTGAAATTCGCTTACGACACGGCCCGGCGCAATTTGGAAATGTGCAAATTGAGGCAAAAATGGCGTCGCCAGCGGACTTGACCACAGGGGCAGCTGTGTGCTAATCACCGATAAGGACGTATCGCCCCCACAGCAAGTCGCAGAGTAAAATTACTCGGGCAGGCTTTACAAGCCAAAGGGCTGGGCTCGATGTGACAGCCGGAAGCGGACTGAAACGGCCGTACGCACGCTGTCGACACCTGGAATCATCTCGACAATTCTCGTCGCTTGCACTGGGATCTCATTCACAAAAGCCGTGCTGTGTGGGCAGGGGCCGTAAGAACTCCGCTTTGGCGGACAATGAGTTTCTGGCATGAGTTGGTAAAGCAACCGCGGTGTCACAGTATTATGAAGTCGTGAAGACCTCCAAAAACTGTTCCTTTTCCGCGAAATCTGCGGGCCGCAGTTGAATGTAATATCAGCGGCCCGGGCAGTCCTCTGTCACGTTTCGTGCGTCTTGGCTCTGGGGGTGTACAGTGGTCGGCATTGGGAATCGGGTATGGATGCTAAATTAGAAGCCTTCCGTGACCTCTGTCGTAGAGCTTCCATCGAAACAGACCCCGCCGAACTTGAAAGCCTCAAAGACGCATTGCGATTCATGCTTCGCTCTGAAGAAATAGAGTTGCCTGCTGTGGAAAAGGAACGCTTAAAACCGAACTAAAACCATCGGTCATGACGGATGTCCGGCAGCGGACCTAGCCCATGTGGTATAACCAAAGTGTTAGAAGGAAATAAGGTCCTATGTGCGGGAAAACCATGAGCGATGGATGGAACTGTGCGCGCTGGCTGCTGAAGAACAAGATTCTGACAAGCTCCTGGAGCTGACGCAAGAGATTAACAAACTTTTAGCAGAAAAAGAGCAGCGCTCAAAGGAAAGCAGTACTAGACTCTTCCCCCCAACCAGCCCTTCCCCGGCAAGCCAAAGACCAAGCCCCGCTCCAGATTAAAGCCAAACTGCACCACTACCCGAAACAGGCCAAAAATGTTAGCTTTTGGCACTGTGATACGCAGAGCCACCGTTTTTCGAGCCTGCAAAGAAAACGCCCGCGCTAGGCGGGCGGCTTAGAAGAGCATGGGAACTGGTTAGGATGAGGTCGTGGCTCCTTTGGCTTTGTAGCTCAACACTTCCTTCTTTGCTTGCAGCCAGTCATCCGTCGCGTTTCCATCCGCCCCGCCACGTCCCTGATACAACTCATAAGCGCGCTGGTGGATTCGCTCTTCGATTTCGACCTCGGTTAGGTTTGGTCGGAGTGGGATAGGAGGGTTGGGATTCATGGGGGAGTACGTCGGCTTGGAGTTGTGCTCCCGATACGTGCCCCTTCGCAACGTGTCATTGCGTGTGGCGGAAGCAGACGCAAGCCGGAGACTTCCGGGGGAAGGAGAAGCGATTACCGAAACGCTGTTTTCGCCCTCAGATAGTGCCAAAAGCTGCTTGATGATTTCTCCTTTTTCCCATTTTTCTGCTCTCTTGGGCTCACCTGCGCATGTTTTCGCCAATATAGCGAATACAGCTACGGCGGTTACAACTCCCATGAAGACGAATACGATGCTAATCATCTACGCAGCTTTCTTGGCAGTGTGGTCAAAGCAGGGGTTCACTACAGAAATTGTGCGCTTGCTGAAGCTGCAGGACGTAGGTTACCAAGGTTGCTGTCCCGAACCCGCCTTTGCTGTGTCCTGTGCCGCGCAAAGCGGGTCTACAATACCGCTACCCGATCGGTTTAGTTCCGGCAAGCTTGTTTCTCGCGCCGCTAATCGCGGCAGGCGCGGTCAGGATACGCCACCGCTTCGAGTAAGGCTGGCGATAATCGGTGGAATATCAGAGCTGTTGCTCCTGATGCTCAGCGCTCTATTAGGTCTTGCCGCCGCATGGCTGACATTGGTTTTCAGACCTGAAATTGTCGGGGAAAAGCGATCGCGACGATGGATCAGCCAAATCTGCCTTATCCTGGGGATCTGTGCCGGCGGGTACTGGCTGCACCGGATGGGAACTCCAGCTCACTACATCAACAAGTATGGCATCACGGGCTGGCTACTCTGGATGCTATTACTCGTGCCGCCGATAGTCGTGGGAGTGCGCCAGTTGTATTTACTCTCTGAACGCAAGCCTGCAGATCCTAACGACCGGCCTACTGAACACCTCCGCCCGCAGACCTAAAAGGTTTCGCTTTCGGCTCACAGAGGTTAGGGCGAAAATTAACATAATAATGAAGAGGAATCCCCGCCTTTCACAAATACCTCTACATCAAGTGCAGCTGCTAGCTGCCAATCCGCCCTCGAAAACTGACGTTTGGAATCCTCGCAAATTTCGGTAGTGGGCTGGTTTGCAAAGTCGCCTACTACGCAAATTTCACGCGTCTTCTGAAAGACGAACGTTCGTGCTATTATGCTGTTTTCATACTTTTATGGTCAGAAGACCATCGCAACCAGGGTCGAAAGGCACCCAAACGCAGGCGGAAATCTTGTCCAATGCGGTCAAGATCGCCTCTCTAGAAGGAGTGGCGGGACTCACCATCGGGCGACTCGCACAAGAATTGAGGATGAGTAAGAGTGGCCTCTTTGCGCACTTCCGCTCCAAACAACGGCTGGAGTTGGCCACCATTGACCGGGCGTGGGAGATCCTTGCGGACGAGGTGCTCGTACCTGGCAAGGCCGCCCGAGAAGGCATCGAGCGACTTTGGAGTCTGTGTGATTTATGGATAAAGCACATTGAGCGGCACGTCTATCGTGGAGCCTATTTCTTCGCCGGCGCTTTTTTCGAGTATGCCGGTCGACGCGGACCCGTGCCTAGCCGTGTTACTAAGATTGTCCGACAGTGGTTTGGGACACTGAAAGACTCTGTCCGGGCAGCGCAGAAACGCGACGAGATCAAACTCGATGCTGATTCAGAGCGCATCAGCTACCAACTGGACGGCCTACTGGTCGGAGCCTATTGGGCTCACCTGCAAGGGGATAGCGAGGCGTTCCGGGAAGCTCGGTCCGCAATCCTTCGGCTGCTCGCCAGCGTGGCGACTGAAGAGCTGCCTTCCGGGGCATTTGGCTCGTTGAGCGCTTGGAGAAAGTTTCTGGAGCGGCGAGATCAATAGGCTGTGCCGAAATCCTGTTGCGGGCTTTTGAACCAGGTAAGCGGCCTTTCGGTAACCCGGTTACACGCTTGCTCCTACCACCCGGAGCGCTGTCGGAGTTAGTCAAGACGATCCCGAACTCTCGGGGTGTGAGGTAGGTCAGCCGCCCGCGTCGGGCATTAGGGCCTCTCTCTAGTCGTCCCCTGCCAGGAAGCCGGAGGAGATAGCTATAGAGGGAGCAACAGTCCCGGCCGGGGGTGTAGCTGGTGCCAGATATCGTTCGGCGCTACAAGACCACACTATGCTGCAAAGATTGCGAAGACTTCGAGTTTTGTCATTTGTCACACGCAGGATTTCCCGACCCAGATTATTTTGCGTGGCTGAACACATGCTAGTGGATGAGAGCCTCTTCCAACACTCGAAATCGCGGAAGTCATTTGGGGCGCGAATTACACTGAAAATTGTGTCCCGACCCTAATCAGCGCAAGAATCCGCGCTCCCGCGTGGTGCGCGGCAATGAGTCTCTCCAGACAATGGTGGATTTAGTTGTCCCGACCTGGAATCCCCGAAAGAGGGAGAAAAAGGCCCAGGACCGCCGCCGCGACTGCTAGCCAGAAACCCCACCCGCTTCCTTGATCTTCGTGACCGCCGCCGCACTCATTACGCAAGGAGCGTAATCCGACTGCTTCTTTGGTGCTTGGATGCCCCTGCGTTTTGCCTTCACGCAGTTGCCTGGCCTTCGCCAGCGCGGCGGCGGACAATGGATTGGACGACATGGTGTGAGCCGCCAACGGTGAGCGTGTGATGAAATGTGGTTCGAGGTGGCTGGCTGGAGGCGCGACGCTGCGACTTGCGTCGCGCCGTTCGTTCCTGCCGGCGGGCCTGCTCCCACTGGCGCTTACGCTCAGGATCCTTATACGGCATAATCTAGCCTGCATCTTTCCGAGCATCGCGCCCCTGCAGCCTCCCGCCGGCCGACTAGCAGCGGCTCCATTGGGGTTCCACCCTTCTGCAGTCTCTCCATGGCAGCAGTTTACCCTTGACTTCGGCATCGTCAACTCTAGAATGTCATTGATTAGCATGGGTTGGCACGAATTTTTAAAGAGAGGAAATGATGGGTAAGCGTGGACCCAAGCCGGTAGATATGCGAAAGCTAAACGTCTGGGAATTCGAGTGGTACAAAGCCCTACATCTTCCGCGCGATGGAACGCAACTGCGCCCTGATCCCGTTTTTGTCAGGGTTAATCGGCGAGAAGCCGAGGCACAGCTGGAATGGTGGAAGAAGGTTACGCCCAGGGAGATCATGGGCGATCTGAGGCTCGGTTCGGAGCCAGGTCGGCACCAACCGCTCAGTCGTGCCGACGTGGAATACGCAGAGTTACAAAGACAATCGGAAATTGCTCAGCTCCAACGGCAGTTGAAACCAGCGCAAACCCAGGCGCTTGCTGAGCGCCGCAAAATCTGGGAGGCGCTTGTCCAGGCACGCACCCTCGCCACCCTCGATGAGGCCTGCGGGAGATGGAAGGCCTTGGGGGACGTTCAGGCCCTGGGATTCGCCTGTTTTGCCGATCACGTTTTGACGAATGCACAGGAGTTCTTTCGCATGAAACGCAATCGGCGGTTCCCTCGCTCTTCTTATGCTGACGAATCGCGCCTGGAGTACCTGGCGCGCGGCATGGCAGGCGTCATGATGGAAGTCAGCCCGATGACGGCGATCGAACGGCTCCGCAATATAAAGCACACGGCGGGTGCCCCGCTGTGGGATGAAACCGAGAAGTGCTGCGGCTGTTGGCGTTGCCGGCTACAGCGCTCGCATGCCCTTTACAAGCGTTTGGAGAGATTCCAGCTCGACCCAGCTAAATCCGGCAAACACGAATGAACGAATGGAGGTGAAGCATGAAGTCAGCAGCATATCTTCAGGTCGAAACCAAGAAACGCCCCCGAACCCGTGGAGTCTACGAGAGGACCGCCGGCTCAGGCGTCTGGTGGATCCATTGGTACGATGCGCAGGGACGCCGGCATCGCGAGAAGGTGGGGACAAAAGGCGCGGCCATCGACCTCTACCGCAAACGCAAGACCCAAGTGCTCGAAGGACGCAAGCTGCCGGAGAGGCTACGGCGTGCGCCTGTGCAATTTCGTGAGATCGCGCAAGTTGCCCTTCAATACTCAAGCCTCCACAAGCGGAGTTTCCGAGACGACCGCTGCCGGATGGCCAAACTGCTGCAGTGGTTCTCCGACCGGGCGGCGGAGTCCATCACGGCACAGGAAATTGAGGAGCTCCTCAATAACGAACGGTGGAGGCCTGCCACAACAAACCGCTATCGTTCGCTGCTGTCACTTGTCTACCGCCTGGCGATTCGCGACGGCAAGGTGAAGGACAATCCCGCACGCCTAGTTCGCCACCGCCCCGAGCTGAACGGCCGAGTACGCTTCCTGTCGCGCGAAGAAGAAAACCAAATTCGCAGCGGCGATTCTGGAACTTTTTCCAGAACACTTAGCTGAGTTCGAATTGGCGCTTCACAGCGGTCTGCGACGCGGCGAACAATACCACGCGCAGTGGCAGAATGTGGACTTCGAACGCCGCGTGCTCACTGTGCCGCTCGATAAATCAGGTAGAACAAGTCATGTGCCGTTGAACGCCGGCGCTTTACATTCGTTAGCCGAACTGCATAAACGCACTGGAGACTCAGATCTCATCTGCGGCGGAGCACGGAGCTCGCGTAGTTGGTTCGAGCGCGCCCTAGAGGCAACGGGCATCCGCGATCTTCGCTGGCACGATCTCCGACATACTTTCGCGTCGCGCTTAGTGATGAGTGGGGCGGACCTACGCACCGTGGCCGAACTCCTGCGCGACAGCTCCTTGGCTATGGTGATGCGCTACGCCCACCTCGCACCCGATCATCGCATGGCTGCTGTCGAGCGAATGGAGGCCGCCTTCTCAACAGAATTAACAGCCACCAGAACAGCCACCGAAGTAATAAACGCTCCAAACGCTAGAACTAGTGCAGTGCAATAACCACTGGATTGAGAGAGATTTAGAGTTGGTAGGCGCGGCAGGAATTGAACCTGCAACCCTCGGATTAGAAATCCGATGCTCTATCCGTTTGAGCTACGCGCCCACATTTCTTAGCCGATCAATCGCCTGCAACTGAGTATCGCATAGCCTTTCTGCCGCTTCCAGCCAAGTCCATGATGCTGGCTGTTGCCTCGCTGTCTTATACTGCCGCGGTTGCATTCACCAGGGACATTCGCGCATCGCGTGCCATCTTCTTCCTCATCTCGTCTGGCTTATATCGATTGGGCGCGCGGTCTTGCCTGCCTGCTTATGTTTCAGACCCACTGCTACGACTCCTGGCTGGGTGGGGCGGCGCGCAAGAGCACATTCTTCATGTGGTCGCAGGTGCTGGGAACTTTACCGGCGCCTCTGTTTCTGTTTCTTGCGGGAATATCGTTCGCGATTGTCACTGACAAACTGCGTCAGAAGGGTTTGCCGGCGGGCCAGATTGCTCGCACCACCATTCGGCGCGGGGCGGAGATCCTGGCGCTCGGTTTATTGTTCCGGCTGCAGGAATTTGTTGTTTCATGGGGCTGGGCGCCTGGTAGCGATCTGCTGCGGGTGGATGTCCTCAATGCCATCGGCATTTCGATGATGCTGATGGGACTTGCATGCTGGATTGTTTTGTCTATCACGCGAGGAAACCGGGTCCGACTAGTGTTGGGCTTGATGGCGGTGAGTGTGGCGGCGATTATTTCTTTGTTGGCGCCGTTGATGTGGACGAGCTGGCGTCCGAGCTGGCTGCCCTGGCCGCTGGAGTCTTACATTAACGGAGTACACAATCTTAATGAACCTCAGGCCTGGCTATTCCCGATCTTTCCCTGGAGCGCTTTTGCTTTCGTGGGGCTCGCGGTTGGCTTGTTTCTGCTGAATGATTGGGCACGCAAGCGTGAAGCGCAAACATTATTATTCGCGGGAGCCGCAGGAGTCGGGCTGATTTACCTGGGACTCTGGCTGAATGCGCGTCCCGTGCAACTCTATGCGGTCATCGACTTCTGGCATACCAGTCCTAATTTTTTTCTGATCCGCGCAGGGTGGCTACTCGCGATCTTAACCGCGGCATACGCGTGGTGCCGCTGGGGACCGGGACAATGGGGATTCAGCCCGCTGATTCAACTGGGACAGACTTCCCTGCTGGTCTACTGGGTACACATTGAATTCGTGTATGGGCGGATTTCCATTCTGCCCAAGCACGCCGTGGATATTCCTACGGCATCGCTTGGACTGATTGCTATCTTCTTTTTCATGCTTGGGCTTTCGCTGTTGCGAACGGAACTGAAAGGCCGTCGAGTAGAAATGCTGCGATGGTTTCGCAAACCGGTGAAAGCAAGTTGAAACTAGCTCGCGACCGAAATCTGACGGATGGCATTCTCCACCAGCTTGAGGGCTATGGCCCAGCGCTGCTGCGCCTGTGGGTCGTCGTCCCCGTAACCAAATAAATAGAACGTGATGTAAAAACCATCGTGAGTTTCATCTTCGTGGTAATGACAGCGGCGGACCAGGAATTCAGCGGCTGCGGGGATTTCAGGAACTCGCCTCAAGAGTTGGGTGAGGCGGGTCGCCAATTGCTCGTGTTCGGAGAAGGAGAAACGCTTTGGCTCATCGGTGAATAAGAGATCGATGTAGGAGCCGAATTTGCTGTTCGCTCCGAAGATCTCTTCTTCCGGTTTCATGTCAGTTGTCTGCCAGGTATCGCACTTGGCAGTTTCAAGAATAGTGGCCGATGAATTGATTGCGGTAAGAAACTCGCCGAGCGCGGGCACTAGCTGCGCCTCGTCTACACACAGCAATAGGTCAGGTTGGCGCTTCAGATCGTAATAGCGCACAGCTGAATCAGCCGAAACCCAGGGCAGGTCTAGAACTTCATCGTCTGCCCCGAGCTCGACCGCAAAATCGGCTTCCACACTATTTTGCCGGAGCGGGCTGAGGTGCCGCGTTCGGGGTCGTGAAGTCAACCTTCGGCACCTGCCTTGAGCCTTCTGCCGCTGCGAAGTAGGCCTCGTTTGGTTTGAAACCAGCCCAGCGAGCAAAAATGTTTGCAGGAAATCTCTGTATGTAGGTGTTGTAATCCTGCAAAGTGTCGTTGTAGCGCTTACGCTCGACAGCTATGCGGTTCTCGGTCCCCGCTAATTCGTCTTGCAAACGCAGAAAGTTTTCGTTGGATTTCAGTTGTGGGTAGTTCTCGGCAATCGCCAGCAAGCGTCCCAGAGCGCCGTCGAGTTGCTGGTTGGCAGCAATCTTTTCCGAGGGAGTACCAGCGGAAAGCAATTGCGAGCGGGCTTTGGCGATATCGCCAAAGACGGTTTGCTCCTGCTTGGCAATCCCCTTCACGGTTTCGACCAGGTTGGGAATCAGGTCGGCACGACGTTGCAGCACGATATCCACCTGCGACCAGGCCGCTTTCACGGCCTCGTTTTTGGTCACCAGCGTGTTGCGGACGCTTACGTACTGTCCGAAGACTACCAGCGCGATCAGAATCAGAACGATGATCACGATCAAGCCTTTGCTCATTGTTTTCTCCTCGAATGCAACATCTCGACCTATCTGGAACCACCTTGCCCGGAGGAATCCAACATTGTATCCACTGCGGCGGTTGCCTGCTCCACCGCAGCCAAATAGCGCGTAAAGACATCGATGACGTCGAGCTGCTTGCGTTCAATCTTGTGCTCACGAATGTCGAGTAGGTGCAGGAACGCGGACGGATCGAACTTGATCCGATTGGCGAGTGTCTGAATTGCCTCGCGTTTCGATCCGGGCTTCGGGTCTCCCAACGTAATCAGTACGTGCCGGAACAAAGTGGCGAAAGCGGGCAAGGAACTGAGCAGCAACTCCCATAGTTTTGACTTGTCGCCTGCCGCTAGCAGCAGGCGTTGACGGAGCAGGATTAACTTTTCTCTCAATTCATACTCCACCTGGGCGCGATGCAGGTGCATGGGTACGGTCAAGCCATTCAGTGCGTCATTGCCGAAGAGCACCCGGTGGTGTTCGTGCATGTCGAGCAATTCGATAGCAAAGACGTCGGCGGAGCGGCTCAGCTCTCCGAGAGTCATGACCAGCGGTGTGGGATGTTTTTTCTTGTTCCACCATTCCATCACCGGAGCCACCTTCGCAAGGGCTGGAAATGAGGTCTCGCCAAGGATGCAAAGCAGGTTTACGTCCGAAAATTCGGCAACAAATTCCGCAGTCGCAGCGGATCCGTAGAGGATCACGCTTTCCAGGTTCGCGCCCGCAGCCTGCTGAAGCCGAGTAACGAAATCATTTATTTGTTGTTGGGGAACCATATTGTCCTCGTCTGCCGTTGCTACCAGCTTCCGCTGGCGCCACCGCCACCGGAACTGCCTCCGCCAAATCCACCAAAACCGCCACCACCGCCGCCGAAGCCGCCGCCACCCCAGCCTCCTCCGCCGCCGCCCCAGCCTCCGCCGCGTCCGCCGAGTAAGAGCCACCAAAAGACGAGTCGACGCAAGGGAGTAAAGAGCACGATCAGGATAATGAAGATGATGAAGAGAATGCGAAAGGCAGATGGCGGCTGAGATGGCTGTTGTTGCGGCGGAGCTTCGGCACGCCCACCCGTTAATTCCACGCCAGCGTCTTTGGCGATGACTTCGGCTACGCGTGAAGTCATCAGCAGCAGCGCGCCCGCGTAATCATTTTGCTTAAGGAGTGGAACGGCTTCCCGGCCGAAGCCGCCGACTTTGCCGTCAGGCAAGATGGGTTCCAGACCGTAGCCCACTTCTATGCGGTACCGGTGGTCCTTAACCGCAAGCAGGATTACTACTCCACGGTTCGTGGACTTGTCCCCAACCCCCCATTTCTTGTAAAGATCCGCCGCGTAACTCTCGATGTCGGATCCGTCCAGCGAGTTGATGGTGACTACGGCGATCTGCGCGTGAGCTTTCTGATCGATCTGCCGGCAGATGTCATCCAGTTGCGCGACGGTTTGCTGGTCAAGGACGTGAGCGAAGTCGTTGACGTAGTCAGTGGGGTGAAGCTGAGAAATCGGTTCCGCGCTGGCGAGAAGCGCGAACGTTATCACCGCGCTCATCACCAATAGGATTTGCGCGCGCGACTTCATTCGACGTGATTGTATAGGAGACGGAAGGCTCAATACTTTCGCAGGAATTCCACGATTTGCGATTCTGCCCAACGGCCATCATCGCCATCAGGTTGAGCGAGAAATGAGCAATGGCCGCCGTCTTCGGTTTCGAGGAAAGTGATATTCGGATTCGCAAGGATTTTCTTCCGAGTCTCGGGAAGGATGCGAATAAAGGGGTCATTGGCCGCGTGCAGAATGAAGGCGGGCACGGCGATGCGATCTACAACATTCGCTGCCGCGGCTCGGGAATAGTAATCAACTGCGCCGGTAAAACCGCAATAGTGAGCGGTAATCTTGTCATCAAATTTGCGAAGAGTGGTCACGCCGCGGAGGCGAGAAGTCTCAAATACCTTCGGGAAAAGTCGTGCCTTGGAGCGGAGCCGCCGACGCAACTTCCAAATGAAATAATATTCGTACAAACGATTGCTGCGGTTGTGCAGCGCATCCGAGGAGGCGGCGAGATCCATTGCCGGGCACACGGCTGCGACGGCGCGAAATTGTGATGGGCCTTCCCTGCCCCACTCACCGGCCAGCTTGAGGACGAGATTACCGCCCATGGAAAATCCCACCAGCGCAAACTTGGAAATGCGATCCTGGTCGATCAGGTATTGAGCCACTGCGGCCACATCTCGAGAAAGTCCGGAATGGTAGAGCGTGGGGGCGACACCCTCGGTACCGCCGCAATTGCGCTGATTCATGCGTACCACGTTCATTCCTGCGGCCAAGCCCTTTTTCGCCATGCCTAGCATGTAAGCCGACTCGCTGGAGCCCTCGAGGCCATGCACAACTACAAGAGTCAATGGAGTCTGTCGATCGTTCTGCCAATGACATTGGCAGAGGACCGTGACCCCAGGCTCGACTTCGATCAAACGTTCTTCAGGAGGGGGCAAAAATATCCGACGGGAGAGGAAAAAGCTGGCGAGGGTCTGCTTGTGTCCGCCACGCAGTCCTCGCCGTGGCTCAAAAGCTTCTGATTTAGTTTGCGAACTCCCCACAAATTGATTCTAATGGATAGGGAATTCATCAGGCCGAGGGGATCAGGTCATGCCCATCTTTGAATACGTCTGTGAACAATGCGACCACGAGTTTGAAGCACTGGTGTACGGCAGCGAGAAGCCGGAATGCCCCAAGTGCCATGGCAAGAAACTGACGGCACAACTATCGGTATTCGCGGTGGCAGCGAAGGGATCGGCGTCTTCGACCTCGGCCAATCCGCTTGGTGGCTGCGGAACCTGTGGCGATCCACGCGGGCCCAGAGCCTGCTCTCTGCCCGATTCCGACTAGCCCGGAAGCGCCCGTAAACACCTGCTCCATAAGGCATAACCCAACATGACTTCGGAGACTCGATTGCGGTAACCGGGGTAAGTTTCATTACTCTGCCCCAGGCCATACGATCATTCCATTCACTATGGACCGTCGCCGCAATCCGCGAATCACCGCAATGCTTCCCGTCCGGATCTGGGGCGTGGACACTAACGCGCTGCCCTTCATGCAATTGGCCACTGTAAGAAATATCAGCAGTTCCGGAGCAGTAGTACAAGGAATACGCCGCAGGATCCAACCTGGCGAAGTTCTGGAAGTTCAGTCGGGAGACGATAAGGCGCAATTTAAGGTTGTATGGGTGGGCAGGACGGGCACCTCGAGAGAAGGCGAAATTGGTCTTGAAACCTTGCCTGCGGAGCCTTGTCTCTGGGATCATGACTTGTCCCGCTATAGCGAGCTAGTCGGGACAGGGTAAAGTTCATTCTTTTGCCGTTTTCCTCTCACTAATTTACGTTTTAAGCCATGTAAAGCGTGTGCTGGTTTGCGCCCGACGACCAGTTCCACTATCCTGCCCACTTTACTTCTCAAGAATTTGTTCGATCTCGGGGGAGCAACTCATGCGGACGATTTTCATCTTGCTGATGTTGTGTTCAGTGCTGACGCCAATGGCTGCCCAGCAGCAGCCCGCTGTAAATCTCATGCCGATTCCGGCCAACCTGCAGATGGCAACTGGCCGGCTCGTAATCGATCTGTCATTTTCGGTTGGGATCAGCGGCAACAGCGATCCACGGCTGCAGCG
>Ga0066700_10000156_pt1 | contig 20630 bp, 15 predicted proteins | sample GraSoiAngelo_149_FD_66460 | JGI IMG/M metagenome (GOLD analysis project Ga0066700, IMG submission 66460) | Grasslands soil microbial communities from the Angelo Coastal Reserve, California, USA - 14_1009_09_30cm | ecosystem: Environmental > Terrestrial > Soil > Grasslands | place: USA...
AGGAGCAGACTTGGTCGGGCTTCGAGTATTTTTAGCAAGCCAACAAAAGCTACTCCGAAACAAAGCGGCGAGAGCGAGTCGCTCGTTACTGAATATAATGTGGTCTGCGGCCAAATCGCCAGCAGCAGCGGAACGCTTACCCGGATGAATTGCTCGTCAGGGAACACCAGCTTTGCGGCGACGAAACCAAGCCAGACGAGAAGCGCCGCGACAAAGACGTTCAGAAAGCGAACCCAATACAATAACCAGCCGCCGGTGAGACCGAGCGCACGGCCAAGATTTAGCCACAGACCCGCGACAGCATAGTAAAGTGGCGGTTCCCCTGATTCGTGATTTTGGTTGTTTTCCCACCAAGCTGCTGCCCTGTCTACCGCTGCGTCCCGCTGCTCGGCGGGCAACGTCCAGTTCGGCGGTGGAAAAGTTCCCGTGTTGAATTGCTGTGTTGCCGTGAAGTACTCAGGCGTGCCGTACAAAGAGAAGTAATACGCGGATTCCGAAGAGTAATGACCCAAATCGCGCGGCACCTGGCCGCGTGCGTACTTCATCACCAGATCAACGTGCGCCTGTTCATCGACGTTGTTGAAAAACGGAAACGCCGCCGAAAATATTAAAACCCGAACTGCGGCAACGGCGCAAAAAAACAGAATCAACTTTCGCTCATGTCGCATTGCCATTAGGACCGCGGAATTACCAAGCTTGCCTTTCGATCACCGCGAGCTTGCCATATTCGTTGATCACGGGCCCGGCGCCTGTCACTTGCAGAAAGCGCGCCTCCAAAGGCGCGCGAAAAGGCGAATCGCTCTCAAGGACAATCGCAAAATGGCCCTCTGGATCCGGTTCCCGCCATGGCATTGCCGCCGGATAAACCTGGTGCTGGTAACCAAAGATCGTATCGGAGACGGCGAACGTTTCACCGCATTCGAACAGCAACGGATAGACAAAAGAAACGGTCGCCCAGACACCTGCCACTTGAGCTTCGCGCAGATGATTTTTCACGCGCTCCAGATCGCTCCCGGCAATCCGCGTCATGCAGTAGCCCTCTCTGCTATCGCAGAGCGTTAATGTTTCGATTTCGTTGTGGCGAGCGGTGTCGATCATCACTGCCGTGCCCGTGATAACTGCCGCCGCGAAGATCCCGACTCCGCCCAGACGAACGACCAATTTGGAAGACGCGAAGCAACGTTCCAGCAGCCGGCCACTGAGCGCCGCAAAAAAGAAGCAACCGGCCAAAAAATACCCAGGCACACGAAGCGGCGCGGTCACGTACGGAACGAAGCACGCCAGGATGAGCAATAGCAATAGCAGATCCCGTTGTTCGTCGCGGTCCGCGAATCCGCCGCGAATCGCTGCCACGATTTTCAACGGCGACCGAATAAACGGCCAAGCCGCAACGCCGACCGCAACGATCGCAATCGTGTAAAAGATAAAGCCCGAAGCAGGCTTCTGTGGATAATACCAGAGCACGGTATCAGGGCCGAAGAACTTCGGGATTTCAGTCAGAAAGATTTGAGACAGCGCCCCAGGCCGAAAGAACAGTGCCAATCCGCCGCCGGTTTTCTCGCGCACAACGTTCCAGTTGGCGAAGTGATGTGCGAGATTGAACGTAATAGCCGGTGCGTAGCCAACAAGGAATCCGCCAACCGCGACCAGTGCATTCTTGAGCGATAAGTTTCGGCGCAGCAGAAGGAGGATCCAGAGGGCAATATCAAATGCGATGCCCAGTTCCAGGCTCCAGATGCTTAAACCTGAAACAATGCCAAATAAGAGAAATAGCGGCCACCGCCGATTCGGGGTCGATTCGATCGACAAAAACAGAAGCGTCAGCGCTGGAATCGAAAGGAAATACCAGGAATAACCTCTCACCTGAAAGTGCCACTTGAGGAGCGAAGGAGTGACGGCAAACACAATGGTCGCCAAAACAGCTGCGCGCTCCTCATAAACCGCCAGGCACATCTGATAAAACAGAAAAAGGCAGACCAACGAAAGCACGACAATGCAGCTCTTCAACGAAATGACGCTGACGCCGAAGAATGCGAACGCAACCGCGGCCAAATAAGCTTCCCACGCTGCACCCGCATTGTATGGCTGACCGTACATGTAGAATGGAAAATACCGTCCCTCCAAAATGTGTTTGCCCATCAGACCGATGATCGCCTCGTCGCTATGGACATGGGTTTGAGACGTTAATAGGATCGCAAATCGCGCCGCCGCGATAAGGACGAATACTCCAACAAACAGCGCGTGTCGGCGCATTAAACGTCGGTTCTCACTTCAAGCAGCGCGATCATCGCCACAGCTTCGAAAACCACAACTGATTACAAATTCCCCCTGCCTTCGCACACCTGAAAGCGCTCTGGGAATGCATTCAAGAGCCAGCGTTAATCGCGTAGCTTTTCGACTGATACTTCCGCTTGCGGCGGGCAGTCTTGACAAGCGAGCGAGATTTTTCCAAAACTGCGCGTCGCTAAAACGGATCTGAGACGGTTCGGTCCAACGCAGGTCGTAGAAAATGATCATAGTTAGCGGCGCACGCCACAATAAAATCTTGTTTTGTGAAGATTCCTAATCTGGCGATCAGCTCAAGGAGCGCGATAGGGCAGGCCAACCTTATAAAGCGACATTTCGTGGCGGATTGTCTCAGCGAGTTCGGAGTTGCGCTGCTGTTGCGCGGATTGTAGAGCGCGCCGGGAAGTTTCGACGGCTTTGGCGAAGCTCTTGTTAGTAGCATAGGCTGCGGCTAGCGTGCGCAGGACGACCGGGCTCGTGTCGCCCGTGAGCCGAGTAGCCTCTTCGGCAAGTTCCACCGCTTTTGGACCGTTTCGGATATTAGCGTCCGAGGAACTGGAGAATATCCACGCCAGATTCGTTAGGGCTTCAAACAAATCCGGCTGCGCTTTTATGGCTTTTTCGTAATGAGCGATCGCATCGACAGTTTCACCCTTCTCCGCCAGAGCGACGGCGAGATGATAGTGTGCGCGGCTGTGATTAGGTAGAAGCTCAATCGCTTTGGAAAGCTGCGCGATTGCTTCGTCTAATCGCCCTTTCGTCATCAGTGCCATGCCGAGTACCGTATGCGTATCGGCGTTGGTAGGGTCAAAATTCAAGGCGACGTGCGCCTCCGCGATCGCTGCGTCGGCGTCGCCTTTGCGGAACAGCGCCCAGGTTAGAGCGTTGTGGGCCTCCAGAACATCGAATTTCAATCGTAACGATTTTTCGAGATGCGCGATCGCGCCATCGATATCGCCTCCTTTCAATAGTTCGCTGCCCAGATTGGTTTCCGCCATCCAGCAACCTGGATCCTTGTCGATGGTCGTTCGCCACAGTGTCTCGCTATCGCGGTAACTCGCGCTTTGCCGCCACGTGAGTAATCCCAGCGCGCTAAAGATCACAATCCCGAGCACGGAGAGAAAACGCGGACCATACTCCAATGAGTTACTCACCGTCACTAAACCGGCGGAAACCAGCGCGATCGGGCCGATGCAGGCTAGGTATTGGTAATGGTCAGCCACGAACGTGTAGCGAAACGTGTAGAGCATTATGAATCCGAGGACCGGGCTCAGCGTCGCGACAAAAAATGCCGCCGCGACCTCCACACTTCGCCCAACGTAACGCCTTGCGAAATAAATCGCCGCGCACAAAGCGATGCCAGAGACCAGCCAGATGTAGGAGAACGGATTGTTCAGCTCAACCGTCCATTGCGGATAAATGAACGTCAGCTTGGCCGGCCAAAACAATTTGCCCAAATAGAACCACGCCGCGTGAGTAGCAATGATCAAGCGCTCCAGCGGTCCAAACGCAAACATCGGCCCAAGCGTGAATTGATGATAACGTTCCCACCAGATCGCCATCAAACCCATCGCGAACCCGAGAACGATAAATGGAGCAATTTGCAAAATTCGCCGCCAATCGATTCGTTTCTTTTGTAGCCACAAGATCAGGAAGAGCGCGGCCGGCAGCGTACAAGCGGTCGTCTTGCTACAAAGCGCCAGCAGATAGAAAATCAAGGCCAGCCAGTAAAAGGGCCACGATAACCGATTGAGTTTGCCAGCTTTGGTTACTTCTTTCGCGCGCTGTTTCCTATGCGCTCTCGATCGCTGAATCGGTCGTTGATTCCGTTCATCGATAAACCGCGCCCACACAAGAAGTGTGAGTAAAAAGAAAAAAGCCATCAGCACATTCTTCCGCTCCGTGATCCATGCCACTGATTCCACCTGAACAGGGTGCAACGCGAAAATGCCGGCCGCCAGCCACGCGCCGGGAACTCCCAGCTCTGTTAACAGTCGCCATAGGAGCAACGCATTCGCGGTGTGGAGAAGAATATTGACCCAATGATAGCCAGTGGGATTCAGGCCCCAAAGCGCGCGCTCGATCCGGAATGAGGTATAAGTGAGCGGAAAATATTGCGACGGCGACTCGAGCGAAAACCAAATCCGGCGCAGACCGTCCGGCGCCGTCAGCAGACGGTTTTTCGTCACATAGAAATCGTCGTCCCAAACGAAACTGCCGTTCCACGCGGGCCGGTAAGCGAAAATTGTTGCGAGCACAAGAACCATCGCAAACAGCCAGATACGCTTACGCGTTAAGGAGAAGAGTTTAGCTCTATTCACCAAGATTTGAATTATCATCAGATCATTCCACACGCGCGTGCGAGGAGGGCGTGAACGGAAAACAATCGCGTCTTGCTGAATCTTTTCACGGTCATTTCTACGGTCTGTGAAATTTTTCGCTGCAAAAGCGCGCAAATCCGCGAAATGCGATGCAAGCGGGATTCGCTAGGCTTCGTTCTGAACAACATGCTGTGCAACGCAGTGAAAATGCACGCAAAAACACTTTCTTGAATTGCTTCCTTGCTCAGTCATAACTACGCCTTATGCCGGCAACCGTACTTAATTATGGCGTGTAACGCTCGAAAACGATCGCGGGGTCCGGGCGTGGTTCACCTTAATCAGCGGGCGGATGAAACCCGAAATCGGTCTCCAATTTTTTCCATAGCCAATCAACGAACCAGTCTTTCTTGATTGAGGCAGCGTTATCGGCAACTAGCCTCTCCGCTTTTTCGACACTGCCGTTCAAACAGTAGAGATAGGTCAGCAGCAAAATGTCGTTAGCGCCGAGCACATCGCGATCTTTTTCGCTCTCCAAAAAGCCAATCGCTCGATCGATATTCCGCTGCGCCAACGCGCCTGCTATTAAGTCCGGCATGATTTCCAGCGGCGGCGTTGGCGATTTCTTCGCCACTCGCTCGGCAATTGAAACGCGAAGCGCATCGCTCCCCAGCACCTCCAGGACCGGTATTCGTAAACGGGAATGGCGCAGATAAAGGTCGAGCTCAGCCAGCTTATTGCTCCCAATTGTGTCAGAGAGGTATCGCGATTGGCGGAGGATAAAGAATGACTCCAACTCGGCAGCGGCCGGATTCACTGTCTCGGGCCAGATTTGGTGAATCAGCGCCGAATGAACAAAACGTTGAACCGCCGCAGGTGCGGTCAGGTACGTTAACGCGAACCGATGATTTGCTTCATCATTCCACGGCTCATCCGTTAGCCGCTTTGGATAAACGTCGGTGAGTGGCGCGACGTTGTGCGCGATCCGATCAATGTCATCACCGTCCATCAAAAACAGCGCGGCCAGTTGCTGGGGCACCTCGATTCCAATCCGCCGCAAATCTGCACCCGTCGCCGGATCATTCCAAAGTTGCCGAAGCTCAGCTTCACTGACTCTGCGCCCCCGCCCATTGATGCCCATCATAATCCAGTCCTGATCGGCGCTGCCCCAGACCAATGCATTTGGAAACGCGTTGTGAAACGCGCGCAGGATCGATTTTGTTTCCTCTACCTTCAATTGATTGATCGGAAGCCAAAAGCTCGCGATTCCGCCTTCCTTCAGCCGGCTTCGCATCAGCGAAAAAAACTCCTGGGTATAAAGATTCACTGCCCCGGCGACTTTCGGAGGTGGCGGTTCGCCAGAGATGATGTCGTATTGCTGCGGGCTGGCCTGCAGAAAAAATCGCCCATCCTGGAGGATCGCGTGCACCCGGGGGTCGCGCAGCGGATTCGAGTAATTAATTCCCGAATAGAAATCGGCGAGAGCGAACACTTCCTTCGAGATGTCCACCACATCGATCCGCTCCACGCTGGATTTGCCAGTAAACGAATCCGCCGTGACGCCGCACCCGTAACAAAGAAGCAGCACATCTCTGGCTGCGGGATGGAATGCCAACGGAAGGTAAGCGAACAATCGCATGTAGCGCTGATTGCGCGGACTTGTGGCAGACATTGAGAACGCGTTCGTGAGCAATCGATAGTAGTATGGCTCGCCAAACAAATCGCGTCGGAGCAACTGCCACGTGTCGGATGTTCCCTCCATACGTTTCACAACGTGCGCCAGCACATGTCCCTGCCCTTCCATTTCGTATGGACGGCTCGCGTGTTCGAAATGCGCTTCGGTGCGTCGATACGGGAAAACTATGAGGCCGAGGAGTAGTGCGGCCCAAAGCGCAATAACGATAATCCCGACCGGTCGGCGCAGCGAGCGCCTTGCCGGTTCGGTCACCAGGATACTCAGCAAAGCGTATCCGGCAGCACAGCAAATGAGACTCCACTGATAGCCCAGACCCGGCAGCAACAAGAAGCTCGCAACCAACGGACCGATCGCCGCTCCAGTGGTATTAAGCAGCGTCGCAAGCCCTGTACTGTTCATCCGGTCACCCACACTCGCCTGGACCTCAGCTGCAATAATCGGAAACAGGATGCCGGAAAACACCGCGACGGGGAACATCAGCGCAACACACAGAACCGCAATCTCCCACCAACGAAGGTCGAACACACCGGTCGGCGCCTGAATCAATTCACCCGGAAAAAGCAAATATGAAAGAAGTACCAAAATCGCTGCTGTGAGCAGCAGGATCACAAGCATTTGATTCGATCGATCGGACGGACGAAAAACCACGCCAGCGACGAGACCGCCGACTCCGATTCCTGCCAGCACCACCGCGAGCATGATCGCAAAAGCAGTAGGCGAGGAGGCGACATACAGGCGCAGGAAACGAAACCAAATCACTTCGAGCGCGAGAAAAATTAATCCCATCCCAAAGCTGACGAAAAGCAAACGCCACGGCGGGCGATAACTCACATCGAAGCTCAACGGGAATTTGGAGTGGGCGGCCGGCTCAGCGCTTTTAAAAGCAGCCACATATCGCCCCCGTCCAAATCTCGCCACTGACAAGGCAATCGCCGCAGCAATGCAAATAGATGCGCCAGCTGCCAAACTTGTGCCGTAAAGTCCAAATGCGCCGATCAAAAAAGCTTCACCAAGCAGGGCGCCGGTCATCGCGCCCAGCGTGTTTGAGCCATAAAGAAGCCCGATTGCGCGGCCAAAGTTTGTTTGTCGCAACAACGGATCCTCAATTATCACCGGGAGTGTCAAACCCATGGCTGTGGTTGGCAGGAGCAAAATCAGAAACGAAACCACGAAGCGCAGCCCTAGCAGCGTCGGCTGGTGATTCCAAAGCGTTTGCCACAGAGGCCGCAGTAACTCGCCAAGGACCGGAAGGCCAAAAACAATTGTGCAGCCAAAGAACGCGACGAGGAGCTCCAGCACAGCATATAAATACAAAGGCCGCCACCGGCTGATTCTCAACCAAGCCGCGAGCGCGTTTCCCAACGCCAGGCCCGCCATGAAACTGGAGAGAATCAGCGCTGCAGCCCAGATCGAGTTGCCAAAGGCCAAGCCACTCAGTCGCAGCCACAGCGTTTCAAAAATAAGCGCGCCCGTGCCGGAGAGGAAGAGAACACCGCAGAGAACCGCAACGCGCGCGCCCTGCGATCCCACCGGACGTAACGCGTGCCGTGCATGAGACACGCACGATGTTTGCGAACTACTTGGCATCGCGCAAGGGCGGCCGCATTTTCAGCATCACCGCACCGGCAACTCCTGCAAAAAGCGAAGCAGCGATAATGCCTCGCTTGGCTGCGTCGATCAAAGCCGCTTCCTCGAACGCCAGCATGGCGACAAACAGTGACATCGTGAAACCGATTCCGGCGAGAAACGCATACCCAAGCAACGATCTCCAGTTCACCGCCTGAGGGAGCTTCGCAATCCCAATCTTCACAGCAACCAAGGCAGCTATCATAATTCCAAGTGGTTTACCGAACATCAGTCCCGCCAATACTCCAAGCCCAATCTCTATGTGCTGCAGCGATAGATCAATTTTCACTCCGGCATTCGCAAACGCGAACAGGGGCATGACCACGAACGCCGAAAAATTGTGCAATGCGTGCTCGAGCCTGAGGACCGGCGCAATTGCGCCTCCACTGGCCCGCTCAAGAGCGAACAATGTCTCCTGTTGTTCTTTGCTGGTCAAAACCAGAAAGTCCCCAGTTTCCGTGCGATCGAATTGATCCAGCAGCGAGCGTGCTTCTCTGGAGAATTCCCGCGCGTTGATGCGCGAATGTGTAGGAATGGTGAAGGCAAGGGCAACGCCTGCGATCGTCGCGTGCACACCGGAGGCATGAACAAAACACCATAGAACGACTCCGACCAGCAGATACGGCCACAGACGACGAATACCGATTAGATTTAATCCAATCAACACGAGCAGCGTCACCGCTGCGCCGCCCAGCGCACTCCAGACGATCGCCTGCGAATAAAAAAGTGAGATAACAAGCACCGCCCCCATGTCGTCGACGATGGCCAGGGCAGTCAGCAGCACTTTTGCCCCGATTGGCGCCCGCGGGGCGATCAAATTGAGTGCGCCCAGGGCAAATGCTATGTCGGTTGCCATGGGAATGCCCCAACCGTGCGCACCCAACCCGCGCAAATTGAAAATCAAATAGATCAGCGCGGGCACAACCATTCCCCCGATTGCGCACGCGATTGGAAGCGCTGCCTGCTGGGCAGAGGACAATTCACCAGCCAGCAATTCACGTTTGATTTCGAGCCCGACCAGAAGAAAAAACACGGCCATCAGACCGTCATTGATCCAATCGTGCAGGCTCAGCGAAAGCTCGTGAGGAGCGATTCCGAGTGTCAGCGATATCTCCCAAAGATGGTTGTATGCTTCGGACAACGGCGAATTGGCAATCGCGAGCGCAGCAAGACCGAATCCCAACAGAACCAGACCACCAAGTGTCTCTGTGCGGAAAAAGCGCTGAAAGATCGTCAGCGGGATTTTTTTCAACCGTGCCGGCATGTCAGTCGTTAGGGTTAGCAATAGTAAATGACCTGCTCATCCAAACCATTCGGGCAAGCGTTGTCGGTGCCGCGTTCGGCGGAGATATGTGCAAGGGCTAATTAGCTTCGCAACGCTAAATCGTCGAATCGTAAATCCGATGTAACGGTGTAACTATTTAGCTGATCCTGCCGCAAGATTATGTTCACGGGATTAATCGAAGAAGTTGGCACAGTTGTGGCCGTGCGCGCACGTGATCACGGGACGGAGCTGCAAATCGCCGCGCCGGGAACCGTCAAACACGTCAACCCCGGGGAGAGCATCGCCGTGAATGGTTGCTGTTTGACGCTAACTTCGTGCCGCAGCGATTGCTTAAGCTTCGATTTGCTCGAGGAAACAATCGCTTGCACAAACCTTAACGATTTGCGGCAGAATAGCCCCGTCAATCTGGAGCGCGCGTTACGCGCTGACGGCCGCGTCGGCGGACATTTCGTTCAAGGCCACGTTGATTGCGTCGCGCCCATTATCGCCTTCGATACGAAAGGCGCAGACTTTCGACTCGAAGTCGAATTGCCGGAAAACTCCAGGCATTATGTGGCTTCCAAGGGTTCGATCGCCGTCAATGGAATCAGTCTTACCGTTGCGGAAGTTCTTCCGAGAAGCTTTGCGGTCTGGATCATTCCCTACACCAAGCGTCATACCAACCTTGATCGTGCAACCATCGGCGATCTCGTAAATCTTGAGTTCGACGTTCTCGCCAAGTACGTCGAGAGAATGGTTACGCCGTTGGTGACGAAAGAATGATGGCGCATCGCTCGATCAAGCGGCGTCCGCGGGTTGTCGGCGTGATCGCATCGCGCGCCGATCTGGAGCGGGCCGTGCGGATGCGCAGGCCGCCGGATTTATTCGAACTGCGCCTGGATCGTCTCGCGGGCATGGCCGATCAAGTGGAAAACGTGTTACCGAAGCTGCGAACGCCGCTCATCATCACAGCACGAGATCCGCACGAAGGCGGCGCTAACAAACTTCGGCTGCGGCAACGGCGGGATCTGCTCGCTCGATTTTTGAACCACGCCGATTATATGGACGTCGAGTTACGTTCAGCCCGTGCGCTGCGGTCCTTACTCACGTTGGCCGAAAAGAAAAACGTCCGGCGAATCATTTCATTCCACAATTTCAAAACGACACCGAGTGCGCGAATCTTGGCGGCGAAAGCGCGCGAGGCCAGATCCCAAGCCGCAGATATTTTCAAAGTCGCCACGCGCACTGACACGCCGACGGAGCTCGGACGTTTGGTCGAGTTCATGACAAGCAGCCGTTTGGATCTCGCAGTTGCCGTCATGGGCATCGGCAAGCTCGGCGCGATTTCACGTGTCCTGCTCTCGCGCGCCGGCTCGGTCCTGATTTACGCATCGGTCGGTGCGGTCACCGACGTCGAAGGACAACTGTCGCTGGAACAACTCCGCGCGTTGGGCTTCGGTCCGTGAAACTGGTGAACCGCTCGAGTCTATTCACCCTGGACACTTGCCCTTTGCCCGACGCGTATAAGGTACAAGTGACAGTACGCCATGTCCTCATCCGTGACTTTACCCGAGCAATTACCCGTGATGCCGCTTCCGGGAGCAGTGCTGTTTCCACATGCGCTGCTGCCGCTTTACATTTTCGAGCCGCGGTATCGCAAGATGCTGGAGCACGCGCTTCAACGGCATCGCATATTTTGTGTGACGCTGATCAAGCCGAGCTGCCAGGATTGGCATGCACCGGAAGATTTTTTCCATCTCGCCACCGCCGGATTGATTCGCGCATGTGTGGAACGCAGCGACGGCACGTCAAATTTGATCCTGCAAGGTCTTCAACGTGTGCGCTTCACCAGTTTCGAACAGGAGAAGCCGTTTCCGATCGTCAGCATCGATACTGTAGAATCGCGCGATCCGACTAGCGTCGAGACCGAGGCGCTCGGCGCAAAAGTGATCGAGCTTTATGGCAGCCTAAAGCACGATCGCCGTCAGCTTCCGGCAAAACTGGATCGGTATCTTTCTGAATTGCGCGATCTGGAAATGCTGGCGGACCTTATGGCTTCGACGTTTGTGAACGATCCATTGCGACGGCAACGCCTGCTTGAAGAACGCTCGCTCAATCAGCGCCTCCGTTTTCTCATCAGATATTTACGCGACGAGATTGGCAACGCCGCCGCGTAGGTAGGGGCGATTGACCTCAATCGCCTGTTTCATTGCGTGATCACATTCGCGAGGGCGGTTCGGGTGAACCGCCCCTACCGGGCAATCCGCGCATATTCTTCCATTACATAACGGTCGGTCATTCCCGCGATGTAATCGCAAACTGTGCGATGCAATCCCTCCTTTTCGACTCGTCGCATCGCGCCCTCGCCCAGCCTGTCGGGATCGGCAAGGTACGCTTCAAAAACGCCCTGCAGCATCTCGCAAGCGCGCCGGTTCACCTCCGCCACGCGCGGATGGTAATAGACGTTTTGATACAAAAATTTCCGGAGTGCCCGATTCGCTTCGGCCAATTCATCGCTGTAACGAATAAGCGGCGCGGTTTGCCGGCGCACGTCGTCTGCAGTCTGCACGCCTGATTCGGCAATCGATTCCGCGCTGCTCGCAACCAGATCGTGCACTTCGCGATCAATGATGTCGCGAATAATTAGCTTGTGCAGCTCCGGTTCGAACGCGCCCTTGTAACGCGCGAGCACTGCGCGATGACTTTTATGCCAGACCTCGTTCTCTTCCAATCGGCCCGGGGTCAAGATTTCAAAATCAACCGCGTCATCGAGGTCGTGACTGTAATACGTGATCTCATCCGCCAGATCGGCAACTTGTCCCTCCAGCGATGGACAATCGTATTCTTCCCCTGCCGGAGTGGCGAATTTGTAAGGTCGCTCATGCTTCCGCAGACCTTCACGCACTTCGAATGTCAGGTTTAATCCTGGAAAATTTGGATATGGCGTTTCGAGCAATTCGACCACACGCACACTCTGACGATTGTGATCGAATCCGCCGTGGTCGCGCATGCATTCGGCCAGCATCTCCTCGCCAGAATGTCCAAAAGGCGCATGGCCGAGATCGTGTCCGAGCGCGATTGCTTCCGCCAGATCCTCATTCAGCCTCAGCGCGCGCGCGATAGTGCGGCTGATCGACGCTACTTCGATCGAATGCGTCAGGCGCGTGCGCAAATGGTCGCCGGTGCCGTTGAGAAAAACCTGCGTTTTGTATTCCAGGCGGCGGAACGCGCGCGAATGAATGATGCGCGCACGATCCCGCTGAAATTCGGTGCGATAGGCGTGACTGGGCTCAGAGTGTTTCCGCCCGCGCGATTCGCCGGATTTTTGAGCAACAGACGCGAGCGCTGTGCGCTCCCCCTCCTCCATTTGCTCGCGCGTCTTCCATTTTGCGCTCATTTATCAAGAGTGTAGAGGAACCCTGCCACTTCGGCTAGATCAGCTGGACGAAAGAGGGTTTCGAATTATTTGTCGATTCACCTATGAAAAAACGCGAAAGGAAAAAGCTCACTCCCGAACGTCTTCAGCAGTTCGGGTTTGCTTACGCACCGCCGCTGATCATCAGCGCGGCTGTGAACAACAAGGTTTTTGATACGTTGGAGGGCGGAGCGAAGACGGTTGAGCAAGTAGAAAAAGAAACTGGCGCGTCCGCGCGAGGCTTGCGCGCAATCATGGACGCGCTTGTCGGCTTGCAATTGCTGAAAAAAGATCGCCAATCAAGATATTTTCTGACGCCAGAGAGCCAGGCATTTCTTATCAGCGAAAAATCGGGTACCCTCGCCGGATTTTTCGGATTGATTTTGCCGGTAATGACTTCGCGGTGGCTGCGGCTGACCGATATCGTGCGCGACGGGCGACCGGCGGTCGCCGTGAACCAGGAAACCGAAGGCACTGAATTCTTCAGTCAACTCGTTGAGACGATCGTCCCGATGAGCTGTCCCGGCGCGCAGAAGCTTGCCGATCACCTGAAAGTCGCGAAGGCCAAGGAGCAAGTGCGCGTTATCGATCTTGCGGCGGGTTCCGGGATCTGGGGAATCGCGGTGGCGCAGAAGTCGCCGCGAGTGCGGGTGACGGCAGTCGATTGGGCTGGGATGATTCCCACAACGAAACGCATCACGCAAAAATTTGGTGCGCGCGATCGCTTCGACTTCATCGAAGGCGACCTGTTGGAAGCGAACTTTGGCAGTGGCTACGATGTCGCGACGCTGGGGCATATTCTGCACAGCGAAGGCGAACAACGTAGTCGTCAGTTGCTCAAGAAAACTTTCCGCGCTTTAAAATCAGGCGGCACAATCGCCATCGCAGAATGGCTGGTAAATGATGATCGCACCAAACCGCTTCCCTCGCTGATGTTTTCGGTGCAAATGCTCGTCAACACCGAAAAGGGCGACACGTTCAGCTTTAACGAAATCAAAAAGTGGCTGGAGGATGCTGGCTTCAAAAAAGTGCGGAAACTCGAAGCGCCTGGGCCATCACCGCTCATTCTGGCAACAAAACCGTCGTAGTGGCGTATTACGAATCTGCTTCTCATCCGCGCGTCGAAGTGTTTTGATTCGCGAGATGAAAAAAACGAAAACGAAGTCGCGCTCAGAAACAAAAGCCCGGCCCGCCGCGAGAAATTCTGAGCGAAATGTGCCCTACCGTAAACCGGCGCTTCGCAGCGATGCATTCGCCAGGGCCCTGATCGATGCAAAAGCGTGTCTCAATGATTCTGAAACTCTGTTAGCGCTTTTCAATGATGCAGCGAAAAAGGCAGCGGCAGTGCCGAGGGAGCCCTTCAAAGAATATTGGCCTTATCTGCAAACGATGTTGCGCTTGATTCGCGCCTACCATCGCGGCGAATACGATCAAGTCCCCGGCAATGCACTTCTGTGGATCGTTGCTGCTCTCAATTACCTGATCGATCCCTTCGATTTGATTCCGGACGCGACGCCGGTCCTCGGTTTCGTCGATGATGCAACCGTGATCGAATTTGTCACCGACAAAACCCGTCAAACGCTGGACGATTTCATGATGTGGGAAACCGCCGCAGTGTAGCCGTTGCCCTGTGGGCGACGCCATTTGTGCGAACCGCTCGCATCGAGGAGGCGCTTCGCACAGCGAAGCGGCGGCAGATTTAGACCATCAGCAGCGCTGGGTTTTCCAGCAGGTGTCGCAATTCCTTCAGATATTCGGCGCCGAGCGCGCCGTCGATGACGCGATGGTCGCAGCTCATCGTGATGGACATGCGATGGCCGACCATCATTTGATCGCAGTCGTCAACGACTGGGATTTTTGCGACCTTGCCCACGGCGAGAATGAAGCCTTGGGGCGGATTAATGACAGCCGAGAAACTGTCGATGCCCATTCCGCCGAGATTTGAGACGGTGAATGTGCCGCCCTGAAATTCTTCCGGTTTCATTCGCTTGTTGCGGGCCCGATGCGCCAAATCCTTGGCTAACGCGCTGATCTCGCGAAGCGATTTGTCTTGCGCCGCGCGAACAACCGGTGTCAGCAGTCCGTCTTCGATGGCAACCGCGACGCCGAGATCGACGTCCGCGTACTGCACAATTGCGTCGTTGTCGAACGAGGCATTCACACGCGGCACCTTCACCGCTGCCATCACCGCCGCTTTCAAAACAAAATCGTTGACCGTAATCTTCGCGGCATCTGCGCCTTCGCCCGCGGATTTCAATTCCTCACGCGCTTCCATCAGCGGCCCCGCATTAACGTCGATCGTGAGATAAAAGTGTGGAACCGGGCCCAGACTTTCGACCAGCCGTTGCGCAATGATTTTCCGCATGCCCGAAAGCTGAATACGCGCGCTCTCACCGGTCTGTAGTGGCACCCGTGTCGGCTGTTTAGGCGCGGGCGACACGCCCGCCTCCACAGTTTTTGATTTCGCGGTCGCGCGGACGTCCGTTTCAGTGACACGACCTTCTGGTCCCGTGCCTTTCACGGTGGAAAGATCCACACCAAGTTCCGCTGCTATCCGCCGTGCAACAGGCGACGCCTTCACGCGTGCTTCTTCGGGTTTTTGTTCTCTCGCCCGAGGCTTTTGTTGCGTCGTCTCAGTTCGGGCGGCTGACACAGTCGCCCCTACACCTTGCTGCGGCGGCGGCGCGGTTTCTTTCTTTGGGGCTTCTGCCGGCGCAGGTTTTTCCGTTTCAGCTTGCGGCTTCTTTTCTTCTGCAGCTTCCGACTTTTTTTTCTGTTCCGGTGCTTCCTGTTTCGGTGCTTCCTCGCCTTCTCCGCGAATGAACGCGATTTTATCGCCGACATTCACCCTACCGCCTTCCTGGACATAAATTTCGGCGAGCGTCCCGTCCTCGGGTGACTCCCATTCCATGGTCGCCTTGTCTGTCTCGATCTCGGCGATTACTTCGCCGGCCGAGACTTGGTCCCCCTTCTTCTTCTTCCACGTAACGAGCGTGCCCTCGGTCATTGTATCGCTCAGTTTGGGCATCTGAATTTCAGGCATAACGAGAAGTGACCAGTTTGTTAGGCGTAGCAGACCTGTTTCACAGCGGCGAAGAGTTTTTCTGCGTTTGGCAGGACAGCGTGTTCCAAGTCTTCATTGTATGGCATCGGGACGTCTTCCTGGGATACGCGTAGAATCGGCGCATCCAGCTCATCGAAAATGTCTTTTTGAATTCGGTAGCAAATTTCTGCACCGACCCCGCAGAACGGATGGTCCTGTTCAACAATCACGACACGATGCGTTTTCGCGACAGAGTCGAAAATCGCCTTCTCGTCGAGCGGTTTAATCGAACGCAGATCAACGATCTCGGCGGAAACATCTTCCTCTTCGAGTTGAGTCGCGACTTTCAGCGCAATCGGAACAGTCTGCGCATAACAAACGACGGTGACATCGCTGCCTTCGCGTTTCACCTCCGCTTTACCCAGTGGGATAAGCAGTTCTTCATCGGGCGGCTCGACCATTCCCTTCGAGCTGTAAAGAAGTTCCGCTTCGAGGACCAACACCGGATTGTCATCGCGCACTGCGGTTTTCAACAAACCTTTGGCATCCCTCGGAGTCGCGGGTGTGCAAACTTTCAGGCCGGGCACACTGGCATAAAAATTTTCTGTGGCGTGCGAGTGGGTCGCTCCAAGCTGATGGGCCGGGCCGTTCGGTCCACGAAACGTAATCGGGATATTGAATTGGCCGCCTGACATCATGAACATGTTTGGCGCGTTGTTCACCACCTGGTCGAAAGCCACCAGTGAGAAGCTGAACGTCATGAACTCGATAATTGGTCGCAGCCCGACCATCGCTGCGCCGATACCCAAACCGGCGAATCCGTTCTCGCTGATCGGGGTGTCGATGATGCGTCTCGGGCCAAAGCGCTGCAGCAACCCGGCGCTCACTTTGTACGCTCCCTGATATTCGGCCACTTCTTCGCCCATCAGGAAAACATTGGGATCACGCTCCAGCTCTTCAGCGAGCGCTTCATTCAACGCCTGGCGATACGTGATTTCTCTCACGACTTAGCTCCGTTGAAATACACGTAGTCGTAGAGTTTCTCGACCGGTAGCTCCGGACTCTCTTCGGCGAACTTTACTGCGTCCAAGACTGTTTGCTTCGCACGCTTGTCCAGTTGATCGAACTGTTCGTTCGTCAATTTTCCCTCGCGCGTAAGCTGCGCGCGCAAACGGATGATTGGATCATCAAGGCGATATTTTTCGAGTTCGTCCTTGGTTCGGTAACTTGCAGGATCCGACATGGAATGCCCACGATAGCGATACGTGCGCACTTCCAGAAACGCCGGATGCGGTTCTTTCCGGATCGAATCGGCAACCTCAGCGACTTTGTCGCGCACTTCGCGGAAGTTCATTCCATCGACGATCTCACCGGGGATATCGTACCCCTCTGCCCGATCGACGATCTGCTTGAGCGATGTTGATCGTTTCACCGATGTGCCCATGGCGAAAAGGTTGTTTTCACAAATGAAAATGATCGGCAGCCTGTACAGCGCGGCGAGATTCAATGCTTCGTGGAACGACCCTTGATTGATCGCGCCGTCGCCGAAGAAGCAGAGCGTCACGCGGTCCTCGCCGCGGTACTTAATTGCAAAGGCCAACCCAACCCCCAGCGGGACGTGCGCGGCGACGATCGCGTGGCCGCCATACATGTGGTGTCGCTTGTCGAAAAAATGCATCGACCCGCCGAGCCCGCGCGAGCAGCCGGTTTCTTTTCCAAAAAGCTCCGCCATGCATGCATTCGCGCTCGTACCACGGGCCAAAGCATGCCCGTGATCACGGTAAGCAGTGATTACGTAATCATCCGGCCGCACGGCAGCGATGGCGCCGGTCACCACGGCTTCCTGACCAATGTAAAGGTGACAAAATCCGCCAATCTTCTGCGCTTGGTACTGCTGGCTGGCGCGTTCCTCAAAGCGCCGGATCAACAGCATTAGCGAGAGCATCTCGACTTCGTCGCGCTGCTCCACCGGCTGCATAACCAATTATCCCGCAGCGACAGGACGGAACTGCGAAGGGCGTTCCCGCGATCTCGCCATGCTTCGGCCGGCGTTCATGCAAACAACAAAAAGACAAGTGAAAATAAGGTCGCTGACGAGTGAATTGCGGAAAAACATCCAGGTCGGTGTCGCGCTGTATTGAGGCAAGCCAACTGTTAGCGACTGAATCAGTCCCGCGAAATTTTTCGTGTAGCCGGGATCGCTCAACCACGAGAACGTGTTCGTGATGAGGTAGAACATCGTAGAACCAACAATCGATGCAGGCAAAAGCGTCTTCAGCGACACTCGACTCCGCAAAAGAAGTCCGAGACATCCGACAAGCGCCAGCGCGCCGTAGCGGACGAGAATCTGCGGATCGAGCAGCGGAGCACCATAGCGAAGATTAATGATCACGTCGGAAATGAATAACGTCAGCAGCGGCACCGAGAACTTGTATTTTGGGGGGAAGTAGGCAGCGCTACACAGAGCAATCGCGGCAAGTGGCGCGAAGTTGGAAAGCCAGCCCGCCCCGGAATGAATCAGCAATCCCGTCGTGACCCGATAAACCACTGCTGACAAAACGAGTAGAAGCGCGGGAATCATTCCACAGAATCTATCCGGTCAGTAAGTTATGCAACGGGAAGATGGAACTCGTCATTCCGAGCGCAGTCGTTGAATCCGGTGACCTGGCTCAAAGTGAAATTTCGCGGGATCCTTCGACTCCGCTTTGCTCCGCTCAGGGATGACAGCTCGCTTATTTCGCTGAGGCGAGCGCTTTATTCAGCCTTGCCTTGCGATGATTGGCCGCGTTGCGATGAATGATCCCGCGCTTAGCCGCTTTGTCGACCGCTGAAATGATCGCGCGAATTTCATCGGCGTTTGGCGCCGGCGCGGAGCGGATCCGCTTCTGCAGGCTTCGCAAGTGTGCCTTAACGCTTCGATTCCGGAGCGCCCGCCTCTGTGTCTGGCGGGAACGCTTTGCGGCTGATCTCGTCTTAGCCATTGCCGATGAAAAATTTTGCGAGAGCCGGATTCTCGCGAGAGCAATTTCTACAAGCGTTTGTTCGACGCAAGCTTCGCCTTCTGCCGGGCGCCCGCGAGCGCTCCAGCCATTCGCATTTGTTCTACGCTGAGTGAGCCGGAAGGTGGCGTCGCGAGCGTGGTGGCACTTATCTGCTGCGGCGGCTCCGGCGTTGCGTTTACAGCCACGACACCGCCACTTGTTTCCTGACGCGGCTTGGCCTTTTCCAGTTTGGGCAGCCGATCAGGAATAATTTGCACGACAGCACCGATGGGCACTTGCGCATAAAGCTCGGCGACATCCTTCGATTTCATGCGGATGCAGCCGTAACTTGCGGGGCGACCGATCTTTTTTTCCTCCGGCGTTCCATGAATATAAATGCAACGTTGAAACGCGTGGGCGTTCTGCGCCTCGAGTCCGCGCAGCCAAATGATACGTGTAGTAATGGGATCGCGGCCAGGAGCGTTGGGCTGAAGAACTTCACCCGTTAACCGCCGGTTATGAAACACAGCACCGACCGGAACGTTGTCACCGATCTTTTTTTCTACGGACAGATAACCGAGAGGAGTGGTCATTCGTCCCCACGCGTCGCCCAAGCCGAACATGGACGTTGATATGGGATAGATCGCCACTTTACTGCCGTTGCGCAGAAGCATCAGCTTCTGATCACGGACGCTAATGATCAGCTGATTCGAAGTGTCCAGCGGCGCGATCGCAAACGCGGACGTAGCCGAGATTACACTAAAAATGATGGCGAGGGGTCGAGGCATGGCCGAATCTCTTACTCGACAATTTCGATTTGTCACGCGGGAATTGTGGCCCGCGACCGTGAACTGCCAAGATTGAATTTTGACCAACGACTCACGAACGAAGTGAGACTGACATAGAGGAATCCCCCCTGAAACATCAACAGAAACGGGACCGAGAAAAACTGCCGGTGCATAATAGCATATACGACGAAGTAGCTGAAATAGATGGCAAACGCCAGCTCGGCGAGCGGGAGCGCTGACTTGAGAGGCCGGTACTTACAGCTCCGCCATGGCTGCGACTTGCGTTCAATTCCGTACTTTGGCGTCCGCGTGAAATCCGATTTGTGGTTAATCATCGCTTCGATCACTGCTCGCGCGTTGTTGAGCGAAAGACCGATTCCTAATGCAAGCAAACATGGCAGAAAAAGAAGTTCTCTGATCCACGTTGCCGGATGCAGCTCGCGCTGCGCGCAAATGTAAAAAAGGCCAACAGAAGCCGATGCTGCCAGGAAGATCGGAATGTCGACGACCACTGTGCGAACCCAACCAACCGGAGGTCCACCGGTGGAAGGATATAAAAGGATGCAAAGAATTGCCAGCAGCAGGTATGCGAAATTCGACATCAAATGCCCGGTGGCTTCGAGCTTAATTGGAAAGGGTAACGGGCTTCGCCAAATGCTCGGCAACAACTTCTTGCATGTCTGGATTGAACCCTTCGTCCAGCGATGCTGCTGGGACTTGAACCCATTCATGTCTACCGGCAACTCCGCCGGAGTGACGACGTCGGAAAGATAAATGAACTTCCAGCCCGCGAGTTGGGCCCGATAGCTCAGATCGAGGTCCTCGCATAACGTATCATGTTGCCAGCCGCCGCTCTGTTCGATGCATGAACGGCGCCATAATCCGGCCGTCCCGTTGAAGTTGAAAAACCGGCCGCTGCGGCTACGCGCGATTTGCTCAAGCAAAAGATGTCCATCCAAAAAGATCGCCTGCATGCGTGTGAGCAGCGAGTAGCCGCGGTTCAAATGCCCCCACCGCGTTTGAATCATACCGACTTTTGGATCGGTAAAGAAATGGACAGTGCGTTTGAGCAGCTCCTTTTGCGGAACGAAATCGGCGTCGAGGATGCAAAGAAATTCGCCTTCGGCAGCGGCAAGTCCCACCGCGAGGGCGCCAGCCTTAAAACCGGTGCGATCAGTCCGATGGATGCGCTGGACATTGAAACCGCGCTGGC
>Ga0066700_10000177_pt1 | contig 19584 bp, 18 predicted proteins | sample GraSoiAngelo_149_FD_66460 | JGI IMG/M metagenome (GOLD analysis project Ga0066700, IMG submission 66460) | Grasslands soil microbial communities from the Angelo Coastal Reserve, California, USA - 14_1009_09_30cm | ecosystem: Environmental > Terrestrial > Soil > Grasslands | place: USA...
GAATGCCTTGCGCGCGCAGATTGTCGATGGTGGACTTGAGTAAATTCTTTTCCTCGGCGTTATCGAGAACGGTGACTTGAGCGCCTTCCGCTTTGAGCAGAAGCGCAGCGGCCGTTCCGCTCAGACCTGCCCCGAGAACCGCGACCTTCTGATTTTTGTAGCGCACGTTTCTACCTCAACTTCAGCGTCGCCAGGCCGAGCAAGGCGAAGATTCCAGAGAGAATCCAGAACCGCACGATGACGGTGTTTTCTTTCCAACCGACCAGTTCGAAATGATGATGAATGGGCGACATGGCAAAGATGCGGCGGCCGGTCAGTTTGAAACTCAGCACCTGCAAAATCACCGAGACCGCTTCGATCACAAAAACTCCGCCCACCACCATCAAGAGCAGCTCCTGCTTACAACAGATCGCGACCACACCGATCATGCCGCCGATGGCGAGCGATCCGGTGTCGCCCATAAAAACTTTCGCTGGATGACAGTTGAACCAAAGAAATCCAAAACCGGCGCCAACCAGTGCTGCGCAAACAACCGTCAGCTCGCCGGTGAATGGATAGAACGGAACCTGCAAGTATTCCGCGATGCGAAAATTTCCGGCCGCATAAGAAAGCAGCGCATAGGCAAACGCTACCGTCACGGTGCATCCGATGGCGAGACCGTCCAGGCCGTCGGTCAGGTTGACCGCATTGGACGATCCAACAATGACGAGCGCAAAAAACAGAAAGGTAAACCATCCCATGTTCGTGATGACCGGCGCCTTGAAAAATGGCAGGTAAAGCGAACGCGCCTGCACCTCGAGCAGCGGACTGGTAAGAAAAACGGCGGTGACGATAACCGCGAGAATGATTTGGAACAACAGCTTGAATCGGCCACTGATGCCGGCCGATTTTTTCTTCGTAACCTTCAGGTAGTCGTCCGCAAATCCGAGCGCACCCAGATAAAGCATGCTGAACAAAGCGAGCCAGACGAAGCGATTGTCCGGACGCGCCCACAAAAAGCTGGAAAGAAAAACGGCGCCGATGATGAGCACGCCACCCATGGTCGGCGTTCCTTGCTTGCCGAAGTGCAATTCTGCCAGCCGGTGGACTTCTTCCGCCGCGCGAATCGGTTGGCCCAACTTGAGCGCCGTCAGCTTGCGGATGACGAGGTTCCCGAAGATCAGTGAAACTGCGAAAGCGGTGACCGCGGCCGCGACCGAACGGAACGTTACATAATAGAAGACGTTAAAGCCGATGAACTGATCACTGAACCGATGGAGGTAATACATCATAAGGGAACGCCCTCCGTCGGTTGCCGCTTTGCGAATTCCTCGAGCACACGCTCAGTCCGCGCGGTCCGGCTTCCTTTGATCAGCACCAGATCACCCGGCGCCGTGATTTCGGTTAACATCTCAGCGGCTTCGCTTATCGACCCGACCGCGGCAGTTTTTTCCAAGCCGGCCTGCTGCGCGGCCTCCGCAATCGCCGCGCCCATGTCGCCAATCGCAATCAGTTGATCAACGCCAAGCTCGGCCGCTGTTTCGCCAACTTCGCGATGACCGCGCGCAGATTCTTTACCCAGCTCACGCATTTCCCCGAGCACGGCGATCCGTTTTCCATCGGCATCCAACTCCACTAGCGTGCGCAGCGCCGCTTTCATCGAATCGGGATTCGCGTTGTAGCTGTCATCGATGAATTGCACGCCGCCAATTTGTCTGATCTGCAAACGCGCCTTGGCCAGCGGCGCGGCGACGAGACCGGCAGCGGCTTCCTCGAGGGAAAGACCGAAGAGGCGACCGGCAGCGACGGCCAGCATGGCGTTTTGCACCATGTGCAAACCCGGTACGGGCAATTGCGCGCGGCAGCGATGCGCGCCCTCGAGAATGGTAAAATCCGATCCATGCGCGCTCTGGGTAATTTCGCCGGCGCGAATTGTTCCCGCAGTTGTCCCAGCAAAAATGACTTTGGCGTGCGTGCGCGCCGCGATGTTTTTACTAAACGGATCATCCGCATTCAAAATAATCGAGCCTTGTGGCCCGATGGCTTCCGCAAGCGCGCCTTTCTCGGCCGCGATCGCTTCGCGCGAACCCATGAACTCGATGTGCGCAATACCGATGTTTGTGATGAGCGCCGCATCCGGCGCGGCGATTTTCGCGAGCGCGGCAACTTCACCGGGATGATTCATGCCAATCTCCCAAACCGCGACCTCATCTTGCGAGGTCGCCTCCAGCATGGTGCGCGGAAGGCCGACGTGATTATTGAAGTTGCCTTGAGTTTTGGTCACCCGGAAACGGCGACCGAGGACCGCTGCTGCAAAATCTTTCGTGCTCGTCTTGCCATTGCTTCCGGTGATCGCCAGGACTCGAAGCGGAAGCGATTTCCGGTAGTTCGCGGCAACGGTTTGGTAGGCTTGCAAAGTGTCTTCGACGCGAATGACCGTGAAGTTGTCTGGAACCTTTCCCTTCCAGCCAAGATCGACAATCGCGCCCACGGCGCCGGTTTTCACAGCGGCTTCGACGAATTTGTGTCCATCGAAATTTTCCCCGCGCAAGGCGACGAACAATTCGCCGTGTTTTAACGTGCGCGAATCGGTGCTGATCTTGTCGATGGAAACATTTCCATTTCCGCCCGAGACGGAAGCGCTCGCAAACTCAGCAATTTGAAAGATCGATAATTTATTCATCTAGAATTCCACAGGGCGGTCCTCGATTGCGCGGCGCGCGACTTGAATATCATCGAATGGCACGGTGTGATCGGCGAATTCCTGATAAGTTTCGTGCCCTTTGCCCGCGATCAAGATAATGTCGCGCGGTTGAGCGACCGCAATCGCGCGGACAATCGCCTCGGCGCGTCCGGTCACTTTTTCGTAACAATCCGAGCCAAAGCCTTTTTCAATCTCGGAGATAATCGCGTTGGGGTCTTCTTTGCGCGGGTTATCGGAAGTGATGATCGAGTAATCCGCATTTTGATCGGCGATGCGGCCCATGAGCGGTCGCTTCTGCCGGTCGCGATCGCCGCCGCAACCGAACACGACAATCAAGCGACCCGGCTCGAGTTGACGCAATGTTTTGAGAACGTTGAGGAGCGCGTCCGGCGTGTGCGCGTAATCAACAAACACCTGAAATTGGCGCTTTGCCGGGACCATCTCGAGCCGGCCAGGAACTTGCGGCGATTTACCGAGGCTGAGAACTGCTTCGCGCAGGTTGAGGCCGAGCGCGTTCGCTGCGGCCAGCGCCGCCATCGAGTTGGCGACGTTGAACCGGCCGATTAACGGCAGGCGCACGAGATAACTTTTGCCCCGCGCGTCGAGCTGATACGATGTGCCGCCAAATTCCATGCGGTAATTTGAGGCGCGAAAATCTGCGCGCACGCCCATTCCAAACGTGATCACGGAAATCTTCGTGTCGATCTTATCGAGCAATTGCTCGCCGTAGTGATCGTCCATGTTCACGACTGCGATGGGCTTTCGTTTCTTCTGCTGCGCCAGCTGAGCGAACAATTTCGCCTTCGATTCGAAGTAATTTTCCATCGTGCCGTGATAATCGAGATGGTCTTGCGTCAGATTAGTGAAGACAGCGACGTCCCACTCGAGGCCGCGTACGCGCTCCTGCGTCAGCGCGTGGGAAGAAACCTCCATGGCCGCGGCGCGACAACCGGCGTTCGCGATTTGCGCGAGCAACTCTTGCAGGTCGAGCGATTCCGGCGTCGTCCGCGCGGCTGGCAAAACGCGCTCACCGATTTCATAGCGCACCGTCCCGATCAAACCGCAACGCAAGCCGGCCTTTTCACAGATGTGTTTGATGAGAAAGGTGGTGGTGGTTTTTCCATTGGTGCCGGTGACGGCCGCGAGTTTTAATCGCCGCGCCGGCAGTCCGTAAAAAGTTGCAGCCAGATCGGCGAGCGCGGTGCGCGTGTTCTCCACGAGAAGGCAGGTGGCGCGCGGATTTTTCTCTTCGCGCTCCGCGACGATCACGGAAGCACCGTTTTCAATGGCCTGGCCGATGAATTCGTGCCCGTCGTTTTTCTCTCCACGCAGCGCCACGAACAGGCCATTCCTTTGCACTCGCCGCGAGTCATACGCGATGCTTTCGACTGCGCGATCAAGTGGCCCGATGACCTGGCGGACTGGAATCGCACCGGCAAGAGTTTTGAGCTGCATGAGAGTTCAGCATGCGGGCGCAAGGCGCTCAACGGGGCGGGACATTGGTTAGGGCAACTCGCTCCACTGGCAAGGCTTTGCGAATTTCCTCGTGCGGCTGAAGATCGAGATAACGCGCCGCTTGCTCAGCGACTCGGGAAAAGATCGGGCCGGCGACGAGCCCGCCGTAGTTCAACTCCGGCTTGTTCGTGTGCGCATCGTCCAGCACAACAAGGCCGACAAACTCCGGATGGTCGGCGGGCAGATAGCCGCTGAAGGAAACGACATACTTTCCTTTTTCGTAGCCACCTTTCGGATCGACTTTTTGGGCGGTGCCCGTTTTGCCAGCAATGGTAAAGCCGGGGACGGCGGCGGCGGCGGCGGTGCCGCGATCACTCACGACACCGCGCAGCGCATCGCCGATTTGTCTGGCTGTCTGGGGAGAAATGGCCTGGCGCAAAACGACCGGCGAAAGCGAGCTAAGAGTTTTGCCGTCGTCGCTAGTGATCGATTTCACCATGCGCGGAGTGATCAATTTGCCGCCATTGGCGATCGCCGCCATCGCCACGGTCATCTGCAATGGCGTCACTCCAATTTCATGGCCCATCGGAATCCGTGTGATCGAGATTTTGCTCCAGGATTGGGGCGGGCGAATCAGACCGCTGATCTCACCGGGAAGCTCGATCCCGGTGCGCTCACCAAAACCGAAGCGGCGAATGTACTCATAGAATTTTTGCTCGCCGACGCTACAGGCGAGTTTGGCCGCGCCGATGTTGCTCGATTTCACGAGAATGTCCTGCACGCTCAACTCCCCGAAAGGCCGATGATCGTGCAGCGCGCTTCCTCCGAAATTCCAGACGCCATTCTCGCAAAAAATCATCGAGTCAGGACGGACCGTGCGCTCATTGAGCGCGGCGGCCGCGGTCACAATCTTGAAAGTGGAACCCGGCTCCATCATGTCGATGATGGCGCGGTTTTTCATTTGCTCCGGTTTGGCGTCCGCGCGCAGATTGAGATCGAAATTAGGGCGGTTAGCCATCGCCAGAATCTCGCCCGTCTGCGGTCGCATCAGAATGATGGTGGCCTTTTGCGGCGTGTATTCGCGCATGGCGGAGTCGATTTCGTTTTCGACGATATTCTGCAGGTTAAGATCGACAGTCAGATGCACCTGATAACCGTTGCGCGGGGCGCGTTCCTGCCCGCGATAGAGGACGATTTCCTGGCCGGCGCAATTATGTTCGATGTAACGGTAGCCATCCTGCCCGTGCAGATATTCTTCCATAGAAGCTTCCACACCCTGGATGCCGCGATGATCGAAGTCCGTGAATCCGATGACGTGGCAAAGCATGGAGCCATTCGGATAAATGCGGGTGGCGTCGTGCTCGAAATAGATGCCGCGTAAGTTTCGCGCCCGTAGCTTCTCGCGCAGCACCGCGGCCAGGGCTTTCGGCACTTCGCGCTTGATGACGATGTAACGGCGGTCACCGCGTAATTTTGCCGCCAGCTCACGAGCCGAAATTTTCAGCTCATCGCCGACCAGATCGACAATCGCATCGAGATTGTTCAGATGGGTCGCGTCGGCCACGACAGTTTCGACGGGCACATTGTGCGCGAGGACTTCGTTGTTTGCGTCGAAAATTGCGCCGCGCTCCGCATAAATGATTTGTTTGTAAACGTGTTTTTCAGCAGCCAGCCCGGCGTACTCGTCGTGCTTGATCATCTGGAGATAGATCAATCGAAAAGAAAAACCGCTGAAGACGGCGGTGAAGGCGAGGCACGCCAGCGCACAACGGATTCGGCTGTTCCACTTCATCGGCCGGCGGAGTGATTAGCTACAGGTTGGATCGCATCTTCGCCATTGGGCGGCGCGGGCATCGTGAGTCGCACGATGTTATGCTCGGAAATTGGGATCATTTTCAAATAGCCTTCCTTCAGGCGGCGCTGCAAAGCGGATCGTGAGGTCAGCGCCGCAATTTGAACGCTGGCGACATCGTTCTGCGTGCGGAGACTGGCCAAATCGTTCTCAAGCGCCTTTTTACGGTCGCCGAGATGGTACAGTTGCAGCGTCAAATAGACGTAACTCAGGCCGGCGAGTGCGAGAAACGCGGTCAGCACGATCCAACGCGCCAACGACGCCGCATCGACTCTGTTCCAATTTCTGTGACGCGACCGGTTCATGCGATTTTTTCGGCGACGCGCAATTTTGCGCTGCGGGAGCGTGGGTTGGCGCGTTGTTCGTCTTCGCCCGGTTCCACCGGTTTCGGCGTAATTAACTTCAGATCGTATTCAGGATTGCGCCGCGGCGCGGGCCATTCCGGCCGGTCGAGCCATTGCCGACTGCGATCACGGAAGAAATTTTTGACGATCCGATCTTCCAGAGAATGAAATGTGATAACGGCAATGCGCCCACCGGTCTCCAGTCGGCCCGTCAGAACACGCAGGCCCTCTGTGAGTGCGCCGAGCTCATCATTTACTTCCATGCGCAACGCTTGAAAAACCTGCGTGGCCGGATGACGACGCCCGTGCCGCTCGACGACTTTTTCGATCGCGCGCGCGAGCGGGAGGGTTTCACGGAAGGGCGCACTCTTGCGCGCCTTGACAATCAAACTGGCGATGCGACGTGCGGCCGGTTCCTCACCGAGATCACGAAATAAGCGAGTGAGTTGCTCTTCGCTGTAATTGTTAACGATATCGGCGGCGGTCAGCACGTTGCGCGGATCCATGCGCATATCGATTGGCCCATTGCGCATCATGCTGAAACCGCGCTCCGCATTTTCGAGTTGCCGCGACGAGACGCCAAGATCGAGAAGCGCACCACCGATTGTTGTGATCCCGAGCTCGTCGAGAACTGTATCCGCGTGGCGAAAATTCGCCTGCCGCAACGTGACCCGCCCGCCGAACCTGGCCAGTCGATCGGTCGCATGTTGGATCGCTTCGGGATCTTGATCCAAAGCCAAGACGTCGGCACCACTTTTCAAGATTGCTTCCGTGTGGCCGCCGCCCCCGCAGGTTGCGTCGACCACGAGAGAACTCGGCCGCGGCGCGAGCAATTCCATTACTTCAGCCGCGAGCACCGGGCGGTGATAAGTAAAGTCCTCCATTTCCTGCGCCTCCTCTTCGAGAATGAGCGGACCGGATGCGAACCAGACCGGCCGCTCAAACAGTAATGCGTTCATATTTTTCCTGGCCGATAAGCCGCTTACAAACCGATCACATTCGCGACATGCTGGTAAGTGGGCGTTTCCTCTTCATGCGCGCGCTTCCAGCGTTGCAAATTCCAAATTTCAAAACGCCCGCGGCCACCCACGAGCGCCACTTCGCCTTTCAATCCAACTTTCTTGCAAAGCTCCTCGGACAAAACGAGACGACCTTGTCGATCCGCCGCGCCGTGCTGCGCGCGCGAATGCAGTTGGCGCAAAAAAACGCGACGATCGCGCGCGGAGACGTTTGGGTTCGATTCCGCCGCTGAGCTCATGCGAGCAAACTCCTCCGGCGACATGACGAGGAGAAATTGATGACTCGCTTCCGGCAAAATGATGAACTCTCCACTTTCGTCGCGACGCCAGCGTGCGGGAACGGTAATGCGATTTTTATCGTCGATGAAGTGACGAAATTCGCCGGCGTAGAGGAGTTGAGTTTGAGAAAGAGGCTCCATGGGTAAATGGAGAATTGGTCCATTTCGATCCACTTTCCTCCACTTTTAACCACTTCCCGTGCCAAGGTGTCAATAAAAAAATAAAGCCCCATTTTGCAGCCACTCTCCCGACCCGTTAAACCCTGCCTTCGCCGTGAGCTTGGGCCCGGGTATGCAAGATCGACAATCGCCTGCGCCTTCAGCCTTTCCGTTGCGCAGATCGCCTCCAGCCAGGCTGCGGCCAAAACCGGGAAATCGTTTACAGTTACGTTTCAGCAGGAAAGCAGACCGGCTACTCGATTTTTGATGCCTCCGGCAAACTGATCGGCTGGACATCGGCGCCGTTACCGAGCGCTTCTGTTTCACCGAAAAGGGCGCAAATAACGGGCCGCACCGTCGCTGATGGCTTGCCAGCGTCGGCAAAGAGGTCTAGAGGAATTGACGTGATCGACTACATTCAGAAGGGCGGTTTGCTGATGTGGCCAATTCTGGCTTGCAGCATCATTTCGATCGCCGTCTTCGCCGAACGCCTTTTTTACTTGCATCGAGCGACGATCCACGTCGGTGAATTTTTGAAGGGGCTTTCCAATCTCATCCAGCGCCGCAACTTTGCCGAAGCGTTACACGAATCGGCCGGCACACCTGGCCCAGTCGCGCGCGTGATTCATTCTGCCATTATCCGGCACGATGCGCCGCGATCGGAGCTGCGCGAGATTGTGCAGGAAGCCGGACAGCTCGAGGTGCCGAAACTGGAGCGATTTCTCGGCGTGCTCGCCACGCTCGCTTTTCTCGCGCCATTGCTCGGGTTGCTTGGAACGGTCGCCGGAATGATCGATGCGTTCGGCACAATCGCGTCGCACGGCGGGTATGCTACGGTGACAGAACTTTCCAGCGGGGTTTACAAAAGTCTTTTGACAACTGCGGCGGGCCTGGTCGTCGCCACGCCCACCTTCGTCGCTTACAGTTATCTCTCAGCGCGCGTGAACACGATGCTGCACGAAATGGAACGCGCCGGCATTGAGATTGTGCATATGTTGACGGAGAGCCGGCCGATCAGCGGGATCATCAGCTTCCAACAGCCCGCGGAAACAACCGCCGCCGATCGGGAAGCAGGTCTCGATCGCTAGATCGACAATTTCTGAGGTCGACAATCAGTTCAGCGCGCGCATGAAGCTCAGCCGGACGAAGGAATATAACTTCGGCTGGCTCGTCCTTTTCCCGCTGCTCGACGTCGTTTTTCTCCTGGTTTTCTTTCTGTTACTCAGTTCGAATTTCATTTTGCAGCCCGGAATTTCCGTTTCGATGCCGTTCTCGCGGTTTACGCTTGGTCCGCAGATCAATCAACAAATCATCAGCATCACCGCTGGCGCAGCTCCCGCGATTTATTTCCGGGATCAAAAAATCACACTCGATCAGCTCGGGCCGGCACTGGACGCAGCCAAGCGCGAAGGTCGCTCGATCATCATTAAAGCGGACCGCTTGACTCCCTATGAAACGGTTGTTGAGGTGGCAAACGCCGCGCTCGAACATGGGATCACGTCCGTCGCGCTGGCCACAACTCCGCCGCGATGAACACTTCCTTGTCTGCGCCTGCGCCCACATCGCTTCTTTTTAATTGGGAGCCGCCGCGGCGCCGGAAAGCGGCGATCACAGCTTTTCTCATTGCGTCCTTGATCGCACACGCTCTTTGCTTCTACATTTTTCAAATTGTTTATCCGCCGACGGTCTCACTTCTGCCGCCACCAGCTCGCGTCAGTTTGATCGCGCCCAATTCTGAAGAAGGCCGCACGGTGCTTCGCTGGGTTGATGCGGAGGACCCCGCGCTCGCCTTCGCCACGCAACGTCCGCCTGAGGCAAGGCTGCACGCGTTGCCGAAAGTGCGCCACATTCCATCCTATCTCGCGACGGAGCCCGCCCTGAAAGAGATTCCGCCGCTGGTTACCGATCTTCGCACGCCGAGTTCGCAGCCGCCAGCCGCCGTGCCGATTGTCCACCAGCAAGCTGCCCCCGCCATGAGTGCAACGCCGACATCCGTTTCGTTTTCAAAGGAGCTCGATGGTTTGGGCGCTCCGAATTTGCCGGCCCCAAATTTTTCCGCATCGAGCAACGAGGCACCGGAGAGCGTCCGTTTTCGCGTTGCGGTCGGCAACCGGGGAGAAATCCGCTATTGCTTTCCACTGAATTCGTCAGGCGATCCGGCCCTGGATGAGCAAGCCAGGCATTATCTCATGCTCTGTCGTTTTCCTGGAAGACCGACAGCCGGGGAGAAAAGCGATCAGTCTCTCATTTGGGGCATCGCGACGATCGAGTGGGACACTGATGTCGCGCGTCCGTCGGGAACACCGACAACCACAGGTGCACCGTGATTCGGGTTAGTCTGGCCGCGCTCGTTACGATTTATCTGCTGCTTTTCCTTGCGGCGGTTTTTCTCTTCTGGATATTGGGAGAGTGGAATCGGCGCCGCCGCGAACGCCGAGCGTTACAGTATCGGCTGCGTTGCGTCATGTGCGCGTTCGAATTTGAAGATCAGACCGACGCTCTGCTTCCGCGGTGTCCGCGCTGCGGAAGTCTAAACGAACGATTTAAAATGGAGCGAATTTAAAAATGGGAATGTGGATCGGCCGCAATCGCAAAGCCCGCGTCACCTACGGCTTCGATGAAATCGCGCTCGTGCCTGGTCGCGTGACGATCAATCCGAACGAGGTCGACATTACCTGCCGCTGGCCGCGCAAAGAAGCGGACCCGCTCGTGTTAAAAATTCCAATTCTCGCCAGCGCGATGGACGGAGTGGTCGACGTCCGCTTCGCCATCGCCATGAGCAAATTGGGCGGACTAGCGGTGCTCAATCTGGAAGGCGTGCAAACGCGCTACAAGAATCCGCAGGAGGTCCTGCAAAAAATTGTCGAGGCGGACAAATCTGAAATCACGGCGCTGCTGCAAAAAATTTATCAGGAGCCGGTCCAGAAAGACTTGATTGCGGCACGAATTCGCCAGATCAAAGACGGTGGCGCGCTGGCGGCGGTCAGCTCCATTCCGCAGCGCGCGGCCGAATTCGGCAAGATTGCAGAAGAGGCAGGGGCCGATGTTTTTGTTGTCCAAAGCACGGTTTCCACAGTCCGGCATATTTCATCGGAATATAAATCGCTCGACCTGGAAAAATTTTGCCGTGAGATGCGCATTCCCGTAATCGTCGGCAATACCGTCGGCTATGATGTCACTTTCGAGATCATGGAGTGCGGGCCGGCCGCGGTCTTGATCGGCGTCGGGCCGGGAGCGGCCTGCACCTCGCGCGGGGTGCTCGGGCTGGGCGTCCCGCAAGTTACGGCGACAGTCGATTGCGCGGCGGCGCGCGACGCTTATTTCAAAAAAACTTCGCGCTATGTGCCGATCATCACCGACGGCGGCATGAGCAAGGGCGGTGATGTTTGCAAAGCGCTCGCTTGCGGCGCGGATGCTGTAATGGTCGGCAGCGCGTTTGCCAAAGCGCAGGAAGCGCCCGGCTGCGGCTACCACTGGGGAATGGCTACGCCGCATGCGAACCTTCCGCGCGGGACGCGCATCAAGGTCGGCGCGACTGGCTCGTTAAAACAAATTCTCTTCGGCCCGGCTGAAGTGGACGATGGCAGCCAAAATCTGGTTGGTGCAATCACGACCTGCATGGGAAACGTGGGTGCGCGCACGATAGCAGAGTTGCAGCAAACGGAAATCATCATTGCGCCATCGATTAAGACCGAAGGGAAACTTTTTCAAACTGTCCAGAGCGTTGGAATGGGCAGCGGGTGAAGAAAGTGACAAGTGATGAGGAATAACCGATAAGCGTCCAAGAGCAAATTGCCCTTCCACCTCTCACCTTTCACTTTTTGTCTTTCACTTCTCACTCATCACTCGTCACTTCCCTAAATGAATACGGATCGAAGAGTCGTCATCACCGGTCTGGGCGCGATCACACCGGTCGGAAACAACGTGGAGACATTCTGGTCGAATCTTAAAAAGGGCGTCAGCGGCATTCGCAAAATCGAGGCTTTCGACACGACCGACTACGATTGCCAGATCGGCGGTGAAGTGCGCGACTTCGACCCGAAACCATTTTTCCGCAACCCGAAAGATATACGGCGAACCGATCGTTTTGCGCAACTCGCGCTGGCCGCGGCAAAGATGGCGCTGGAGAACAGTGGAATCGATCTTGAAAAGCTCAATCGAGATCGCTTTGGCGTGATTGTCAGCAGTGGCATCGGCGGACTAAAAACGTTGGAGGATCAATACACGGTCCTGGTAACCAAGGGGCCATCCCGAAACTCCCCTTTCACGATTCCGATGTTGATCAGCAATATGGCCAGCGGTCTCATCTCAATGGAGTACGGGCTGCATGGTCCAAACATGTGCATCGTCACCGCCTGCGCGACCTCGAACAACGCCATCGGCGAATCATGGCGGATGATTAAGTTCGGCGACGCCGATATTTTTCTCGCTGGAGGCTCCGAGGCTTCGATTGTCGCGATTGGTCTTGCAGGATTCTCCGCCATGAGAGCGCTGAGCACGCGCAACGACGAGCCCGAGCGCGCTTCGCGACCGTTCGACCGCGATCGCGATGGCTTTGTTATGAGCGAAGGCGCCGGTGTTGTTGTCGTGGAAGAGCTGGAACACGCGAAAGCGCGCGGCGCGAAGATTTATTGCGAACTCGCGGGCTACGGACTTACTGCAGACGCCTACCACATGACTGCTCCGCCACCGAATGGCGAAGGCGCCGCGCGCGCCATGCAACTCGCGCTCGAACATGCCCGCATTTCCGCAGACCAAGTTGATTACATCAACGCCCACGCCACCTCTACGGACATCGGCGATCTTTGCGAGACTCGAGCGATCAAGAAGGTCTTCGGCAATCACGCCCGCAAAGTTTCGATCAGCTCCACCAAATCGATGACTGGCCATTTGTTAGGCGGCGCTGGCGGTGTAGAGATGGCGGCCTGCGCGCTTGCCATCCGCGATTCCGTAATTCCGCCTACGATCAATCTGGAGAATCCGAGCGAGGAATGCGACCTCGATTACACGCCAAATGTGGCGCGGGAAAAGAAAGTGCGTGTCGTGTTAAACAACTCGTTCGGCTTCGGCGGCCACAACGCCACTCTGGTCGCGACGCAATTTGCCGGCTGAACCGGCGCGCCAGTTCGACTTCGCTCAGTGCAGATCTCCGATCACGGCGGGCATTAGACTCAATGCAGCGAGTAAGCTTCCACCAGTGCGACGCCCGTTGTCCCACCGGAGCCGCGCACGATCGCGGTGTAATCCCCCGGTTGTAATCTCGCCTGGATAGCGGCATTATCGTTTGACGCAATGAGCGTCCCGCTAATGTCGTGCAACTCCAACGTTGGATCGACAAGTGCATTCGCCGCGCCAGCCGAGTTGACGTTCGACGGCGTGAGGATCATCTTTTCGCTCAAATTCCGGCCGGTGCGCGCGTCGTCGTTGTGCCAGGTCAACACATTGGCCGTGGCGAAAACTGACAAAATAAAAAACAGCAGCGCGCGCTGGCTATTGCCGAACGCGAAAAAATCCCAGGCGAAACATTTCGCGATCTTTCATGATTCGATCGCGAATTTCAACTCGCGGAAAACCTTCGGAGCCACTCGCAATCGCCCTGGCGTCCGATTGCCGATCTTAGCTATCGGCAAAGATGGGCGCGGCGGAAATATCCGAAGCGTCGAAGGTGAAACCGTGGCCGGCGTGCCGAAGCGATTTTAGAATCGCGGCCACGCTTTGCCCCGCCGCGACAGAATAATATCGCACCAAACCAACGTTCGTATCCGCTCCGAAGACGGTAATCATGATCGTGTCGTCATCGACCGAATTCATGAACATGTGGCTGCCATTGCCTTGATGGTAGAGAGCGTTGAATTCGATCTCGCCGATCCGCCGAGCCAGTTCGCACGTCGCGGCAAAGGAACCGGCGGCGAGCGCGGCGAAGATGGTGACATCCATCACGCTCATATCGCCAAACTGCGAGATGACGTTGCCGCCGCGATCGATCACGACCGTCAAGTCCGCCTCCGCTTTTTTCAAAAAATCCCCAAGCACGCCGTCGAGCATCGCGACGTCTTTAACGGTTAAGACCGGAATCGAATTCATACGGGAGCACTCCGCTTCTCCGGCGTGCGCGTCGGCGGCTCGACCGGGATCGCAACCGGCGGAGGCGTGGCTTGCGTTACCTCGCTTTGCTTGCTGAATTTGTGGAGCAGGATTTGTGAGACGGCGTTGAGCGTCGCGAAAACATTCTGTCCCGTGCTCGAGATGACCTCGAAGCTCTGGAGACGCTTCTTCCGGTTGTTTAAGACGTATTCCATGTAATTGAGCGGCGCGACGTTCGGCAAATCGCGCTTGTTGTACTCGAGCACGCAAGGAACATCGTCGATCGCGACATTTTGTCGGACGAGATTGTCCACGAGGTTTTTGAAACTTTCGACGTTCTCCTCCATTTTTTCCCACTGGGAATCGGCAACAAAGACGAGTCCATCGCAGCTGCGCAGAACGAGCTGGCGAGTAGCGTTATAAATTACCTGGCCGGGAACGGTGTAGAGCTGAAACTTCGTCACGAAACCTTTGATGACAACGGCGTTGAGCGGCAGAAAATCGAAAAAAAGTGTGCGATCAGCCGCGGTGGCGAGCGAGACAAGATCGCCGCGGTTCTGCGGATTAACCCGCTGATGGATGTAGGCTAGGTTCGTAGTTTTGCCGCAGAGGGCCGGGCCGTAATAGACAATCTTAAATTGAATCTCGCGGCTCGCGTAATTAATGATCGACATGAGAAGAAGGCTCTGATTGTGAGTAGGTGCGCGAAAGTTCCTGCGTAATCCTCGCGAGCTCGGCGTGGGTCTCGGAGGTGAGTTCGCCTCCGGCATGCAACGCCGTCAGGCAGATGTTGCCACGCATGAAAAATGTGAGCGGCCACTGCGCGCAATGCAGCGTCATCCCAGTGAACAGGCCGAGCTTGGCGTCACGCATGTGATTGTCGATCTTTTGTAGCAATGATGGTGCCATCGCGCATAAGCCGTCGGCGGCGAGTTCCGCGGGAAGACTCCCGGCCAAAGTCAAGCCATCATCGGCGAAGGCAATGGCGCAGGCTGCCACGCCGGGAAGCGCACAGGCGCGGGCGAGCACGCTCTTGGCATCGAGTTTTTCCTCCTTCGCCGAGACTGCGCCGGACAGCTCTTCCCGCTCCATCTTGATCTTTTTTGGGACTTGTGCTTGCTCCGCCGGCTTCTTCTCGGAAACGTTCGGAACGGGTTCGGCGCGGGTGGGGAAACGTTCCGCCTCTTCGCCCGCCTTGATCGAGATCGCCGCCTGAGATGGTTTTGCGACTGCGGCTTCCCCGGCGCCCGGAAGTGCACTGGCGCGCGCGACCACGCTTTTGGCATCGCGTTTTTCCTCTTTCGCTGAGGCCAAGGCCGGCACGTCTTCGCGCGCCGGTTCGGCCTTTTCTTGGATTTGTGGTTGCTCCGCCGGTTTCTCGTAAACCTTCGGACCAAGCCCGGCACCGGCGTGCAAACGTTTCGCGTCTTCGTCTGCTTTGATCGAAAACGCCGTCTCAAACGTTTCTGCGATTACGGTTTCTTCCTGGTCGTCGCGTAACCGCAAGGCCGTCGCGGGCAAATTCTTGAGAATTTCCTGCAACGGCAATGAGATCGGCGTTTCCCCTGGATCGACATTGAGAAGCTGGCGATAAATCTCGGGCATTGCCTTCTGAAGAAGCGTCGGTGAAACCACGACCCGTCCACTGGCGAGCTGGGGCTCAATCAAAGACAATGGCAATTCCACACGAATATTTTCCGGAACGGCCAATGGACTTCCATTCAACTGGAATGCTGGCAGCTCTTGCAGGAGCCGATTGAGCGCCAAGGCGATTTTGGTTTCGCCTCTTTTCGGAGAAGAGGATGCTGCGGCAACCCCGCGCGCCGTTCCAATTGGCGATCCTCGCTGAAATTTCGGACGCAGATCCTCGCACGGTGCCGTTACCTTTGGGAAGGTAAAAGGAGTTCCCCCGGCTCCAGGCGGTTCTGGCAAGCTAGTTGGAACGGGCGGCCCGCTTGAGGCTGGAACTCTCTCAGAGGCGGGCGCACCCGTTCCGTTCGGTGGAAGATGAACTGAAATTTTTCTTGGCTCGGCCGGCGCGGGGGCTTTTGGTCGCGGCCCTTCCTGCTTCATCGAGATTGGATCATGCAAAGAAATGCGGGGACGGAGTAACGGCGGCGATCGCCGCTTGATTGTCTCGCTCGCGATCGGTTCCGGTGCGGCAGCGGCAATTGTTTCCGCAATCGCCGGTTCCACACGCAGGGGCGGAAGCGATGAGGCTTGCAACGGCTCCATGGTTGTTCCAAAACGCTCCGAATCCTCCAGCGTGACTTTCAAGAAGGGTGTGTCGACTTGGGGAACCGTATGGTCGTGCATTTGATCGAGCCGCACCCGCAGGCCCCTGAATTGCTCGAGCACTTTTTCGTATGGCAATGGGATGCAAGCCGACTCCGTAGGGGCGAGCCGGTGCAAAAAGATTTCCGGCGCTTCTTTATAGATGCTCGCCAGCGACACACTCGGCTTGCCCTCCCCCATCCCCTTTTCGATCTCCGATGCGTTTAACACAATGCGGCGAGACAGATCGAGGGTCTCTAGCGACTTGACGTAACCAGCCGGCATCTGTTCAAGAATGTCGGCAAGCTCGAGGGAGATCGTGCGCTCCACTTTCGGCTTCAGCCCAAGCGCCCCGGCCAGCGGCAAGTGGCGCGACCGCGTAGCAGGGGGCGGGGCACCCGTTCCCACTGGTCGCAGCGCAGGCGCTGAGGCGGCTTTTGACGCCGGCGCCGTGGCGGTCGCGGCTTGCAAAGGATCGGGCGGCGTCAAGGTGCGGATTGTGTTCGGCAAAACCGTTTTGCTCAAACGCTCGCTGCTCGGTTTTTCCATGGGAGCTGGCTGCGGCTGCGCAGGCGTATTATCAGCGGCCGCGGGAAACAGCCGCGCTTTCGCCTTGTTGAGAAGATCGACAAAGGGAATTGTCATGCGCCTAGTGGTCTTCTGCCGTCACGCGCCAGACTTCTTCCAGCGTTGTCATGCCTTCGAGCGCTTTTTCCACGCCCACCATGCGCAAGGTTTTCATCCCTTCGCTCATGGCTTGGTTCTTGATGACCGTGGCCGAGGCGCGCTTGATGATTAAACGGCGAATCGCCTCGCTTACTGGCAATGCTTCGATGAGCGCCACGCGCCCGAGATAACCGCGCCCCTTGCACCGATTGCAGCCCGCGCCGTGATAGAACACAGCTTCCTTGCTTTCCTTGAGGCCGAGCTTTTCTAAAATCTCCGGCTCGGGGACAAACTCATCCCGGCAATTGGCGCAGACTCGCCGCACGAGGCGTTGCGCGCAGGTCATGAGAATGGAGCTTGAAATCAAAAACGGTTCGATCCCCATGTCGTCAAGGCGGGTGATCGCGCCGGCGGCATCATTCGTGTGCAGCGTGCTCAAGACCTGGTGCCCGGTAAGCGCCGCTTTTACCGCGATATCGGCTGTTTCGTTGTCGCGAATTTCACCGACCATCACGATGTCCGGGTCTTGGCGTAGGATCGAACGCAGCGCCGAGGCAAAATCGAGCCCGATGTCGGTGCGCACCGCCACTTGATTGATGCCGGACAGCTCGTATTCGATCGGGTCCTCGACCGTCACGATGTTGTATTGCGGGTTGTTCAGCTCCTGCAACACCGAGTAAAGCGTCGTCGTTTTGCCCGAGCCGGTTGGCCCGGTCACCAGAATCATCCCATGCGGCGCGTCGATCGCCTTGCGAAATTTTTCCAGCGTCCCTTCTTCCAGACCCATCTGGTCGATACCGCCGGTGAGCGCCGATTTATCGAGAAGACGCATGACGATTTTCTCCCCGTGCGTCGTGGGCAGAAACGAGATGCGCAGATCGATCTCTTTACCTGCAACTTTGATGCGAAAACGGCCATCTTGCGGCACGCGCCGCTCGGCGATGTTGAGAGCGGCAAGAATCTTGATGCGTGAAGTGATCGCCAGCTGCAGCGCCTTAGGCGGTGACTCGGCCGCGACCAATTCGCCGTCAATGCGATAACGCAGCTTGAGTGTGTTTTGAAACGGCTCGATGTGAATGTCCGACGCCTTTTCTTTGAGGGCCTGCACCAGAATGAGATTGACGATTTTGATGACCGGTGCGTCCTCGCTGTCCGCGGCCAGCCGATCGAGATCGATCTCCTCGTGCTTCGCGGCCTGCACTTCTAACTCGCCCGTTTGCACCGCTTCCTCGGCCACCTTCTTGAGCACCTGGCTCATCTTGGCGCTGGAGTCATGGACCCCGCTCAGTGCATCATTCACTGCTCGTTCGGTCGCGATCATCGGTACAATTTCGAGCTGCACCCGGCGCTTCAGATCGTCCACCGCGAGCACGTTCGTTGGATCGGCCATCGCCACGAAAAGTTTCCCGTTCAAGCGCGCGATCGGCACCAGCTTGTTCGTCTTGGCCATATCGCGCGGCACCAGCGCCATCACTTCTTCCGGCACGTGTAATTTCGCCAGATTGATGGGCGGCGTGTTGAGACAGCGCCCCGTGCTGAAGGCCATGTCCTGCTCGGTGACGAACTGTTTGTCCGTCAAGATCTTCAACAAGCGCCCGCCTTCGGTTTTCTGAATGCTGACCGCTTCCTCGAGCTGGTTCGGCAGCAGGAGACCGTCTTCGATCAGGACCTCAGCGATGCGTTCTGCGAAAGATTTGCTTGTCATGTCGGTGAACGCTTAATCCCCCGTCTCCAGCCGGTAGATGGACTGCAAGCTTTTTACGATGGCTGATGGCCGCGACAGGTACCACGAGACCGTGTAATCCACTTTTTGCTGCACGGTGTCGCGTCCGCCAGCGTCGAAAGGATTGCAGCACGCCACCATCATCGTGCGGCTGACCAGATCGAACGGCACAAACAAACGCCCCAGCGTCAGGTAATCCGGCAGCATCGGCCCGATCTGCCGATCCACCTCATAATACTCGAGCGGCACATAGGCGAATTTAGTCCGATCGATCAACGCCGAGAGCACCGCATCCAGCCGGCCCGGGTCCTCCTTGCAAAGGGAATCCACCAGCGAAGCCGCCAGCGCCTGCCCGCTTAAATCTTTGTTGAGTTGTTTGACCATTTCCAGCGCGGCGGTCACTTCCTCTTCGCCGAAAAGCTGCTGCACGATCAAAAATTTCGCGAGATGGTCATCTCCCCGGTCCAGCAGGTTCGCGTGTTTGGGCCGCGCGCTGCGGCCCGAATGGATATTGATCAATGAACCGTCCCCGGTGGTCTTGGCGATCGCCACGCCTGAAGCTTGCAGCCGCGTCTCGATTTCGCCCACCATCGCGAGGATGTCCGGCGCGTTCGGTTCCTTCACCAAAATCGCCTCACACTCCTGCAACGCATTCGAGTACGAGCCGACATTGAAATACACTTCCGCCAGCTTGCGCGAAGTGCGCAACGAGTCCTCGTGCCTCCCAATCTTTTGGTAGGCCTCCTTCAGAATCTCCAGCGATTGATAGTCGGCAGGCTGAGTTTGAGTGATCGCCTCAAACATCTCGATCGTCTGGACGATCTGGCTATGTTCTTCTTCCGACAGCTTGTGTTCCAGCACGGGGCACTGTAAAAGCTAGAAACATGCCCCTGGCAGCCGCCCCGCCCCTATTCCCTCTCAAAAATTGCCAATTTTCTCAGGCTCGAGGGAAAAGAAACCGCGGATTACACCGATTCGACGCGGATTCTAATCAGGAACGGAATGGCGTTTACAAGTCGAGTTTGAGTAATGCCGCCAACTGTTTGC